>Ga0256777_1000416_pt1 | contig 9978 bp, 2 predicted proteins | sample MC6MC0928MT_FD_186042 | JGI IMG/M metagenome (GOLD analysis project Ga0256777, IMG submission 186042) | Metatranscriptome of enriched soil aggregate microbial communities from Iowa State University, Ames, United States - MC6-MC0928-MT... | ecosystem: Environmental > Terrestrial > Soil >... | reverse complement strand
GTAGAATCAATCCACTTGGCGTCATGTTTATGGTGAACGACGCATATTGCATGAACGAAGCTCTCGAACAGTAAACATCATCAAGCGGGGGGCGGGAGTGGAAAGTTTGAAATGCGTGCTACTCTAACAGACGTAAGGATGGTTTCGGTCGAGCGTAATGGCCAGACTTGGTTGCGCTGCTGTTCATCGCCAGCTGATGTTTCCAGTGATCGTCTCTTTCTGTCCCAATGCGACAAGTAATCGACGCTGCAAGATCGATAACTCACGACCACGTTGTTCCAGTAGTGTTTGCATCTTTGCAAAGTTTGTCTTCCATCGCTCCTCCACCTCCAACAGGGTAAACTCAAACGCACGACGAATGCGTTGCAATTCATGAGCCTTTGATTTGATCCATTTGACGGCTTGTTCAGCATCATCGGGAAAATGGAAGGTACCACCAACGAGGAACGATGGAGGACGAGCAGATGAAGCATCCATATAATTGGAGTGTGGTATCTTAGCTTGATGCATGACTTCACACAATTCCAACAATACACGTCTCGCAACTTGTACATGATGTTGCTGATCTGCACCAACGACTTCAGCTCTTCTTTCGGCCTGTTGCACACGCTGTTGCAACATCTGTGCTTCAGCTTCATACGACTTGGATGCTTCCAGTTGCACATTGAGTACGCGCACCTCCTCCTGTGCTGCACTGAGTGACACTTCAACTTCTTGAAGACGCGACTCCAATGTGCTGTGTGCCAAACGGAGTGCCAGGAGTGCTACCCGGTCCGTCTCGGCATCTTTCGACGCAGCTTCAGCTGATTGTAATGACACCTCCAAACGACTGTTGTTCGATTCCAACTCTACGATCCGATCCTGCAATGATCGTAGCGCATCATTCGTTGGAGCCGCGCGCAAGAGTGCTCGATACTTGTCGACTTTTTCTGCCAACTTGTGTCGAGTGGCTTCGTTCGCTTCCAAGGTCGCATTGGATGCATCTTGACGCTGTTTCACTGAGGTCAACTCTGATTTCAATTCGGCGATCTCTTTCTCTTTCGATTGCGCTTCGAGGTGCGCACGATCCAACTCCTTTTGAATCGCGTTCTTCTCCTGGTCCATCTCTCGTGCCTTCAACTTCCACTCGGATTGTTGGCGTGTGAGCTCCTCCTCATGCCGGCGTTGCGCATCGAATGCTTCTTCACGTACTGAATGCACTTTCTGTTGCGACTCCACCTGGAGTGCATCGAGCTCAGACAGGAGTTTGGAGTATGCATCCTCATGCTCCTGCTGGGATCGGGCATGTGAAGCGAGTGTGGACGACAGATAGGCTTGAAGTGAAGAATAGGAATATTCATACTCGATCAAGCGGGAACGATAGGAATCGAGTGTGGAATAAAGCTCATGCATGAGTGTGCTAACGACGGAAGGTAAGGCTGAGGTATGTGTGGCTGGTGCAGTGGATGCATTGAACCGTTGTTGTTGCATGGGTGAGAAGAGTGCGGTTGTTGTAGCAGTGGTATGATTGAGCTGCACTTGGAATGGTGACGAGCGTTGTTGAGTAGACATGTTCGGCGATGGACGGAGTGGATGGATGGGAGAGAGTGTCTGAGGTCGACGCAGATCACGAGTGGATGGGCGTGCTGCTGTTGAAGCTGGTGTGGATCGTGTGTGGTGGATTGGAGTTGTGGGTGCTCCATTCGTTGTGGCAGTCGTATGATCAGCTGGACTGAATGCGACTGGTGGAGGATGTTCATCCGCATCAAATCGCATACTCTCTTGCATTTGTTCCAACTGTTGTGTCAACTCATGTAATGCTTCCTCAAGTTGTTGTTTCTCCGTTTGTGCATCATCGAGCCGTTTCTGGACTTCCTGGATGGATGCTTCATGTTGCTGGCGATGTTGAGCCAGTTGTTCACTGAGTGTGGCCGATTGAATGCGTGTATCGGAAGCTTGTTGCTCACTCGTTTGTAATGCGCGACTCAACTCCGCAACCTGATTCCTGAGTGCGTTGGTCGTTTGCTCATATTGTTGCACTTCCCTCTGTAAGGATGCGATGACACTTTCAGCTTCGACGAGCGCTTCACGTTCACGTGCGACCATCTGTTCTTGCAACTTTTCATTGTGCATCTTTTGCTCTTTCAACCGCTGTTGGCAGGTAGCCAAGTCCGTGGAACGAGATTGCAGTGCACGTTGTAGTCGTGAAACTTCGCTCAATAATTGTTCCCGTGAGGCAGAAAGCGATGGGGAAGTAGTTGGCGAGAGGATGGAAGGTGAGGCCGATATCGATGCATCGGGTGAAAGTCGAGGAGACATAGGAGATGGAGATGCAGCCGCAGCGCCACTGCGCCCCGATGCAGCTGGTGAGAGCATGCGTAGATCAAATCCTGATTTACCATCCCCATCAACATCTTGCAATTCGACACCACCATTGATCTTCAACTGTACCAATGCATCACGCATGAGTCTTACTTGTTGATCTCGACGTTCAATAGTCCGGTGCATCTCCTCCAGCTCATCGTGTGCCTCTTCCAGTGCACGCTTGTCCACACATTCCTGCTCTCGTTCTTCACGCTCCTGTTCGAGTCGTCGTCGCATGATGGTCAGTTGGGAGGAGAGTGAGCGATTCTCTGATTGGAGCTTACGAAGGGACTGCTTCAACTCATGAGCACCATTGGGTGGGAGGGGGGAGATCGAGGAAGTGGCGAATGATGCAGAAGAGAGTGTGGACAATGTACGCGCATGAGCGGGTGAGGGTGAGGAGGTGGAGGTGGAGGCGATAGTGAGTGTGTCGGTTGGTGTAGTGGCTGGGATGGAGAGTGAAGGTGCGTGGTGCGAACCTAGAGTAACACCAGGATAATTGTTACCTATTTGACCTGATGATCCCATGAGTTGCTGTTGCAACACATTCACTTCCTTCGCCAATCTCTCTCGAGCATCCTCCGCTTCTTCCAATCTGGCCACACTGACTGTCTCCGTTCGAATTTTGTCCAATTCCTCTCCAACTTGTTGCAACTTGCTCTTCGTCGTTCGTAGCTCCTCTTTCAACGTGGCTTCTCTCCCGGACAACTCCTCGTATTGCTTTCGTGGAATGTAGGCCGTGGCCAGATCTGCTTCAAGGTTGTCCAACTGTTGCCGAAGAGGTTGGAGTGCGAATTGACGGAAGCGCTCAATCTCCTCCATGTGATGATCCGATGCTTCTTTCAATCGGCGTTCCGATTCTGCTTGGCCCTCAGCCAGTTGTTGTTCCAATTGTCGCACGGTTGCATCCTGGTTGGACTTCGTTTCTTCGAGTTGACGAGCTGCTTCGATCTTCGTCTGTGCAACCCTCTCCTCCATCTGTGCCGTCCTTGCATCGACAACCTTCTCCATCTGTCTCGCATCCTTCGATGCTTCCTCACGCACAACATTCAACTCCTCCTCGAGTCGTGCGATGTTGGATGTATACTCCGCCTCTCTGGATGCCAGGCGTGACTCCAACGTACGGATTGCATCCTCATGTGATGCGTTCAGACGAGCGAGCTCCGCGGCGTGACGTTCATCAACTTCAGCGAGCTTCTGTCGCAACTCATCATCATGCCTCGATTGCATCTCCAATAATGCCTCTGCATGTGACTCATTCAACTGTTGTGTGTGAGCATCGATCTGCCTGTGTGCCTCCTCCTTGATCGTCTCCACGTGCGCCTCCATTGCTTGTATCTGCGCATGTGCCTCATTCAATGCGCCTTGCGATTGTTTCAATGTTTCAATCTCTTCCAGTGCATGTTGTAGCTGCTGTTGTGTTTGACTGTACATATTCTCCCTCGCACTGATCTCATCCCGCCAAGCTGATAACTGCTGCTCCAATGCTGAATGTGTGGCAGTCAACTCACGATTCTGTTGCTCACGTACTGCAAGCTCCTGTGCATCAATGGCACGCAAACGCTCGTTCTCATGCAAGACCGACCGTAACTGCTTCATCTCATTCTCCACCTCAGCTTGTTGAGCTTGAGCTGTGACCGTTGCCTCACGCGCCGCCATCAACTCTCTTTGCATCTCTTGTACAGCAGCGGCCACACGATCGTTCATCGCTGCTTCCCTCTGCTCTGCCTCCTCTGTCATGCGCTCAATCGCTTCTCTTGCCTTAAGCAACATTGTCGCCTTCTCATCCAACTCTACTTCCAGCTCATGGATCCGTGTGGATTGCTGCGCCTGAGTGATGAGTGCTGAGTGGAGCTGGTGTGCGAGCGGCGAGGCGTTGCGATTCTTCTCCTCCAAGTAGTACAAACGAAGCTTCAGATCAAGATTCTCAGCTGTCAATGTGGAGATGGTGCCATCCTTGCTTGGATTAGCAATGCCGTTGCCGCTGGCATGGCTGCTGCTGGCAGTGACATCAGATAGCGCCGGTGATGGGGATGAGGAGAGGGAGTGTGATTGTGAACTATACAGCTCCATCCTTGTGAGTGTATGCAAGTGCAGTCACGCCGCATACAATGGTTGTGTGGCTGTGTTTGTGTGCAGCGATGGAGGCTATTATAATGTATGCGCGCACGAGTGAGTGAGAGAGAGAGATGGAATCGAATCGAATGAGAGAGTGGCAGGTGAGTGTTGGCTAACAATGCTACGCAACGTTCACCAGCGCACCAGCCACAATCCCCGCCAATAGTAATCGTTGGTCCCTTCTTTCTTACTCACAATCGTACATGCGAGCGTATCTGCCACACCGTCTGGATGCAGCTCGATCCTGCTCCGCCCACTCACAGTCGGGGTGTCGGTTAAGGCGACCAGTGGAAGCAAAATGTCCCAAGGCTCACCACGTCACACAAAAACCATACGATCATAAAAATGGACACCCTACACCGCAGATTTAACTCCACAACATGATAGTCCGATATTTTACACATTGGATGGTATGTCAAGAGTTACGGTTTCTTTTGGCCATCGCATGATCATTCATTCATTCTGGCACCAGAATTAAATTCAATCAACAAATCCTTTAGGAAATGTGCACCCATACGATTCTTTTCAAGTCTATACGATTTGCCTCTCATCCAATCGTCTCTCCCATTTGGCTCTCGGCATCGATCATACATAATACATCCACATTCAAACCTCCATCTCAAAGCAACATCGACAATGCTATCATTGTCAGCGAGACAGGAGCTACGGACACTTTGCTGCAATCCACTTCCAATCAATCCTAGAGGACAATCAACAACGATACAGGACAGAGGTAAAGCGAAGCTAATCTCGGATTATGTCAATAATGTACGTTGGGGTGTGATAACGTCGGTACTTTGATAATACGCCAAATGGAGGCGGCAAAAAAGACGGAGTTTTGGCGTCGATGTCGCAGACTTTGGCCTCAACCAGCTAAGCTCGTTCCTTGGGCATCCCAACCCTACCAGTTCGGCTAGTTGTACGAGCAGTAGGCTGTAGTCGTGGCACCAAAGATGGTGGTTGGGGCCGCAAAGTACGTGCCGTTGCTGGCTGAATCTGGGTATGTCGAGCGATGGCAGCAGTCGCACGAGCAGATAGAGAGCCGGAGGGTGTGAACGGCCGAGGTGGTGGACGAGCCGAAAATCGAGATGAAGCAGCAGATGGGCGATGAGTTGGCGCAGCGCTGGCGGGAGTTGTTGCTGAGGCAATTGGTTGTTGTGTGAGGAATGTTGCCATTGCATTTCTCTCTCGCTCGTTTCTCTCCTCATCCTCCATCTCATCTCCTGAGTCCGATGCCAACAATGTTGCCAATGCTTGCTCACGTTGTTTCTCCTCTTCTTCCACCCTCTGTTTCCTAGTTGGAGCAGTCTTGCCTTCCTGTTGTTGTCGTGTCGCTGCTTCCCTCGCGGGTGCATCCGCATGTAACTGTGTCAAAAGCTTTCGCGCGACCTGTTGACTGGCCTCATACCGGCCACGCACATCGGAATCGAAGCGCCACTTAGTGAAAGAGGAAGGTGAGAGGAGCGAAGAAGAGGGGACGTTGCCGCTGCTTGGATTGTTGCTAGTAGCATATGCGATATCATCCGTACGCCCTTGCTGGAGTTTACCCAAACTGTTGCCATCTCGATCCCAGAGAGCGACATGCTTGTCGAAGGAGCATGAGACCAATGCTTGCGATCTCATACTACGTGGAGGCAATAAAATGCCATGATGCCTCTTCTGTGTTTCCTTGACAACGATCATATGACGAATGCAGTCAGTGTGTGCCCTCCACCATGCGACCAGCTTGATGTCTCCTGGTTGGAGCATCGTCGATGTGTTGGATCCGGCACACACTTCTAATGCATTCATCACCTCACGATGAACGCGTCGATATTCGACATAGTCATTCAGACGAGAGTGACGCAGCAACGAGGAGGACTTCGAATTCGACGTTGAAGAAGGTGATGCGAAGACAGATGACGATGATGAGGGCGAGGATGAGGAGGAGGGTGAGAGGACAGATCGAACAGTGGCAGTGAGTGAGTCGATGGATGGAGGTGGCATCAGTCCAGCCAACTGTAGCATGGGAATGATCGGCTTTCCATTTGACTGCACATCGTCTGTTGTTGGTTCCATGTTGGGAGCCGCACCGCTTCGCACGGATAGGATCGATGCCATACTACCCGTACGTGTTGGACCACGCTGAGGAGTGGCGAGTCCCTCTGCTGCATGAGCTTGAACAGCAGCAGCAGTGGTAGCCTCCGTGTCATGCATTCCTTCCTTCTCCTCAGCGACTTCCGCTTTCTTTTGATCGGACTTCGGCTTGCTACGAATCCTGTTCCGTCTCGATAACATGAATGGATTGGACAATGTTGGCTGAGTGCGTGCAGCAAGTTGTGCATGACGAGACGAGAGGACACGAGTGGAGGTGAGGGACTCTGCAACTGCTATCGACGCCTCAGGATGATGACTGCCATCCAAAACCGGGGCCATGAGATCTGATGTTGAGCCAGTGCTGGGAGATGATGGTGAAAGTGAAGCGGCAGCGTCACCGTTAGCGGAGTCCAATGCTGCGTCGTTCACGACATTCGAGAGGCGACGGCTGCGACTGCCAGAAGGGGATACAGCGTTGCCATCGAGTGATGTCTGTGATTGAATTCGCACTTCCACCATCTGTTTCTTCTCTTCTTCCTCCTGTTGTTGTTGTTGTCTTTGTTTCTGTTTGATCATCATGGTGTAATGTGCCGCAACTGCACCGGGTACTGCATGGCATGCCGCCTCAAATTCGCTGCTGTCCTCCCCATAGTTGGCAGCAACCTCATGCAGCGTTTGGAGTGACTTCGAGCGAGCACTGTAGATGGAGAGGTTGGAGGTGACGAGTGAAGAAACGACCTCAGGCAGATTGCCACGACTGGCAACGTCATCCACGCCAACGCCATCCATACCCAAACTTGCTGCACTGTCCATACTCACATTTGTTGCCTGTCTCGTGTGACTTCTCTTGTGTTTGGATGTTGTAGCGGATGCAAGTCCATTCGCTTGAATCTGCTTGTGGGCACGTGCCATTTCCGCTTCAGTCAGTGCATAAGACTCGTCTTCTCCCTCACCTGCTTCAGCAGCCTGCATGGCCAGTGCCTCATCACTGCCAGTAGCCAACAGTCGATCATGTGAGTAGAAGGGAGTCAGGCCCCAGCGCTTGATTGCTGACATTAGGTCCCAACATCGAATGACTCCATGCACATCTCCTGCATACAGTCGTGCATAGTATGGATCATCGTGTGGTGGGTAGGACTCGGAGCCAGGATCAGCGTGGATGACCGCAATGTACGATCGTGCATCAATGTTCGTCCAGAATGCCAGAGCGGTGACGGTACATACATCCCGAACAGCAGCTGATGTCGGTCTAGAGGCCTCTGCTCCATCCACCGTTCGCAATTTGTTACCAGTTTGACCTTTGACCGTGTTGAGCATTCGGACGAGACATCTTCCCGCATTGATGACGACTGGTCTCACCACCCAGATGCACACATTCGACTCATTGTCTGCAGCAGCGAGCAGTGGGTAGGGATCAAGAAATGTCAATGCGCTGATCTCGCCACTGTGACCCAATAGCTCACCCACGAGTACTTGACTGCGATAATCGAACAGATGAATGGATCCGTTGGCGGAGCCAGTCGCGAGTAAAGACAGGTTTGAAGAGAATGCACTGGTGACGAGCTCATGGCCTGCACGCCATGAGGAGGAGGAGGAGGAGGAGGAGGAAACACCGCTGAGGGGACGAACAGGTCTGCTCTTGGCGCTGCCTCCTGCTGTGGGCCCACCGCTCAATGCACCAGCAGCAGCAGTGTGCATATATGCTCGCTTGATCAATCTCAAATCTTCTTGCTCGGTCTCGTCCCATATACTGATGCTTCCATCCCCACTCGTACATACAATATTCTTGATCTGATCCACATAATAAATGGATGTAATCTCTCGCCCTGTCGGTGACGCCAGAACACTCTTCATGAGATGACCATTCAAGACGGCATGGACACGCACCTCACCCTCCGAGGTTCCAACGATCACCTTCTTCTGTGAATCATCCAAACACATACATGTGATCGTCGCACCACCACCACTCTCAACAAGGTTGCGAAAGACGCTTTCGATCACTCCACTACTCCCATTCCAACTCTTGATACAACTTCCCGCACTCGACAGGAAGTGTCCAGTGGCGGTGTTGTAGAGGACGGAGGAGGTGGCATCGAGATCGGCAACCAGTGGAGTTTGGAATGCTGAGGAGGTGAGTGAGTCATATGCATAGATTGAATGTGCTGATGCTGGAATGATACGCTTGTGTGCTGGCATCGAGGTGAATGCAACAAGGCTGTCGACTCGTGCTTGTTTCTCATCTTCAATATTGATGGTTTGTACACAGGAGAAATTGCGAATGTCCCAAAGCTTCACAACGCCACCCGAATCGGCTGTCAGTAGTTGTGGACTATTCTCGATGACTTGCACTCCAATCAATGGAGAGTAATGACCCTTGAGTGCACAGATCGGTTGCTGCACATAGGGATTCCATACATGCGCTTCATGCTCGAAGCCCGCACTAATCAGCACATGATGCTCCTGAGAGTATGCTAATTGATGGATGCCCTTGCTGTGTGCTCCAGTCAACACACTCGTGCGTTGATGTGTATTCAAGTCGAAGAGTGCGATGGTCGTATCGAGTGAGGCGGAGGCGAGAGTGGACAGGTTATCCAATACCAACAGATCCAAACTCAAATCGGTGTGCGCACCCGACAGCAAGGAGACACATGAGCAACTATACTGCGCATGGCGACTGTGAGTGGATGATGAGGAGGATGAGGAGATGAAATGGCCATATGTGTTCGTTGCTCCAATGGGAATTCTGCTCGTCGCAGCGGCATTCTTCTCAATTTTCCACGCCCGAATTCCAATACCACTTTGATCCGTCGAAGTGAAGAGTGTCGAATGAGAGGGAGCCCAGCGCATGGCGATCTGTGCCTCATCTGTGCGCACAGTTGCAATACCTTTCAATGGTTGCTTGTATAGATCGGACCCACCATCCCAGAATCGCAATGTTCGATCGTTGCCACTGGTCACAACCCATTGGGCATTCGAGCTGCTGCTAGTCATGCTGCTGCTGATGCTCATCCCAGACAGGTTCAGCCCGCCCAATGCCTCCACGCCCAGCACATCAGACTTGTGAGCTTGTACGCGCGTCAGATGCTGCAATCTTCGTCCATTAAACACATCGATCCATCCACTGCCCTGCTGACATGCAACCAATTGATCCAAGCTCTCCAAATAGAACAGACGACTGATCGGCTGAGCGAATGAACCATTGAATGAACAATGAACACTACTGGGTCGATAGTCACACACATCGTCTGATGGGGTGACATCTGCTTGCACACTGCCGGACATGGATGGACCACTCGAAATGAAGCTCGTGAATTCACTCCATTCCATGGATCCATCTCCATTGACATCGACCGCATTGAAGAAGTTGCATAATTTCGCTGCCATCTTCACTTCACTTCCGCTGCCCACGGAGTCCAATGGTAAGTAACGCAACATGACATC
>Ga0256777_1000411_pt1 | contig 9991 bp, 6 predicted proteins | sample MC6MC0928MT_FD_186042 | JGI IMG/M metagenome (GOLD analysis project Ga0256777, IMG submission 186042) | Metatranscriptome of enriched soil aggregate microbial communities from Iowa State University, Ames, United States - MC6-MC0928-MT... | ecosystem: Environmental > Terrestrial > Soil >... | reverse complement strand
TCTTTGCTTAACGGCTAGTTGCGTTGATTGGCCTCTGTCGAGCTTTTTGTTTGCTTTCAACTGCATCAAAGCAAAGGCAGAGCAGAGCAAGGCCAAGGGCGACTAGCTGTTAGCTTCTTCTCTCCTTCGCCCTCAGCCCTCAGCCCCCAGCCCCAGCCTCATCCTCCCCATCTCAACCGACACTTGCCCAATTTCAAAATCGCATCCAACCACACCGTCCGGATATAGATTCAAAAAACCACCATCCCATCACACACGCAACACTCGTCTGGACATCTGCCTTCCATTGCTTGGCGGACACGTCACACACGGACTGCAGCAGCCAGCCATCGGGTATCTGCAGCGTGTCTGCCCTCACCCTCACGCCACGCCACTCCACTTGACTGCCTGCACACGACCCACCTGCTGCACAGCACAGCATTGATACTGCTTGACCCCGATAGTCGTCGTCATCCCTCTCAAGCTTGCATCCATCGGATTTGGGTGGCTGCCCCTCATTCTTCATCATGCAGTCTGATCTAGCAACCAGCACAGGGAGTGCTGGCAATCTGGCATCTGATGTCAACGGTTCAGCGTCTGGAACAGCGTCAGCACCGTCTGCATCTGCCTCTGCATCAACCTCTTCACCCGCTTCCTCTTCCTCTTCGACCTCTGTGTCTGCCCCTGCCTCTACTTCAGCCTCAACGTCTGACTTCACCTCACTTCTGCCCAGTCTGCCCTCCCTGCCCAGCCTTGACTCGTCCGCTGCTGGTGTGTCGCTTGAGAGCACTCCCGCCATGATGCAGGCACAATTCGCACAGCTCCTGCAACAGTATGGATTTGGGACGGATGGCAGCGCCAATAACACTGGCACACAGATGGGGAATGGGGATGGGGATGCAGCAGGGAATGCAGCTGCAGCTGCAGCGGCAGTAGCAGCAGCTGCACACCATGCAAACTCATACTATGTTGCAGCAGTAGCGGCTGCAGCTGCTCAGGCACAAGCACAAGCTGCACAGGCACAGTCCGCCTATCTTACAACGATGCAGACCCCAGCAAAGAATGGCAAGAAGCAAACAAGTTCCCCATCCATCGCATCCAGCATTGCAGCGGCTTCCTCCTCCTCATCCTCCGACTCTACTTCTCCTCCCCTCGCCACGACTCCCTCATCGGCCACTGGTTCGAGTACGAATGCTCATCTGAAGCGTGCGAAATGGAGCGCCGAGGAAGATGAGCTTTTGCGTGCCAGTGTCGCACAGCATGGTGGCAAGAATTGGAAGAAGATTGCTTACACGGCATTCGGCCAATCGAAGACGGATGTTCAATGCTTACATCGATGGCAGAAGGTATTGGACCCACGCTTAGTCAAGGGACCATGGACTGCTGAGGAGGATGCACGAGTCGTTCAGCTTGTGGCTGAGCATGGTCCACAGAAGTGGTCCGTCATCGCTGCACACCTTCCTGGTCGCATCGGCAAACAGTGTCGTGAACGTTGGCATAATCATTTGAATCCGGATATTAAGAAGGAGCAATGGAGTGCAGAGGAGGATCAAATCATATTAACTTTACATTCCATCTTAGGTAATCAATGGGCATTGATGACGAAATACTTGCCAGGACGTCCAGATAACGCCATCAAGAATCGTTGGAATTCAAGCATGAGACGCAAGTGGCTCCAATCGGGTGCTGGAATGACGCTGCCAAAAGTCGACGAGAATGGCATGGTCAACCTGCCGGGCATCGGCATGGTACACATTCCAACCAACTTGCAAGGAGCGGCTGGAGGTTCGCCAGGACAGCAGAATGATGGAGAGGCCGACGAGAATGAAGATGAAGATGAAATTGAAAATGGGATTGGTGCCACGGTGGTTGATGCCCCAACTAGTGCACGTGGTAAGAGCAAGAGTCGAAAATCTAACAACGTGCCAAGCTCTGAGAAGGGTGTCGCTGCTGCAGCAGATTCCATCCAAGATGTCAGTGCAGCATCCGAAGTGGATGGATCGGCGACAGTCACAAGCAATGAAAAGAAAAAGAGACGAGCAAGTACACGACGATCGATCAAGATGGAAGATACAACTGTGGCTGATGATGAAAGCAACAACTCGACAACGACTACTACTAGTACGGTGAAAACGAATGGTCGTAGTAAGTCGAATGCTTCCGCCGATGCAGGAAGCAGTTCGGGCAAGAAATCTGCACGCAAGTCCTCGACTACTCGTACAGCATCCAGCACACGAGCACAACGTGTGCGTCGTTCCTTAACAACGAGCGGCGACAAAGTGAAGAGTGAGGCTGAAGCACGAGACCCATCCACAACACGTACACCACGACGCAAACGAAACAAGGTTACGCCAGCAGCTGTAGAGAATGACAACGAGACAGAAGATGAACAGAAAGAAGCTGACGAAGACGAGGACGAAGATGAAGATGAGGAGGGCGATTCCAATCTTCTTGCACCAACCACTCCAGCACATCATCGATCAGCTTTCACGACTCCTCGATTAGGTGGAACCTCCACTCACCTCCTTTCCACGCCATCCATCGTCCTCTCCACCCCACACCATCCACGCTCGTCTCCCAGGGATGTCAACAATGGCAAGAGCGAACAAACAACACCATCGACAACGAATGGTGCCATCGGTGGTGTCGGCGGTGGGTATGGCATGTATGATTCAGCGGCTCCGACTCCAATGCGCATGGCAGCTTCACCGAGTGCTGCACTGTCGTTGGCGTCACCCAGTGCACAGATGGGGCTGTTATCTTCACCAAACCTTGCATCTGGTGCACTCTTCAGTCCAGCAACTGGTGGCACCGCACTACATATTGCCAACAACCATCGAATGCCAACCATGCATACACATACACATACCACTCCACATCATGCACGCCGCACACATGCATTCATTGCACAACAAAATATCACAAGAGTTACACCACAATCGCCAGCAGCGGGCATGATACAACCGGCATCCTCACCTCACCTTCATCTCCCACCACAAACACCCAATCGCACTCGTCATCTCATGTCCTCACCCTCTGCATTCATGCGTACACCATTGACTGCTTCAGGTATCGCAGCGAACTTCTCGTCAGCGGTCAAGATGGAACCTTCATCTGGCCTTGTGGATGATGCCCTCACCCCATCTGGAAATGTCGTTGGTGGTGGTGCCATGCAGGCGGATGGAGACAGGGATACGACTGAGGCTGAACCACTCTATAAGAAGCATAAGGCTGTGCATACATTGAATGCACTCACGTCCTCGCCAGCAACAGGACATCCATCCCCGTTCATCAATCTCTCCACTCGACCATTGTTGAATACTCCATTGATGCGTATGACGGGCCCAAGCCTTACATCACCCTTCCCTGTTCAAGGTATGACTGGAACAACGAGCATGAGCATGAACATGAGCAATGCCACTCTCACGTCTCATGCCATCTCCAGTCTCCACACTCCCTCATCCACTTCTGCAACAGGCACCATGACCATGACGACGACTTCCTCAGCTGCCATCGATAACTTCTTCAATTCGACCCCCATTCGAAATGGACAGTGTCACCCGACGATTCGGAAGAGCAAGAGAGGACTGGGCTTGGCATTCAATCATATGGCAGTGGAGGAAGAAAACACTGCGACGATGGACAGCGGAGAGCAGAAGTCGAATGAAACAGAGAAGAAGACGCAGACACTCCAATTCCCACACAATGGCACATCAGCATTCTCATTCTTGCGTTCACCACCTTCCGCACATGTTCGTACTCATCCACTTCAATCGCTCTCCAACAGCCCATCCACAGCAGCAAGTGCAACTGAAAAGGCCTCCTCCTCCTCGCCATCGCCATCTTCCACCGATCTCTCCTCGTCTCTCTCACCTCAAGCACCCCGCACGCTCGCCAATGGTGATGCACCTGTTGCCGCCCCGTCATCCATGAGTGGTGATGAAGTGGCAGCATTGCCCAGTAGTACCAGTGGATCAGGATTGATGAGCTGTGCGACTCCATGTCGTCCATCCACTCCAACCATCAACTCAACGAACTTCCTCGCCACCAAAGGACGATTGGATGCAGCGGCTGTTGGTTTATGCAGCCTCTCTCCTCTGTCCACTGCACCTACTGGCACTGGTAACGAGTGTCGAAGTGCATTCTCCACTCCCCGCACAACGAAATCCTCCGCAGCACTTCGTGCGAAACGTACCCATCAATTGATGGAGTCGCCATTGCATGCGTTTGCCAACTTTGTCTCCATGCCAGCGGAGGAGAAGATCGCATGAGCTTGAACACGATCACAACAGCGACAAACAACCCACCAGTGGCCAGCAAAGCTAAAGGAACATTGTTTAAGAGAAATGGGAAGAATATGAACCCATCAATGATCATTGCACATACGCACGCCCTAAAAGAAGAGGAGCAATGGAGAGGATCCTCTGCACTCTTTGCACATTTTACGCTTTTTTTCGCCCCCCGCCACTCTATTGCTGACGGCAGTGCCCCAATTAATGCCCTGCCGCCTTCCATGTGCATCTCTGCAGCTAATGTAGAACATCTTTGTATCACGTTCCCTCGTCCTGTACAGGACGGAAGGAGCCACATGTATGTATATGTACAGACAACGTCAGACTGCACAATTTTCTTCGACATTCAAACGATTACCCCGCGTGCACGTGTTCACAAGAAACCAATTCGCGATGCAGCGCAGCGAAAACAGACGAAATGAGCGTCGAGGGCTCATGCTCGATCGCCCATCGCCGATGCAAGAGGAGGCGTGGTGCCTGTCACAGTGTCATCGATCGCGCGAGGCTGCACGTTTCACACGAGTCACGCCAGCACTGCCACCACGTGCACTGTTCGAGTCGCGTTTCGCTCTTGGCTGCGACGGAGGGTGTGGTGTTCGCTTATGCTTGCCTGCAGACGCAATCCGGCTGGTCGAAGCCGATGCAGAGGTGGACGCAGCAGTCGATGCAGTTGCAGCTGGTGCTGTGGCTGTCGAGCGCGTATGAGAAGCAGGAACAGGACGTACGGCAACAGGAGTGAGTGGCGGCAGGAACATGATACGCAGACGGGCTGGGGCCATCCCATTCCCACCCAACGGCATCAACACGCCAGAACGACGTGAGGTGAGTGAAGCGGGGGGAGAGGGGGAAGGCCAGAGTGGGAGGGAGAGATTCGATGGAAGGACGCTCGAACTTGAGGAAGACGTATGGGGATGAGGAAACAACTATGGAGCAAAACAGCCCAAACGAACACGAGAGGAACAGCACAGTCACACGCATAGGGTTGTTAGGAGCACGCAAATTCGCTCTTGTTGTACCATGCTCGCGGCGTTGCCACGTTCCTTTTATGAAGTCCGTGTGGCATCCTATCTCTGACCTGTCTTAGCGATGTGATGGTCTCAAATCGCATCTCCTCTTCTTCTGCTTGCCTCCCCTTCGGTGTCTGCATACAACATCGGACGAGTAATGGAGCATCGATGACAATATTGGATGTATTGGGAGGCACCACCTGCCCAGATGGGGAGAGGGTTGGACTATTGGGTTGGAGGAGCTGGAATGGAGTGAAGGGCATATCAACCTCATCTACTGCACAATGAGTAGTACAGGTGTGAAGTGCATGCCATGTGCCACCATACGCCAGCCATAGATAAAGTCGCATGGTGGATGAATACGAAGAGGGAGTCCTGACAGGAGTATGATGATCTTTCGACAGCGTACATTGCATTTGTACACGCACATACGAAGAGGAGGATGGGGGAACACTAGGAGGCGCGGTTGAGGAGACTTTGGGTTTCGGCGGAACGGCGTTGTGAGTAACACTTTGTTGTGGCGATGATGTGATATTCCTCTGCACGGACGCAGGCGTTTTCCTTCCCGGTTGGTGCATGCGTTTGCGCACAGGCTTCGGAGTAGTGGTTGGTGGAGGCGAGGGAGAGAGCATTGGGTGCCGATCACTTGCCCTGTTGCCTGTGCTCGAACGTCGCGTGGCAGATGGACGGCGTGAATTGCTTGCGCCATCTGGCAAAATGAGTGTGGAGAGATCGACTGGAGGCAAGAGTGAGGAGACAGTGGGCATGGATGGGAAGTTGGAAGCGGGAGGACGTTCAGGCGCAGTATCGCGTGGCTCACTGGTAGTAATGCCTTCGGACCCTTCTTCATTGCTGTCATCATCAGCATCAGCCAACTCAACAATTGGTTGTGTACGATCCAACTGTTGTGAGATACGAAATACTTCAACATAATCGAAGAATCGTACGTGACCATGTGCATGTGCATGTGCACCTGTCCCCGTCGCCGAGGCAGCTGGGTGCGATTTGAGGGCAGATCGAGGCACGGAAGGTAATTTAGCCGACAGTGGTAACGTGCGCTCCAACGATGGATCCTGGTTGTCGCGTGCAGAGAGAATGGTCGCGGCAGCAACAGCTGCAGCTGAGGCCAGTTCTCCCGATTGTTGTCGAAACTCTCTCAAACTTGTTCGAAACTCCGCCAACAAGGTTCGTTTGAATGGCATGCTTCCAGAGCCGGTGGAGGTGGAAGAAGGCGAGTCCGCGACAACATTGCCCGCATCAGGAGAAGTGGATACATCATCATCGTCGTTGTCGCAGTAGGCTTCATGCCATAACTTGATGAGCAGGTCTCGACGACGCTGTGTTGATCGCTCACCTTCCATGTCGCCAACCAAGGACTCACCATCAATGGTATCGGGCCAGGAGAGCATCTCAGAATTCCCGTCGCCTTCAGTCATCTCCCTTGATCCTGATCCACCATGCCCATCTTCCATCTGTTGTAACCATTGAGTGTCGAATGTGAAGACAGCAGGCTCCAACTCAGCAAGTGCATCATCCCCCTCCTCGCTTCTGGATTGTTGTGCATCGTCGTTTGGATCCGGAGGACGACCAGTTGCATCTTGGCTCGGAGCTGTTGAGTTTGAATGAGGGGAAGAAATGAAGTTGGATGTTGACGAAAAGAACGGGAGCCATTGTGTTGAGCTCTGTAACTCACGCTCCTGTGTAAGCGAGGTTTGGATATTGGGAAGCAGTGAGGAGGGTGATGATGAGTCAGTGTTCGAAGTCGAGGAGGAAGCCGTTGCGGAGGTGGATGACGAAGAGGCATGGATCGGAGAGACAACATTGGACGGTGCATCAGATGGCTGGCGGAAGGGTCGACAAAATTCCAACGTTGTGCTGAAGCTCTTCGTGCGGCGAGAGGCAGGAGAGGAGGAGGGAGAAGTGGATGAATGATCTGGCGAAGCAGGATTGTTGGACACGGATGTCATCAATGTGCGTAAGGTGGATGGGAGCAATGTTAGACGCATGATCTCAGATGGGAGAGATTGTTGATTTGCGTTGTTCATTCGATCAGTGTCCAATTCATCATCATCATCATCTTCCGACATTTGATAACTTTGCAATGGGCTGCGCATGGATGGGAGCTTGGTCGTTTGCATCTTCCAATCAGGCACAGCACCAGCATCAGCGTCAGCATCGGTGCCAGCATCGGGTTGTGTGTTATTTCCAACTCCATTGCTGCTGGCGTCACCAGATGCATTCCCGTCGACATGAGGAGCATCCGCTGCTGGGACTGGTGCAAGTTTGGCGGCAGCAGCAGGTGACAGGGGACCATTCATATTCCGGGGCTTCTTGGTGCTGTTCATAGCCACCGACGGAGATCGTGTTGGTGGAGAGCGCATCGACGTGGAATGAGGGGTAGCTTTCTTTGGTGCTGGTGTAGGTGTAGACTGGTGTGTATTGGTGACATTCGTCGCAGCGGGACTCTGCCTCGCATGTTTCGTGGCTCCTGGACGTTTCGATGAAGCAGGTGCAGAGGGTGCGGGAGACATCATCCCGCCTTTGCGACGAGATCCACTTCCAATTCGACCTCCAGCTCCAACCCCAGCCCCAGGCCCAGCTCCACCTCCGGCTCCACTTGCACCACTTGCCCGTGCAGTCTTCGCCAATGCCTGCTCGGTGCGTTTGAAAGGTGAGCGAGTGGTGATGGCATCAGATAATAATACAGGAGCGACTTCGACCACTTCAGCAAGAATCATCTCTGCCATGGAGGCAGCTGCAGGACTGGATTCGGCGAGCACATCGAATTGTTTGGATGAGCTGAGTTGAGACGACTGGTGGTTGGCCAGTTCCTCCTCAATCTCTGGGTGATTGTTCACGGGAATGGAAGATGGGATCGCAGAGGCAAACAATGGTGGTGGCATCACCTCCTCATCGATCTCATGCTGCTGCTCATTTGAAATCGGAGCAACGGCAACGGCGTCAGGAATAGGAAGTGAACCAGTCTCTGTGTTCTGTCTGCTGACACTTCGTGATACGAAATCATCATCATATGCATATTCGCTGTCATCTGCTTCCGTATCCTCCTCCCCCTCCTCTACCCTGCTGCGATCAGAAGTCAGCGGCTCCGGTGCATAGTGTTGACCATCTCCAGCAGCACTGTTACCGCTTGTGCTGCTCCCACTTCTGGTAGTACTCGATGCCTTGCCGTGTGGCTGCTGAACGGTGGTGGCAGGTTCATCAGCAAATACTTGAGCATGTTTGCTGCTGCGCTGACGTACGCGTGGCTCAACTAATGATGACGCACGTTGTGGTTGCTTATCCACCGCTCCTCGCTTATGCCCATGCGCGCTCCCTCCTTTTGATTTGGTTGAGCCTTCCGCAATCGTCCCTCGTCTTGGGCGTGTGTGCACACCCGATTTAGCCACTGCAGCAGCTGCTGCACCATGCTCAACACTGTATGATGAGCGACGTGGAAGACGAGCATCATGGGCTGCAGCAGTAGGTCGTGCACGCGTATGCACACGCACACCACTACTGGAGCCTGGAGTCACGCCAGATGCATAAAGTAGACGCGGTGAGACGGATGGTAATGACGGTGATGGAGAGGGAGATGGAGACATACCAGTGACACGGGAGGTTAAGGGTGTGATGCTGCCACGATGTAATCGGGCACTGGCCCTGCGTCGCTGTGTGCTACTGTCACTTTCCCTACTGCTCGATCCTCTCGCACTCGTCACTGTACTTCCAGCATAGCTTGGCATGGGGAATGCATATAGTCGCGGTAACAATGGCAAATTTGGAGTTGCATTGGCATTGACAATGACTGACGGCACAGGTGAAGGTGACGGGAGAGATGATCCAGGCTGGGATCCCTGACCACTGTCAAGCACTGACACACGTGAATAGGTGGAGAATGGAGTGGAGGTAGCGGTTGGGGGAGAGCATGCGTGAATCTTTGGAAGGATGAGTGGAGGAGGGAGAGGAGATGAGGACTTGGTGGAAGTGCCGAGTGGAGGAGGCGGAGGAGGTAATTCGGCTACGATTGGTGGAGTCGCACAACCATTCTGCTGTGTTGTTTTCTTCTTCCTTCCACTCCGCGTTTGATCGGATCGATTGGAATGCATGATGGTGTGACAGACATGTGTTGGCGATTCAATATCGGAGGCATGAAATGCGCAATCGTTGGGTCGAGCTGTCTAGATGTCGCACAGCTCTATGTTTGGTTGGCAGTTGCACAGTGACGTGACAGGCTCACAGTGTCATATATCTGGATATGGACCGTGTGCTGGCAAAGTTCCAGACAAACTGATCCCGTACTGATGCATGCATCACTTCCTAACGTGGTCCGAATGTCCAACCTTAGCATTGAATGAACATGTTGTCATTACAACCCCTCTACCAACCCTACAGACCCTTTCCACTTTGGATGTCACACCATGTTCCATCCATTCACCAATGTCAGTGCGACAGAGCAATAGGTAAAATAATACGGCTCGCTCGGTCGTTGTCTCGTCTGTCACACAGTCAGTCGAGCCTCACCCAGACTCACACTTGTGCCGAGCGGAGCGCTCAACTCAGCTCAGCTCAGCTCAGCTCAGCTCAGCTGAACTCCATGCAACTCGACTCACTCGCTCATTGCTCGCCATAACCAAGCACACTTGTACGTTTGCTCCATACATGCAAACGCAGTCGATGGAAGCTTCAGCTTACATTCAGTCAATTGGTTGTGAT
>Ga0256777_1000410_pt1 | contig 10002 bp, 4 predicted proteins | sample MC6MC0928MT_FD_186042 | JGI IMG/M metagenome (GOLD analysis project Ga0256777, IMG submission 186042) | Metatranscriptome of enriched soil aggregate microbial communities from Iowa State University, Ames, United States - MC6-MC0928-MT... | ecosystem: Environmental > Terrestrial > Soil >... | reverse complement strand
GACGACTGTTGCTCGGAGATGCAGCTGCTGTAATCAATGAATTGGAGAACGAGTCGGCACGGCGCAGGAGGAACCAGCATCCCGCTTCTTCGACGTCCAACATCGGTCTTCAAAGATCCGCATTACTGGCCCTGACAGAGCAATGGCCAGACTCTCCTCCATTCCTCATCCGTCTGCTGTCGCATGGTGTGGCCATCGTACTTGGCTGGGATGGAGGGTTGGAATGGAAGGAGCTCGTTCCATACCTTCGAGGACAGGTGCACGCATTCGGATTACTTGGACATGTGCGCCGACTTCGTGACACAATCAACACTTATATTCGTGCTCAAGAACCTTCATTGGACGATGTTGATGACAGTCCAATTGAACAGCAGCGATGTGCACTTCCTCCACCGTTGCCACCAGAGCAGCTCGTTGCATCCGTTGCAGAACAGGAAGACGTATCTCAACGCTTCCAAAGACTACGAGAGGCGATCAATGCCGAGCTTCAACATGTAACACAGTCGTATCCTGCACAGTTAGATGATGATCTCCGTCCGAGTGGATGGGCTGGTGATGGAGATATCCCCAGGGATTTCGTCGTGCACTTGCTCTGCGTCGATGCATGTCATCTCTCCACTGCACAACATTCCCGCCTTCTTCAACTGCTCCGTGAGCCCAACTTGACTCATTCCGAACTGGCCACGCTTCCTCGCCCCCATGCATCGACTGCCTTGCTGCTCTTGGAATGGCTGTTGTTAATCCTGCGAACACACACTGTTGCTCGTAGTATCCGCCGAGTGTTTCTGGAGATGCCCGCCTCGAGGAGTTGGAGAGAGCAACAGCAGCTGCTCTCGGCACAAAGAACACCGGATGATGAGGATATATTGTGGCAGTTTATTGGGATGGGAGATACGAATGGTCGAGGCAACAAGAGCAATGGGTCCAACTCGACGGCGGTCCGCAGCATCACAGCAACTCAATCGCTCGCATCTCGACCCATCGTACGTCCAACATCTTCCCACGGAGCCACTGGAAGTTACTCCAGCCGAACTGACGCGCAACAGCAGTTGGGATCATTCCTTGAGCGACCAACCTCGTCGCCATCATCATTGTCATCGTCCTCATCCTCACGCCCAAGCACTGCCTTTCGTCCAACCAGTTCAGGTTCACAGCATGATGGACAAGGTGATAATTCGTCTCCTCCGCAACTTCCTCCTCCTCCACGCCCATCAAGTTCAAGCATCTTCGGTCGACCACTGTCGGCCTCGTCTTCATCGTCGGAATCGACTTCGCCTTCTCGACCATCCAAGCCTCGCCCAACACGGCGGCCTGCACGACGCTCAACGAGGCCGCATGCATCAACTGCACGCTCAACATCACCAAAGTCCGCTCGTCTTGTATCATCCGTGAAGGTAAAGGTGAAATCTGCGCTGGATGCGCACTCATCCTCATCCTCGCCGAAGGATTTAGACGATGCTCAAGATTCTGAAATACTTGGAGGCTGGCTTGCGGACGAGTAGATAGGCTTGCTGGTCACGCGCTGGACATGCACTCTGAGCGCCGCTAGCATCAACTAAGAACTAGGAGTCAATATTCCGTCGCTGTATGCGATTGACTTGTTAATCGAACATGACATCTCCCGCATTGCGGGACAACCCTGCGGTCGACGATTATTGCATCATCACCATTTGTTGCGCACGCATTGTGGATAGGAGAATAAACACGGAGGAGATGGTCATTGCGCTGACAGTCATGTCACTAACGATGATGCCAAACCATCAGGACAACGAATTGGTTTCTATTGGCAAAGCTCAAAATGATGGCCAGGCGAACACACAAGCTGGTTTACAATACCTCCATGAGTCGGTTCAACATCTCGTTCATCTCATTCAATCGTCGTTGTTGCAAGTCCAAATGTTGGGGCAAGACTTGTAGTTTCTTCATCAACTTCCTCACTTCACATCCGGCATCGATCTGTGCACTCAGTTCACTACACTTCTTCTCACGTTGAATGGTAGTAGCGACACGACGTGCGAGATCGTTTCGTGTGTCTGGATGGAGTAATGATGCCAGCTGAGTATCCGCCATCTCTTTCAGTCTCTCTCGTGACTGACAGTGACGGCCGCCATGGCCATGCGCAGCGACCGCGACAGCTTCATCAATGCGTGATTGGATCTCTTCGATTTGAGTCTTCAGCTCAGGCTCACCTCCATCTCGCACTGCTGAGCTCGAACTCGATGACGTTGATGTGAACGTTGCAGACAATGCTGACTTGAGCTCGATGCAGCATGATTGGATCGCATGAATCAGAGTGGAGGAGTTGTCTTGAAGCGAGATTGGTTCAGGGTTGTTGGCTACAGACGCAAATTGTTGCTGTTGGCTGAACTGGGCAGAAGCTGAATCGTTGTCGCCAAATCTTGGTGATATCTTGACCAACCATTGTTTCAATATCCTCTCTCCATCGTCATATCGCTGCTGTTGCTGTCTCAACTTCTGCGATCGCATTCGAATGGTATTCTTCCACGCATCCAATTGCTTCTTCGCGAGCTCATGGGCTTCACGATCGCTCATCTCGAACTCTCTCTTGATCGCATCACGCTGGTATTGGATCAAAGCATCCTGCTGTGATTGGGACATTTGGTCGAGCTGTTGAATGAGTGCATCTGCTCGTTCCAGCACGGATGGATGGGAAGCTGCTGCAGCGCTGAATCGGGATAGACACGCGAGACCAGCTATGACGACTTCATGAGTCTCGCTCTGCAATTGATCGCATCGTTGCTTCAGACACACATAAGCATGATCCAGTTGCTGGATGAGGGTGGAGGATAACAAGGAGTCCATGTCTTCTTCTTTTTCATCATCTCCATTATCGGATCGAACACTTGAAGCATGTCTCACTTGTTTTGCTCTCACATCACGCTCGTCTTCCATATGCTGAGTCTCCGATTCCACGCGTGATGCGGCTCGGTAAGCGATCGTGGCATCATCGTCAGACTTCATCTCATCCAAATGGCGATCGGACGTGGAGGAACGCTTGCGTGATGGGATTGTTGGAGCAGGAGCTGCAGGTGCAGCGTGGTGATGTTGGCGATTGGAAGGAGCCGTCTCGTCCTGCTGTATTGTTTCTCGCTGCTGCATCGTCGACTCCCCAACTCTCTGTTGTACACGCCGCTCGGATTCTTCCTGCGAGCTCTTTCGCTTGCGGGAGGAAGCTTCCTTCTTCGGGGTTGACTGACTCTGAGTCTGAGAGATGGAAGGAGAGGAATGATGATGATGTGGTTGAGAGGAGGGCGCTGTCACTGCCACTGCGGAGGCATCAGTTCCACTTCCGGTGAGTCGACTTTGTGGTGAGCCTGTCAGCTACGTCAGCCTCTTCCAATCGACATGTCTGAACGCATGGAGCCATTTCTTCCAACAGCCAACTGCGGCCAACACACGCTGCAATGGCCTGGTCTGTTGGGAATGTGCAGCGTGATTCTGGACGAGATCGAACATGTCATCGATGAGTTGCTCAGAAGTGGAATTGGATACCGTGTGCAGTGCCTTGGGTGAAGGAACGAAGTTGCATGAATGGGCAAGGAGATCACATCGGCATCCACCACTCGAAGCACGCATGGACAATGTTGCCTTACGCAGGAGTGCCTCATCAGCACGATAGACAGCATCAACTGTGGCACCTTTATCGACTGATGTAGCAGAGGCGGAAGAGGAGGATGCAGATGAAGAGGATGCGACAGATGACAAGCGAATTGAGCTCGCTGAGCCATTACTGCGTTCAACCTCCTGCTCGTCGTGTTGCAATCGATGCTTGAATGGATGTTGAATCATCAAGTATGCAAATCGAATAGCCCGACTGACATTCCCATTGGCAGCACGCTTATGAGCTTGATGACGCAAGAATTCCACCATCTCACCTAGGTCACTGCCACCCGTCATTGCCTGTAGCAGCTTCTCTTTCAGAGTGAAAAGGATGGCGAAGGTGGATAGTAGTACGTGTTCACGTTTGCCATCTGGTTTCTGTGCATGCATCTCCTTCACCATCCTCACTTCATCCGCATCATCATCCTCAAGCTCCTGTGTCCGACTCCATTGCTCATCCACATCGAAGATGGTTTGACCCTTGTGAGTGGGAGTGAGATCCAATCGACTCGAGGTGAGGATAGCGAACAATGATGCACTATGCTCCATACGTCGAACAGCCATATGAGCTGCATTGATCGTGCTTGGCTCTTTCAGGCGATGGTGTTGATGCGGATGGTGTTTGTAGACAAAAACATTTGGATCCGCACCAAGTGCCAATAACTTGAGCATGAGATGTGGAGGCTGCTTCAGTTCGATACAGTAGACCAATGCAAAGTAGCCACGACTGTCAACAGCATTGATCTGGAGCTTCTCTGGCGGAACATGAGCCAGTAGGTAGCTGACATAAGAATGCTCCTTGATGACGACTGGATGTGACTCTCTCCCTCGCGCTGCAATCGTGGCTGAGGCAGATGCTGCAGCCACTCTTCTGCCACTTGTGTTGATCACCTCATTCAATGCATCATCGATATCTTTCTCCACCGCATCCTTCTCATCTTCCTCCTCTCTCATTCCATAATCATCCAACACACCCATCAGCCATGTTCGTTGATATGGATCATGCCGATTGGCATGATTGCTTGGAAAGTCACCTCTCATGGATGTGGCACACAACCAGAATCCTTCACTCTCGGTATCCATCGATGAACCACTTTGACCAAACTTCTCCAAACATCTGTCAAAGAGCGCACCGAAGCAATGAGATATATGTGAGCAATATCAGGCAGTGAGTTCCTGTCAGTGAGCATGTGAGATGGGCGTGACAACATCGCAATCAATCAGCTGCAGTCGGGGTCTGATGGTGGAGGTCTCAAACTTACTTCACATGGAATGCTCGTCCACATCCAAGACAGAACAGCGCAGGTAAATCCAGTCGTGGTGTCTTCATCGCCTTCTTGAAGACCATCGCACGATTGAACTCCACTCCTCTTCTTGCCGCATCCTTCCGCGCATCCTCAATCCTTACATGCATCGTCAAAATCATAAATGGATGCTTCAATGGGCTGTCTGGGATAACCTTCCGTCATTCGGTACTTTCCTTCAAGACAGTCGAGAGCACGGATGACGGTCTCGGCATAATCTGGATGGCACTCTGGGCCGCTGCCGTCGCAACTCCTGCCGTGCAGATATGGAGCCTCACATCGAGACGATCCCTTCTTCGCTTTCCGGGATGATGATGCAGCATCTGAACCTCCCTCCTTGCTTCGACTTCTCTGCATGTTGAGATGCTCAGCAGCTATCAATGCAACCAAGATGACGAAGGAGCAATCGCATGTAAGCCAATACTGGCAATGAGATCAAAGGAAAGGCGGCGATCAGTGACAGCAGCGCCAATGTCACGTTTGATCTCGTTGAGGTTGTCGACCATGAGTAGTTGATGATGGATGTCAGTGTCAGTGGCAGTGTCAGTAGCAGTGACAGGCTGAGGCTCGAGGGAGGATGAGCAGCGAAGAAGCTGGAGCAAATGAGAAGCCAAGCCGACGCATCATGAGCGGCAGATGACAAGGCATGACACAGACATGACAAGACGGCGCTGTCAATCAATCTCTACTACGCGATATCTTTCTTCCTTTCCCATGCTTCCACTGCAGCTGACTATCACACTGATGGTCGTGCATTGAGAGACGGGCCAGGCCGATTTCCCATTGAGTCAACGCGACGAATCGTTTCGTCTCCTTCGCCATTCCTGAGCTTGCTCCAATCATCCACCCATCGTACCTCTTCGTGTGTTGACGTTACAATGGACAGGCGTTGATGAGCGAGTGTTGGACCAGGTGGGAATCCGAATCAGTGTCAGTGACTGCAATGAGTGACACTGACAGTCAGGCCTAGCCTCAGTGACACCTAGCCTCGGCTCAGTTTGGCTCTGCCCTTAGGCTTAGCAATGCAGGTCCAACACAAAGCGGCACAAAAAGGAGTGCACACAAATCGTGAAAAATACAGCTTTTTGCAACCAATCAAAACCCAAAATATTTTTCAAAGTTTGGCACGCTCCAGCACAATGAGAAAACAGCGTCTGGGTTTGACAAGCACACCATACAAAACTTCGAACCATTCTCTCTTGCATGGTATGATTGGAATTGGTTTGCGCTGCCTGGTTGTGGCGGTAGTCTCTGTCAAAGTGGCATTTTCACTTTCAAAATTTTGGACTTTTTGACAAGTCATTACTCCACATCTAAGAGAGCAGTGGTTATGCCGGCGGGTCTACACCATTCGCTGATGCTCGCTCTACAGTTACGCTCTGCTGGTCTGGCTGGTAATTGAAAAGCCGAGGATGTAGAAGCGTTCCAAATTTTCGCGCCATTTTTGAGGGTTTTGATTGGTTGCAAAAAGCTGTATGAAGAAATGGGCTTGATGAGGTTTGAGATGTTGATTCGTCCCGCTGCGCGCAATCCAGCGCAAGGAGGAAGCAGACATACATAGGAGGGATATGGAAGTGGAGCTACGTACAATGATATGGTTGAGAGATGTTGGTGATGGAGAGAGGGAGAGAGCGCGACGGATGGATAGGGGAGACAGCATCGTTATCGTGTGAGTGCCTCCAATCCCTTCTTGATTGCAGCCACACCTTTTTGAACGATGTCATCACTGCTTGCATAGGAGATACGAAGTGTACGTGGAGCACCGAGCGCTGAGCCAGGTACCACCGCCACTCCATGTTGCTCGAGCAGATACATGCACAGGGATTCGCTATCGGTGATGATCTTCCCTTGTGCCGTCTTCCTGCCATAGTATGCGCTCACATCCACCAGTACATAGAATGCTCCTTGTGGCTTCGTGAATCGTACGTCAGGAATGGCTGCCAATCCATCCAATAATAATTGTCGTGTGTTCGTGAGTGCGTTTCGTAGGTCTTGTTGGAATGTTGGTGGCAGTTGTGTGAGTGCGGCCAATGCGGCATGTTGTGAGATGCTCGAGCAACAGCTGGTGGTCTGTCCCTGAATCTTGTTGCACATGGCCGCGATGGACCTGTTGCCCGCCGCGATGTATCCAACACGAAACCCAGTCATGACGTATCCTTTACTCAATCCATTGATGGTGCATGTTCGTTCGAACATGTTTGGTGAGATCGATGCGAAGCTGACATGCTTCAGCTGGTCAAAGGTGAGATGCTCATAGATCTCATCACTGATGACTTGGATCGATGGGTAGCGCTCCAATACTGCGGCCAAACTTTCCAATTGCTGTTTAGTGTAGACTGCACCAGTCGGGTTGGATGGTGAGCACAGAATGAGCACTTTCGTTCGTGGAGTGATGGCCGCTTCCAACGTCTGTGGGCTCAAGATATACCCATTGTCTGCGTGTGTCTCCACGATGACCGGGTGGCCTCCAGCTAATGTCACCATGTCTGGATAGGAGACCCAATAGGGTGCCGGCACAATGACCTCGTTCTCTTCTGGTGTGATCAATGCCATCAATGCTTGACAGATCGCTTGTTTGGCTCCATTCGACACGACAATTTGATCCGCCGAATACTTCAATCCATTCTCACGCTCCAACTTCTGAGCGATCGCCTCTCTCAATGGTAGCATCCCATTCGTTGACGTGTAGGTCGTATGTCCCTCGCTCATCGCCTTGGTCGCCGCATCAACGACGACCTTGGGTGTTCGCACTGAGAGCACTTCACCGACTGCCAGGGATGTCACCTGCTTGCCTTGGGAGAGGAGACGCTTGGTCAAGTCGGCAACGGCGACAGTCTTCGACTCATTCATACTCACTACTCGTGGATTGAAGGAGATGGGCTTCGATGCATCAGTCTCCTTCTTCATTCCTTCTTTCAATCTCATGGTTAATTGTTCAAATGCTTGTCGAAATTTTTCTAATTGTTCTTGACTCTTCGTATTAAATTTATATAATCCTTGATAGAGTTCCCATGAGTCTCTCTGTGTCTGTTCGACAACATTGAGCAGTTTTGCATAGCCCGCAGTGTTGATTGGAGTGGATGCAGGATGGAGGGCGGCGAGGATTCGACCGGTGGTGTGCGTCAAGAATTGACTACCGGCAGCATAGCTATCATGTTCTTCACATGTCATCTCCAGCATTCTACATCCCTCCCTCTCGAAGCATTTGACAAATTCTTCTGCACGCGCTTGATCCGTGATTCGAACCCGTTCATACATGAATGCCAATCCTTTCCATGAATACTTGCCACTCTCCGGTCCGAACATTGGGTGTGTGCACAGGATGTCCAGCTTGGAGTCCTTGAGTGGTGCGGAACACAGGGTGTCCAGCAACACCTGCTTCGGGAAGCTCTTCACACTGAGTACATCCACAATCAACACATTCTTCAATGTTTGCCATGGGAAGTTTTTGACACATGTTTCAAAACTTAAGATCGACATACTTAAGATGAGCACATCCAGCTGCCGGTCGCCGAAGTCGTTCGATGCCGCCACCCATTCCACACCCAGCTCCTTGGCCAAGGCCGAATAGTCACTTCGTGAATGGACGAAGCATGTATGTCCTTGCTGTTTGAATGCTCGAGCAAGGAACTGGCCAAACGTGCCAAAGCCTTCAATACCGATACGGAGTGGACGAGGAGACTGCACGCGACTGGAGACAGTGGAGGAGGATAAAGAGCCTTGCTTGGTTGCTGCAGCCGTGGTGGCAGTACTGCTGGCCGCTTGTTCCTCCCCTTCCATCGGCGCACGGAACACCGGATAGCTTCCCAGCACTCTGAGGAACGGTGCATACTCCTTGAGATGTCTCAGTGCATTCTTGAGATGCTCACTTTGACTGAGACTACTCAACGTATCAATGAAGAAGAGATAGCGGAAATCCATGCCAACGACTCGTTGGGGTGATGGAGAAACGGATGACTCTCCCTCCCCCTTCGCCTTCTCCTTCTCCTGGTTCTCCAAGACCCGTCTGCCATCTTCATCCAGGAAGCTCAAGTTTTTATACGGCCGACTTTCAATCTTACACAGATGCATATCCCTCAATGCGAACACACTCAACGCCTTGAACAGGGTACCGGGTTGGTCTGGCAACGAGAAGACCAATGAAGTCTTGTAGGATGTCCGAATCAATGATGGATTGAATGACAGGTTCAATGCATTGGGATGGGTGACATTGGCTGCTGCTGTACCTGGCATGGGTGGCACGGCTCCACTCATGGCACGCGCGACACGAGTCTCAGGGTCCGTTGTCAATGCATCAGGGACAGCCAATGATGAAGATTGAGCATAGATCGCTTGTTGATTCGCTGTCGTTGCTGGTGCCAATAGTAAGAATCTCGTGCAGTTCCCTTCTTCATCCTCGATGCCTCTTGCTAACACTTGTAGTCCATATGTCTGTGCAGCCAACTCGGATGCGACTGCTGCCACACCTTTCAATCCTTGCTCTGCAATCATCTTCGCACTGCCCGCCGTATCATATTGTTTCTCTGTGCGTAGTCCAAGACGAGTGCAGTAGGACTCGGTTTGCGCCAACGCTTGTGGGTGGGAGTACACGACCTTCACATCCTCCAACTTCGTGCCAGGAAGAGCAAGCAAGCAGTGTGATACTCTGAATTGCATCTCAGCAATGGCCGTCACCCGATTCCGCACGAGCAGGTCATAGTTGTCATGCACGCTGCCACCAAGACTATTCTCCAGAGGCAGCAACGCCAGGGAACACTCGCCGTTACGGAGCGAATCAAACACTGCGGAGAAGGACGAGCATGGGGTAGGATGGAGACGAATGTTTGGTGCACCTGCAAATAATTGTTGTAATGATTGTTCACTGTAGGCTCCCGGCTCTCCTTGATAGGCGACACGTAGAGGGGCGGGCTCATTCGATGTGGTTGAGGCCGGATTGACTGTGGGGATGGCACTACTCGTCAATCCACTGCCCCCACTCAACTCATGTAATCGTGCTGGATCGAACAAGACGCTCGATGCTGAGGTCATGGTGGAGATGTGCGTGGATGCGTATATGTGGATATCTGAGTGAGAGGAT
>Ga0256777_1000405_pt1 | contig 10036 bp, 16 predicted proteins | sample MC6MC0928MT_FD_186042 | JGI IMG/M metagenome (GOLD analysis project Ga0256777, IMG submission 186042) | Metatranscriptome of enriched soil aggregate microbial communities from Iowa State University, Ames, United States - MC6-MC0928-MT... | ecosystem: Environmental > Terrestrial > Soil >... | reverse complement strand
GCGGAGAAGGAGCGACTTGCGCGTAAGTGGGTCCAGGCTCAAACGGCATTGAGCGAGATGCAGATTGATAATCCATTGGGAACACCACGAAAGGATCGAGTGGAGGAGGAGACACCATCGAGAGGTCGAAATGCTGCGGATGCTGCAACATCGCCTCAGTTGAATGCAATGAAGCAACCCCCACCAGCATTGATCATTCCATCGCCATCATCCTTCCCATCTCCTGCAGCCGCTCCTTTCTCATCGACTACAACTTCATCGACGCGTCCAGCATCCTCTTCCGCTTCGAGTGCCCGCAGTAACGTGGTGGGTGATCGTAGTGTAGGTGGCCAGGTCGTCTCCATCGAGCATCTTCAATTCAGTCCACTCTCGCCACTCACAACTCCGCCGCCCACATCTGCTTCTGGTGTTCATGCTCGTGCTCACGCATCGTTGGATCATGGTGAGTACGAGCAAGAAAGGCATGATCGAAATGCATCATCATCCTCTGCAGCGAACCCCTTCCGGCAGGCGCAAGTGGCAGACCGTACTCCACTATCGAGTCATGGCAGCCGAGGCAGTAGTATGGGATCTGCGGGCGGTCCAGCCAGTAGTGGTCCGAAGTCCTCTCGAGTCCACTTGTTACTTCTCCAACGCTACAGCTTACTCTCACAAAGTCTGTCGAGGATCTCATTTGAGGTGCATGAGAATGAGGTGGCCGCTCGCAAGATACGAACGAGGATTGATGCACTCGTCACCAAACAGAATCAACAAGGGGCCACATCACCAGCATCCTCATCGCTGCTGTCTCCTGCCGCAGCACGAGCCGTGTCGCCTTCATCTGCGGCTGGTTCTCGCTCTCCACTCCCTCCTCCCGCAGTCATCCAATCCGAACTCGAGAGCCTTCGACGTGAGCAGCAAACTCTCTCATCCACTCACGCACAACTATTGGAACAATTACGAACGACGGAGAAAGAACGAAAAGATGTGAGTAAGAAATTGGTGGATCTTGGGCAGACACATACGGCTGGTGGGGAGGGTGGGAGCAGCACACCAAACTCTAGAACGAACTCCATGTCAAGCCCTGCAACTGGTACGAATGCAGAACTGGCAGCCAGTACACCCTCGTCCGTGCAGCCATTACAGGATATTGGATCTGCATTGGCAGCTGCATTGTTCTCACCGAAACCTCTTCAACCATCTCCAGCTCCTATGTCAGTGGCTGGCATCGGCATAGCGCCACAGCAGCATCATCAACATACGTCGATTGATGCCTCAACCAGTCCAGACCCTGTCGCACAACATTCTGATGAAACGCATACAATGAAAAGCCGTCGCAGCGAGAGTGACGCAGCAGCGGAAGCAGAAGCACTTCGCAGACGCATCAGAGAACTGGAAGAAGAGTTGGCGAACAGTCGAATGCAATCACTCGCCAATACACGTCATGGAACTCCCAACACCACCAGCAACGTGATGAGCATGACGGATTCAACCTCGCCCATCACCCCGAACCAAGTACCACCATTTGGAACTGTCCATCCTATCACGGCGCTCACTGCTTCACCTTCATCTTTCTCTCCCGCCTTCCATACAGTGGACGCTTCGGCAGTTGAGCCACATCGAACAGTGTCAGCGCAGGAACAGCGGACGGATAATGATGATGATGAATTGTTTGAGCGATCAGAGGCGGAGTTGCCTGATCATACGCCCGAGGCTGGAAACTCTTCATCAGCCGTTGTTCATACTCACCTTCCCGTTTCAACTACGGCCAGAGCGGCTGAGACTTCTTCCGCAACGATTGTGTCAGAGTCAGCCCAACAGCCATCATCTATCACCACGCCCTCCACCGCACCTTCGGCACCCAAGGATGGATCCCTGCGCGCTACTGCAACAACTTTGCCGAAGGCAACTGCAATCCAAGGTATGTCTGCGTCCGCAATGGAGCCTTCCGCCGTTGCGTCATCATCCACGTCTGTTGCTGCTGTATCATCACTCACATTCTCTTCATCGTCCTCCTCCGCCTCGTCATCGTCATCGTCATCGTCATCTTCATCAGCGATGTTAGGCTTCGTTCCAACCTCGTCTTTCGCACTACTGCTGGAACGTGAGCGTGAAGCAAGTCGAACATCGCTCGACGCAGCCACACCCACAACTTTTTCGGCGTCAATGCAGATGGAATCAAGTGCGACTCCTGCTCCCTCTTCCTCTGCCTCCGCTGCTGCAGCGTCATCGCCATCTCGTTCCTCTCCTTCCACGTCTTCATCATCATCCTTGGCGTTGCAACAGAATCAGGCAGCACTGGCAGCATTGGAGGAACAGATTGCGCAGATCGAGCGCATCAAACTTCAGAGGCACAATGCTGCAGCAGCTTCGCATGCTGCTACTTCGTTATCGGCACCAGTGGCTGCTGCGGCGGCTGCGACTGCTGCTGCAACGTCCACAAACACTCGACCGATGGCACCAAACAGTGCTCCCACCGCACCAGGCATATCGCAACCAGTCGTTCATCAGTCCTTCTCGCTGCCTTATCCTTCTGTGTCAAGTAGTGGCAGTAGCAACAGTGCTGCCACTGCTAGTTCGACTGGTGCCTTTGTGTGGCAGATGCGTGCAGGTTCCGTCCCACCAGCTGTGCCCGTACATGCATCGGCACATGAGAGCACCTTCGCTCCAACCGTGCAACAACACGTGCATGAATATCAGCACCAACACCAACACCAACTCCAGCAACGCCCACCGCAATGGAAACAGCCCTATCCACAAACAGCACCATCAGCGCAACCAGGACATGCTCAACATTCTGCTCCTCCAACGATGCATCCAGCTCCAACTCCAACTCCACCTATCCATTCTGCTGCACCCTCTCCCCCTCCAACTATCGTGCGTTCGTCTATACCAAATCTTAGTGGCGTGACTGCGAGCAGCAGTGCACATACAATGATGACTTCAGCTTCCATGGGAGCTGCCAGCACCTCTTCTACCACTGCACCAGCTCCTGACCCGTCTCCACCTCCGACTGTACGCCGTAGCGAACAACCACCGCATCAACATACCGATACGTATCTGCACCCACCAGCACCAGCACATTCGCACTCATATTCCCATTCCCATTCATTGCATGTGCCACTTCAACCTGATCAACATTCTCATTACCACACTCCGTCCATGGCTACAACCATCGTTGCCGATCATCCATCACCTGCATCAATTTCAAGGGTGACCATTGAGGATGAGCAAGGTGCACTAACTGAGCGTTCCTTCAGACAGGTGGATGAGACTGAGCGGGATGGGCACAATCAAGCTCATGGTATTGGACCGCAGTTTATCCCTCAGCCGCCCCATCAGTCTTTTCCTTCTCCTGCATCTGTGTGTTCAACATGTGGGTCTTCGCTCGAAGCAACGGTGCCGGCTGCGTCACCACCACGAAGTTTCAGTTTCTCCACCGACGAGCACGGTATGCAGACGAGACATCCGACTGAGGATTCAGGAACCTACCCTCCGCATTCCCATTCGCACACGCATCACCACTCACACTCACATCCTCACCATCGTGTACTACGATCATTGGAATCATCCACTCAAGAGCACATTCATCACCCTGCATTCATATCAAGCATGATTCGTGCAGCAACCCGATCAATGGATGAAGATTATCATGGGCGTGCAATGCGTGGCGAGGATCGTCAAACCGCAGGCAAAGGTCATATGAAGGTTGGGAGCCGATCATCCCGAGCGAGCATCTCCTCCACACCATCCTCCTCCTCTTCTCCAACCGCCAGCGCGTTGTCCATCGCTGCTGCGCGCAAATCTGCCGCATCCAATGCAGCTCATCTTACACGCAGGCTCGCACGACTCCATTCAAAGAGCTCGGAGCGTCTCTCCAAGCAGACGGTGGAACAAGCGGGAATGATGAGAGCCAAACGGGAAGCATACTTGAGACAATTGCTACAACGAGAACAAGAAGAACAACTGTCGGATGCGGAAATGGAAGCACTCGTGGATGATGATGACAGACCGTATGCAAATGGAACAACACGAAGACCATCAGCGTTGTCAAGCAGCGCTATCGTTCGTTCTCGATCACAATCTCGCCCACGTCGTGGCAGCAGTGCATCCAGCACCTCAAGCACAAGTCGAAGTAAATCTCGGGAACGGTTGGCATTGTCGTCTTCGCCACTGCTCTCACCTTCATTCGCTTCGCCACCACCAGATCCTCATTCATCGCCACATCCACGTGCTCCTCCACTATCTGCCTACCGCTCCTCATCCAATTCATCAATGGACTGGAGCACACATCACGCACACATTCCGTCCGATTCATACTACTCACACCACAGTCGAAGTGCGAGAGGCGAACGGACTCATCATGATGACGGTAACGATCGTTTTGACCGAGCGCGTCATTCCAGCCTCATACCTGACGTCACTCCATCCCGTCATCTTCACACTGTTCGTCAATTCCAACGTGATGATGAAGTGCTAGACAGAAGTGCGACGAGTCGTGCGTCTCGCTCTGCATGGGAGCGCTCGTTAAGATCTCCCTATGCTGGCGATCAAGCCGGCCGTGGTAGCAAGCCGCACCCGGACCATGACCGAAACAGCAGTCGCTCATCGATATCTGGAGCAGCTTTTCAATCATCACCCACCCGTTTGGTTGCATCGCCACATGACCCTGAAGCATCGGCCAAATTGTACGGCGCGTATTCACACCCGGCATTTGATAGCTTCAGTGTCTATTCACCCGCTCGAGCACGCATGTTGCGAAGTGTAGGCATGGAGTTGGGAGATGAACCAGGAAGGAGTCGCGAGGTTGCATGGAAGAATTCCTCAATCGACTCAGGTCATGTTGATCGTGCTCGCAATTCTAGATTCGAACATCATCCGACCTCTTCACCATCCTACTCATCGACACGATCATCCATGTCCATCCTCTCTCAGCCAACACCACCTGTCACGATGTATGTTCCTCCAGCCTCATCCTCCGCGTCATCCTCCTCGACATCCAACCATGGACATCGACCTGTGTATGGACACAATGATATGAACACCACGAGAGACACGCACCGTCATAACCTTGCGAATGGAAATGCCCATGGCTCACATCATCACGATGACATGGTCACTGCCATCCCATCACGAGTCGGCAATGCATCACCATTCACCTATGCTGATGGAAGTGCTGCACGAGCTGCACTCGAGGCCACTCGTGCCAAGGCCCGTGCTCAACAACATGAACAGATACAACGCAATCATGAGCAGAAGCAACAATAGACAGGAGCATAGAAGTCCTGTGTTTTGCTGCAACCTACTTGGAATGCGAGCATGCATTGTCTAGCCGTCACCATGATGTCTGCCTGCCGATCTTCACGGCGTATCATATGAAGTGGGAACAACATTCCAACCCTTCGACACTGTCGTTTCTTTCATCGTCAATCATGCAGAAAATCTGATTCAGTTCATACCGCAATGCCATCGTTATGAAATTCGAATTCGTGATCATGAAGCATGAAGCTGAAGCTGCACGCGCGAATGATTGTGACTCAAAGCTACCATGGAACTGGCGCATCTCAGTTGATACTCTTCAGTGACGCCGGTCCCGGGAGCGATCATTCCAAAATGACTGACACTGTGTATGAATGGAACGCTTGAAGAAACTAAACAAAAAAAAAGTTAGGTGAGAGTGGCAGGAGATGGCAAACGGATGGTGGCCATGGTCAAATCGTGAAGGAAATCTTGACTCAGATGGCAAACCAAATGATGGTTGCTTGGAGAATCTACAAATTAAATTTTAAGATGCCCATGCGTACGGCCGTGATGGCTGCTTCATGGCCTGGCGGTGGGACTTTCTTAAGCTTCGTTTGTGAATGTCCATCGAGGTTTGAATAGACTGACACTGGACAAGTGATGATGGTCATGGTCGTGCTCAGCCTGATCGTGATGATCATGTTCAGCGTGATGTGGGTGAGGGTGAGGATGAGGATGAGGATGAGGATATCGATGAGGATGTGGCCAATATGGATAGTGGGGCCAATGTGGATAGCGGGGCCAGTGTGGATAACGTGGCCAGTGCGGGTAACGGTGTGGCCATCTTCACAAGATTGAATACAAATGACCCAAATGTGGAAGAAACATCGACACAGCATCATTGACGATCATGGTGGTGAGACGAGCCCTCAGCATCATATGCATGGCATCCCTCCCGTTTACGCATGCCAACTCGCAGCTCTTCCTTTCCTTGTATTCAACTTGACCGGCGTGCAGCATCATCCCTGTTTATTGAGTGCAACTGACTGCGACATCTCGACATCACCCCATGGTTGAAGCTCGAGCTGCGATTCATATGGGCTGGTCTCATCGAAGGCAAGCGGGTCAATATCCATGTTGGAGTAGTATGGAGAGGAGGAGTCATAGGAACTGTCAACAGCGATTGGTTGGTTCAGGAGAAGATCTGCCAAACACATGACATGACGAGAGCAAGAAAAGCATTACGGTGAAGTCAAAGAAGTCAGCTAGGGCATATGACGAGGAAAGTCAGTGTTGCTGTGTCAGGCATACAATAGCTGTGGCTGCGATAGGCTATTTGCCGCCACTTGCTCCGACATCATACCCTGCGTCTGCGCTCGTGTTCAATCGTCCTGACCTGGATTGAATGGCTGCTCAGAGGTTGATAGATATTGCAACTGTTGCCTATTATTTTCCTCAGCAAGTGCTTCAATCTCCTTCGCCTCCTGTCGCACTGCCTGTTGAAGCATCATACGCTCAATCTCACTGTCACGCAGCTGCTTCTCAACATCGCTCATTATGCCGCTCTCACTCTGCTGCCATGGACTCTGTGACTCGACATTGGCCCCAACAACCCTCTTGATCCAATTTAATGCATCTTCGAACGTCTCAACATTTTTCTTTGGAACACAGACCACCTCCTTGTCGCGATCCTCACCTGGCGCAGCTGGCTTGATCTCAATGCCAAACTTCCCCTGAATACGACGAATCATTCGAGTGTAACGCTTCTCAAGTAAGTAACGCTCATTATCACTTGGACAGGTGGATTGCTGGGCTGATGGACGACGAGGAGGAAGAGCTTGAGACAGGGTGGCTGAACAAGGAATGAAAGCAACACGGAGTGAATCAGTGTCAGGTCGACACAGCGAGCCAAGTGAAGCAAGCTGTTCGCTCTCGTTCAACAGTGCCTTCACCTGTCCCTGCTCTTGTGAGGAGGAGGAGGATGGTGATGATGATGATGATGACTGCTGTGCTGCAACACCATGTGACAGCAACAGCAAGGATGCGAGAAGGCTGATAATCAGCAGCAGCCTCATGATGACAGTGTGACGGAATAAGAGGAGTTGGTCAGATGGGTGATGGTGATGGTGAGTTGCAGACTGGACTGGTGTGGATGATGTGATGGAATGCGGGGCTGAAGAGCAAGGAGTGGAAAACGAAAGCTGGGAAGTGGCATCAGTATTGGCTTGAAGAGAAGGTTGCTGTCGATGACGTCTTCCTTCTCTCTTTACTTCCCTGTTGCGTGGTGCTCAACATGGGAATGACAGGTGCAGGCTCTGCGAAGCTTTGCTTGGCTTCTGCCTCTGCCTCTGCCTCTGCCTCTGCTTCTGCTTCTGCTTCCCTGTCTGAGCCTCATGAACAAACACAAGAATTGCAAAAACCAACTAAAATCAAAAGGGATCTTGAGGAGTAACATGTCACCTACCAATCAGCTGTGCCAAGACGATGAACTGACTCTGACGTAAGCCTAAGCTAAGCTAAGCTAAGCTAAGCAGAGCTCTGACCCTCGCCCTCACGGCCTCTCACCCCTCACCCCTCACCCCTCACCCTCATCATCACCTCTCATTCACCATCATCACCATTGTCATTATCGTAACCATACCCATAACCTTACTCGCTCACCATTCACACCAACTTTAGCTAATCCCCTTGCCACTCGTCATATTGGTGCCCCGCTCGCGATCGCTCACCCACTGCCACTGCCATCATGATTCGATCGAGCTCTCTGCCAGGTCTGTTTGGCCTGGCCCTCATTCTCATCAGCATCCTGACCTTTACTTGCCATCCCACCCATGCTCAGACTGAGGCTCAGCTTAACACCCCCAAGATGACGCAATTGGCGCAGGGCGCTCGCCATCGATTCGCTGCCGATCTGGAGATGAGGTCGAGAGAGGCCTTACCTCAAGCTCCACTCAGCCAATCAGAGCCTGAGTCCACTATTGGCATCGCCCACCGTCATCCTACGTCAATCGGAGAGTGGTCTCGCCCACAGTATGAGCAGCAGCAGCATCGACCTCGCCGACACCTTGGTATGCCATTCATCCGGCCAGAAGAGACGTTGGAAGAGAAGGCTGCTCGTGCTGGGCATGCTGGTGCTGCCATCAGCGTTCCTCATCGCGTCATTTCTGATCCTCTCGCATTCGCTGGTGTTGGACGAAGCAGTCCTCTTCAAGTTGGCATCATTCACGATCGTCCCATTCAAGTCATGTTGGGTCAACCAACTGCAGCAACGGAAGTGGAGACAACCACAGCGCCACTGTCCAAGTCCTATCTTGAATTGCTTCAGATTCAACTTCCATCAACATCCACGGCGCCATCACCGGCATCCATGCAACCTGATCAACCATCATCAGCCCAACGTATTCCATCATCATTGCGCCAACAACAGCAGGTGGTGATGCAAGAGAGAGAAAAGCAACATTCCTATTCCGACAATTCTGATACATCTGGAGCGAAGCAGTATAAGCAGTCCGAGTCTGATCGTGTCGTCCACACTATCCTCCATGCTCCCACTGTGTCTCGGAGTGTTGAGTTGTCTCATCGAGTTGAGGACAACCGACTGTCCGTCATTCCGTCACAACGACAAGCAGAGCCTGACCAACAAATGGAGTGGCAGAGCCTGACTGAACCACAACAATCATCCACTCCACAGCAATGGCAGCATTCTGAGGGTGTGCAAGTGCAGCCACAGCAACTATTACAACAAGCCCATACCAGTGTTAACGCAGAGCAAATGCCTGGCCCAGAACCAGCTGCAGCAAAGGAAGAACAAGAATCATCCGAGTTCTCAATGCCGTCCCCGTCACCGACACCAGAGTCCAACCTCGAAACCGAAGATGAAATCGAAGGGAGTGCGTTCCAGCGTCGTACGACCACTCGTCTCAAGACTGAACATGAGGTGATTCGTGAAGAGAGTGGATCACGGGCAGAGAAGGAAAGGGAACAGAGGATGACGATCAAAGGGGGTGATATGAAACAACACATCAAAATGCTGAGAGCGAGAGGAATGTTGAAGCCCGCAATGGAAGAGTCTCCGACGATGGAGGAACAAGAAGAAAGACAGAAGGGAAAGAAGGAGTTACAGGAAGAGTCAAAGATCAAGGAAGGAAAGGAGGAAGAGGAGGGACAAGAGACGGAGGTGAAGAAGGGCGAGGAATACGCTGAAGAGGAAAGAGGGGAAGTGAAGAAGAGTAAGGAGGAGGAGGAGAAAGAGAAGCAGGCAAAGAAGGAAGCAGAAGGAAAGGAAGAGGAGGAAGAGGAGGAAGAAGAAGAAGAAGAAGAAGAAGAACAAGAGGGAGTTATGAAGAAGGAGGAGAAGAAGAAGGAGCTGAAGAAGAAGAGGAAGCAGAAGGAGCTGAAGAAGACGAAGAAGATGAAGCAAGAGAAGAAGTCGAAGAAGAGTGCGAAGCTCGAGAAGAAAGAGGAAAAGAAGGTGAAGCAAGTGAAGGAAGGAGAATCGTCAGCGGGGACATCAGAGAAGACGATGCTGAAACTTGAAAGCAAGCAAGAGAAAGTCACCCAACACGAACGAGTAGTGCCCGTTGGCCATGGGCATCAAACTCAGCCGTACGCGTCCGACTCGGCCATGGAACCACCCGTAAGTTTGGCTGACTCAGAAGGCGAATCTCAGCCTGCTCATCTCCTCCGATTCGGCGCAGCCATCCCAGATGCACTCGCTCCGACCGAGCAATCTCAGTCTCAACTTCCCATCACTGACATGAATTTGCATCTGGCTTGTCAGCAGCAAGCAGGACCCGGCTTCATCCCGCTTGAACTT
>Ga0256777_1000400_pt1 | contig 10095 bp, 2 predicted proteins | sample MC6MC0928MT_FD_186042 | JGI IMG/M metagenome (GOLD analysis project Ga0256777, IMG submission 186042) | Metatranscriptome of enriched soil aggregate microbial communities from Iowa State University, Ames, United States - MC6-MC0928-MT... | ecosystem: Environmental > Terrestrial > Soil >... | reverse complement strand
TAGTGCAACTCCCTCAACTGACAACCACACGCATGCACCAAAGGCGCTGCACTGCACTGCACTGCACTGCACTGCACACTCAGCGTGGTGGGCAGATTGAATGCACAATATATCACTATCACTATCACCTTCAATAGGAGGGTTCATTCGTCCAGCCTATACCTTAGAGTGTAGTGTACTGGTCGATATCTCCCAGTCCTCGCCTCGCAGCCCTTGCCACTCTGTGCCTCTGCCTCTGCCTCTCCACGTTGCTTCGCTCAGCCAGTTCTCATATCATCGCATCATCAAATTGATCGACTCTATCGGCTCCGGACGACCAGCGAATTCCACGCCGACATAACATTGCGCCCGCCCCTCATCAATCGGTGGGATAGGAGCAATCCTTCACTCGTAAGGCAACTTTGAGCTGAACTGTATTGAATTGATTCATCCTCACTCCCATCCATCCCATCCGTATCCATCCATCATGCCACCAAAGCGAACGACGTCGGGTGGCAAGAAGAAAACAAAGAAGCAATTGGAGGAGGAAGAAAGAGAAAGAGAAAGAGAAGCGGAAGAAGCTGCCGCTGCGCTGCGTGCTGCTCAAGAGGCTGCGTTGTTAGCGGAGGAGGCAGCGCGGCGTCGTGAGGAGGATGAGATGCGAGTGCAGGAGTCAGAGCGGGTGGTGGTGGAGCATCATGCAGCGGGAGACGTGTCAGCCGTCGTGCATCGAACATTCGCTGGGATATTCAAGGAACATTACAGAGAGGAGGAAGAAAAGAAGCAGAGGGAGATGGAGGAAGAGGAGAGGAAAGCAACAGAAGCAGCCGCAGCGGCAGAAGCAGCAGCAGAAGCAGCAGCAGCAGCAGCAGCTGAAGCAGAGGCTGCAGCCTCACGTCCTGCATCCAGCAATCGTCGCAAGGCACAAGGTAGCAGCAAGAAATCCACACTCCCTTCTCGTTCCGCCAACTCCGATGCAGACAATGCTGGCTCCCGACGTAGCACTGGTAATGTCAGTCAGAGAGAGGGTGGTGACGATGTCAGCGCATCCACATCGAAATCATCATCAGCGGGCAAGAAGAAGAAAGCTGCCCGATCAAGTAATGAGGGGAAGAAACTCGCAGCGGCAGAACAGGCAGCACGTGAAGCAGAGGAAGCGGAGCAACGTGCAGCAGAGGAGGCAGCGCGACTGGAGGCTGAGCGCATCGAAGCTGCACGTATGGAAGCTGAGCGTCTTCCAACTGAGACAGAATCCGCCATTCATGAATTGAAGAAACAAGTCGTTGCACGGCAGGAGTACACATCCGTCACGGAGGCAGCCATCCTTGCTTACTATGATGCTCAAGCGGATGGTGATGCGGCTGAGGCTGAGCGATTGATGAAGGAATACAACCTCATGGCGCACATTGATATACCAGATGATCAAAGGCGATTGAAGGAGAAGCCATTGAATGTTGACCCATATGTCCCGTCTGATGAGGAAGATGATCGTGTTCCGACACTGTCGTTCGATCTTCCACAGTCTGGCCGCCGTACTTCACCCTCCAGCTCTGCTGCTGCAGCTGCTGCTGCACGAGGTTTGTCATCTGCCTCATCCATTCAGGTTCTCTCCGCCTCTGGACTGGTTGACTTGCAGGCCATTCTCGATCGACAATTAGCAAGGAGGGCGGCGAAGAATGATCCAATCAAATTCTCACGTCCACCGGTGCCTCCATCACACATGACCAAGACCCAACGCAAGAGACAACTATTGAAGGCGGCATTAGATACGGGTGCACATAAGAAGGAAGAATTCGATGAGTTGGATGCACAGATCAATGGTGAGGAGGATGCGACTGCGCCATCACGTCGCAAGAATCGTTCAACTGTTCGTGTCCCTCCCACTCTCCCTACTTGGGAGCAAGACGCCAATCGTCGCATCTTGAACCACATGCTCGCACTCCAGTCCTTCCCTTTGAATCCACGCTATGATGAGCGACATGAACGTATGGGGGGACCTGGAGCGAAGGGAATGAATAAAGAAGTCACAAAAAGAAGGAAGCAAGAGCGAGAGAGGGAAGAGAAGGAGAGGGTAGAGAATGTGATGAACAAAGAAGAATCTGAACTACCCGCAACTCTGCCTCGCTCCTCCTCTTCGCTCTCATCCACTCTCAAGGCTGACTCGACCGACTCTCAAGCAGCACGTCGAAGTTGTTTGGCGTCGTACCCACAGGAAGTCTGGTTTACATCTGAAACCATTCCAGGCAACTCCTACTCGATGTACGTGGAGATCCGCAACATTGGTACTTTATCGCGACGGATACGATTGGAGTCATCGAGCAGCCAGTACTTCAAGGTTGATCAACCCATCTATTCCGATCCAACACGAACGAAGAAGGATGAAACGACACAATTTGGAGCGAAGACTGCATTACTGGCGCCAGGTATGAGTTGTTGGATTGGTGTCACATTCATGCCAGATGCCCGTGTCGATTACGCCAGTGACTTCACCGTCTACACAGAGACGGGCCACATCGTCGTTCCATTGTATGCATGTCGCCCCAAGGCTTCATTATCACTCTCGCCAGCCTTACTTGATGTTGGTGTTGCACCGTCCGGTGGCCGTCTCGTTCGTCATGTGTGGGTTCGCAATCGTGGTGAATGCCGTGGCTGCTTCTGGCTGATGGATCAACAAGCATTCGAGCGGCTAGAGTCAACACGCCAAATACGAAGGAGAGCAGCATTGAGCCCAAGACATAGACCCATGCTCGTCAACCCTAATGCAAAGCCGTCATTATTCACTACTAACACCAACAATCAGCAACCATTGTTTACCAGCAAAGCCATGATTGATGCACTCCTCCTTACATCCGATATCGAGCAGCGTGAGGACTTCACTGAGTTGGTTCTGGCTTCAGGCATCTTTCGTATCTCTCCAGCTAAATTCGAGTTGGACGTGGATGAAGGAGTTCAATTGAGGATTGAATTCGATCCCAATATCGCTGTCATGACTGATGACCATGACGCACGGTCCGATTCCAACTTTAGTGATGCCTCCTATTCATTACATCGCTTCTGTGAACAATTCCTGCTGGTTCAAGATAATACGTCTGTCTCCATCCATGAGGTTCGAGGCTCGACATGCGATCTGCGTGTTGAAGCCGTCGAAGTGGATGGAGTCGAGCTTGAGCAGCGAAATGATATGTCAGCTGCACCATCCTCTTCCTCCTCCAGCATCGATGGCCTTCGTGGCCTCTCTAATCTCGTTTTCCCTGAAACCGGCATCAACTCAGCTGTTGCACGCACCATACGATTTCAAAACAATACTCCGTTGCCTGTACCCTTCCATTGGAAAGTAGAGGGAGCTGGCAATATGTTCGATCAACACTCGCTCAACCATGAAGCAGGACAAGATGCACCAGCTGATGATGGCGGATCGTATGCATTTAATGTTACTCCTCAGAAGGGCTTGTTCCCCGCACATTCTGTCATGGATTTCACCTTCTCATTCGCTCCAACATCACAAACGTGGCATCGCGCTCAAGCGAAATTTGTTGTGGAAGATGTACCAAACAACAACAACACTGATCACACAAATGTCGCCATCGACGAAAGAGAATCAATCGAGCCGAATAGAATGATCAGGGGAGACACGGAGGAAGAGAAAGTGAACCAAGCAGAGCGTATGTTGGATGATGTGACTGATCGACTCGCATCCACACAACTTGCGCCTATCAAACTCACACACTCTGTCACCAATCTCGACTATTTTACACTCACTCTCTCGGGTCTGGGCATCGGCGCTGAGCTGGAGCTATCTCCATCTCCGCTGATGATCCTTTCCGATCCCATCCCTCTCGACACTTTCCAACCTCAACAGCGCCGTTTCATCCTTCATAATAAGAGTTCGAAAGAATCGTCCAGTGGGTGTGAGGCAACATTTGAATTTCGCTCCAACCCGAATGTTGCATTCTATCCAACTCCTGGTGTCAGTGACTTTCTATGCCAAGATGATGAGACATCCAAACAACAACAAGATGGTGAGTCTTTCCTCCACCCAGCATTAGCCGAATGGTCCATCACCCCATCGTCTGGTTCCTTGAAGCCAGGTGAAAGCATTGATGTCACACTGAACTTCACCCCGAAGTATCTGGGTGAATATCGTGTGGAGTTGGAATGCGTCGTGCCGAGCTTGTCTCGTCATTGTATCGTTCAATCGGATTCAGCCACATCCATCGACATGCTCTCCAACTCATTACGAACCTCCTTACATTTCCGTACAAGCGGTCCATCCCTCTCATTGCGATCATTGGATTCGGTAGGTGTGTCGGCGCCATTCCTGGACTTTGGATTGGTGAACTTTGGCATTGATTCAGTCTCATGCTCACGAACCATTCTCATACGCAATCAACATCCATCGACGTATGCAAGATGGAGCTTGGTGGAGAAGGGACAGAAACCGATGCCATTCCTATCGTTAAGAAATGATGACACAGCATCGCTGTCCTCCATACAATCGAATCCGACCAGCCCTCTATCCATCGCCACTGAGGCAGATAAGCAGAGTGGTGTCTATGACGGTGACGACATCGAAGAGTGCGACGGCGGCCTCCTTCGTTTCTCCCCTGCTCGCGGCATCCTGCCACCCAGCACCGAGCAAGTCGTCACAGTGACATTCATCCCAGCCTCCCTCGCTGCTTTGAAATCTCACATCATCCTCCATTGGGCTCATTGTCAGCGTGCGGATGCATTGAGGCTGGAATGTCGTGGCTTCGTTCAAGCTCCCATCCTCGCTGTCACACCATGTGCCATTCAATATGATATGAGTGTGTACACGCAAGTGGATGAGGCAGAGGAGAAACGGAAGCGAATACAGGCTGAGAAGGAGAGGGCAGAGGAAGAAGAGCGACAACGCCAGAAGCTTGCTGAGGAGGAAGCTGCAGCGGCAGCTAAGGCGGCAGCAGCCAAAGCTGAAATGGATGCACTCAATGCTGCGTGGGCTGCGGCTGCTGAGGAAGAACGTAAAGCGAAGGCAGCGATTGATGCGCTATTGGCATCACGCAAGAAGTTGTCGGCATCACAGAAGCGTGAATTGGCTGAGCTGGAGAAGACAGCAGCTGCAGCAAGTGAACGAACATCGAAAGCAGCTGCACTGGCATTGGGGTTGGCATCAGAGAAAAAGGATGACAATGGAAATCAATCATCGACGGAGGATGCTGCCAAGCAAACCGGCTCCCAACTCGCCAGCCCCAAATCTAACCGCAGTCATGTGTCTGCTACAGGTCCAACTCCCTCAACTGTCGTCTCTTGCAATGGTGCACGTGTGGAAAGTAGTTCAAGCCTCTGTGTACGTGTTCCGAGAACATTCGAAGTGAAATTAAGCAACCTGAGTAATCTTCCCGCTGTCTACCGGTGGAGCATCGTTGGCAATGGCTCATCCATTCCTACTGACGATTCTCTCTCGTCACTGGGAACATCGATTGGAGGGAATGGTGGCAGTGGCTACGCAAGTGTGAATGATGGCACACTCACGCCTGCCACTCCCTCACTCCTCTCTGCACGTCGTAGCTCGCCCTACGATGTTCGTTTCTATCCTTCACATGGCTCCTTATCTGGTCGTGAGGAGATTGTCGTTCAAATCACGTTGACTGCATACAAGTCCGGCCCGTTGCATCTGCTGCTGTCATGTGACATCGATGGCGTCGCCAAACCATTGGGAGTGGAAATCAAGGCCGTGGTCAAGGATTTGACGGTTAGCTATCATACGCTGACGATGGAAGAAGAGAAAGCAATGGTGGATGAATTGAAGAGTCGGAGATTGGGTGGAATTGGGCTCAAACGACCCAAACATACTCAACAATTCCGCCCCACACAACAATCAGCCACAAGCTCAGCTTGTATGAGCCCAACCGGTTTCGCCTCTCCTGGTGGCCAATCCGTCTTCTCATTCGGCATGGGAAATGGCAGTGTAAGTGGGATGGGTCGTAGCCGTTCGAGTAGTCCGAATCGTAGTGGTATGGCCAGTCCAAGCATGGGTGCACTCAGCTGCCGCAGCAGTATGAATTTGAATGGCAGTCGCTCTCCATCCCATCCGACACTGCGATCCGCTCGTACGGACTATTCGACTGCGGATGGACGGGCGAAGTTGGAATCGCGCGTGCAAGTATTTGATCAATTCCTACCAGTCAAACAAGTACACTCAAAGATCACGACGGAAGCAGAAGCGGAAGCAGAGGATGAGGATTATGCGCATGATATGGATGCAGATCAGGGTAGTGAGAGTGATGCTGAGTCGAATGGTTCCTCTTCCCCTGCTCATCGTATGATTACTAAGTGCATCGTGCCCACTCCATCTTCTCTACCCGTGCTGGACTTTGGCCGTTCATTGACTCCGGGTTCGAAGGTGACTCTACCACTGGTGTTGAGGAATCACACATTGATACCGGCCAAATTCTCTGTCAAAGTCATGAAATTACGACCAGTGGACGAGAAGGATGCCGCCGCTGCTGCCACACAAGAAGCAACGCATACCAGCACAGCAAAAGCATTGCACAGCAAGAAGTCCAGGGTTGGAGGTGCAGCGGTGGGAAGTGCATCTGCTGCAGCGAAGCGGCTCTCTGCTACAGCCAATGCCACCTCGACTTCATCCCTTCACGAGGCACTTGCTGCCACTTTCTCCAATCAATCAGCTACTTCGCTCGCAACTCAATTACGTTCGACCAGCCATTCAACCATGGGCCGTCGCTCATCCACCTCATCCATACATGGCGGCCCTGCTCACAGCACCGCCAGCCAATTGGAGCGCCCCGTCTACTTCACATCCAACCATGAATCCGACCTACTGTTCCAGAGCCCGGAGGGACAGACAAAGGTGAAACAGATGAAGGAACAGGAAGAGGATCGTTCGCGCATCTCACCCAATCAAGGTGCAGCTATCCTATTGAATGCGTCACATGGGGTATTGGAGCCATACTCCCTCTCCACCATTCATGTTACCTTCATTAGCGATGCTTGTGGTCGTTTTGATGATGAAGTTTTGATTCATGTGCGTGGCCTGGGTCCCATTCGTGTTGCCCTACGTGCATGCGTGTCTGGGATGCCACTCAGATTCTCTCCAACAACACCCGGCATACTGTTCGCCGACTCACCGGCCGCTGCGAGGAACACGCTGGATTCCATACAGAAAGCACAAGATGAGTCGAAGAGCAGGGACACGGAAGATGGCGACGCATCAGATGCATTGGAGAATGTTGGCTCGCTGCAACGTGAGAATGGCTTATTGTTGCGTGCGGATGCGAAGTTTGTGGTGCATGGATTTGATCGATACCCGAAGTTATTCTTCAGGCCCATACTCGTCTCCAATCACTCATCCACACTGGCTCCATCCAACAACGCATCCTCCAATGCCGATACAAGTATGGGTGTGACATCGTCTTCATTCACGCGTCGTCTGCAGTATACGACCTCCATAGCGGCCGCCTCAACAGGTCCGGGTCATGTTGTCACGGATGATCAAATTCGATATGTCACCATCGTCAACTCCGGATCAACCGACATCAAAGTAGTGTGGAAGCCATACGACTTGAGGAAGATTGCTCATGACAAATTGGTTGACATCAACATTCGACCAAGGGCAGAAATTGAAGTCATCGATGAGGATGAACCAAACCAGCATGCGGAAGAAACAGAACACCTCGTCGATATCGATGTGAGCAAATATGTCTACCCCTCTGCTCAAACGATTCAGAAGACTCACACACCATCCGATCTTTCACGTCCTAGCTCCGCTCGCCAAACGGATGCCGCAGACGCATTGTCATCCATCCCATTTGTGCTCGATCCACCGGAATTGATCATCCCAGCACGCGGCACCGCAGTCCAACGCATCAGCTATGATCCAGTGTTAGCGCGTGGCCCCGATGCCGCTTCACAGCCCACTCATGATTTGGCCTTCCTTGATAGTGACATATTCGTCGCTCAACCACAGCGTCAACATTCACTCACAGACACAACCCATCCTGCGGCATATGATGCGAGTAGCATGATGGCTGAGGGGTCAAAGGCCGAACGAAAAATCAGCAAAGTCATCGATGAAATCCATGCATTTGAGAATCGGGTTGGACGACAGAAGGATGCGGATGATTTGAGCAGTGATGATGAGGAGTCGAATGCAGCTGCTCGCAAGCCCGCTGGTATCCTTTCCACTCATTCATCCTCTCAACTCACTAGTCCTCATGCTTCTACGTCCGCTGCTCGTGTTGCCCAAGCCCTCACGGGTCCTCCTCCCACGGTTTGGCTGGCCGCACCTGCTGAGTTGAGTCGTCACCCATTCAGACTGGTGATATCTGCACGTTCCATCCATCCTGAGCTCAAGGTTGATAAGAGCAAAGGTCGAATCAAATTCGTTGCACAGGCATTGACACAAGCAATGACCACGACAGCAGAGGAGAAGGAAGATGTAGATGTGCGACCGACGAACTCTGACAAGAGTAAGAGTAGGAGCGGAACGATGACCGTTCATGCACATGTCTCCTCACCTGCTGCCACTCGTACTCAACGTGCACAATTGACATTCACTAAGTTGCTTCCGCTCTCCAATCCAACCGACACCACTCTCACTTTCCATGTTGATGTCACACCCGCTGCATACTTCTCCATACATACACCGCCTGCATCTGCGAGCACGGGTGACAAGCAGCAGAAGAAGCTGGCGTCCGTATCGTCAGGAGGAAAGAAATTGAATAGCACTGGTGTGACTTCACGCACGGCACTTTTGCCTCCTGCGTCACAACTCGGCTGGACTCAGACAATCTCGACTCCTTCCTCTCATGCTGCTTTCACTCTCCTACCCGGTGCATCCCTTGTACTGCCTATCCGTTTGGTTGCCCCTCCACCATCTCATACGCACGTCTGGCCGCTGGTACCAAAGGCATCATTGGAGGGTCGAGTAAGCATCAAGTTTTCGAATGGTACCCAGCAAACTATACCAATCATGGCGGAGTTGTTACGACCAATGCTACGCGTTGAACCCGGCCGGCATGACTTTGGGTTCGTTCACACCGCGTCTGGAGCGCATGGCCAGTTTGGTATGGAGGAAGAGGAGCGTAGTAGTATGGATGAGTATGAGCGTGGCCGATCCTTCCAATCTCAACTCCGTCGTCAACGCTTCCAACTCTCACTCATCAATCCATCATTGGTTGATGCTGAATGGAGACTCGTCCACTTGCCGCGTACACGACCCCTTAGTGGCTCATCCTTGCGTGGGCGTTCGGAGAGTATGGCAACCTCGGTGCTGCGGGATTTGAGATCGCATGAATTTGATGTGGATGCGGATGCGTTGGATGATCCCAATGTATTCCGATTTGACAAGGAAGGTGGAATTGTTGCGGCCGGTGCGGGCAGCATGAGTATGGAGGCACGGGCATTGCCGTCTGGTGTGGTCACACAACAATGCTTACAAGCAGATTCACTACACACCGACAAGCCTTCATCTTCCTCCCTCCATCCCACTCTCACTCTCTCTGCCTCCAATGTTCCCGCCGTCATTCCTCGTGTTCCTCAACGCCTCCAAGTGACTTTCCGTCCGAAGTTGAAGGCGCGATACTTCTCACGATTCCGCATCGAAGTGATGCACGCGGCGCAGATGGCTCAACAGATCGACATCGAACTGAGAGGAGAAGGAGCGTACGACGAACATATACCGATGGCGTATTAAGCATGGATGGAGGGCACGGATGGAGACGAGTGGGAAGGACACGACGCAACCAACAGTGAGCGTGACACCTTCTTCAGTGACTCGTCCTCGCCTATTCATGCATTTGTTGCTCTCGTCTCTTTCTGCTTCACTCAACCATCACCCGAAACCCAATGTTCTAGAAAACTTTGTCCGTGATGTCTGGCTATTTTTGCTTTTCATGACCATACGACTGGCAATGATTTGTTTTGCACTTGTATTTGTCGGCGGAAATTCATGACTCAAATAATGTCACAAACATGCGTGGCCACGAGCCATGCTTGCTTGAACTGGATGTTCCGTTGATCATGCATATGAATGTGCCTCCGGGATCCGTGCGCCAGGCCCTGGCCGAGGTTCGCTGGATGGCATGACATTGCATATGATTGACCGCACTCTTCAAC
>Ga0256777_1000399_pt1 | contig 10116 bp, 1 predicted proteins | sample MC6MC0928MT_FD_186042 | JGI IMG/M metagenome (GOLD analysis project Ga0256777, IMG submission 186042) | Metatranscriptome of enriched soil aggregate microbial communities from Iowa State University, Ames, United States - MC6-MC0928-MT... | ecosystem: Environmental > Terrestrial > Soil >... | reverse complement strand
GTCGAATTTTATGTAACGCCACATTCCACAATACATACTTTTATCTAGACTATTTTAATCATATTATCTGTTGCCTTGAGCCATTCTTCGTGCATGTGAGACGTTCCAGCTGCGGAGTTGCTGAGTAAGTTTTTTTTCCACGTGCACCGTGCTTCGCAAGCATGCACGCTGCCGCTTCCTTAGACTCTCCTCACATCCTCTATCTGCTGCCGCTAACACCCTCAAGGAGCTGTATTGAAAGCCACTGCAAGATCAGACAGTTGGCGTGACGTGCTGCGGTGTGTGTGTGTGCGTGCGTGATTGTGAGAGAGTTTTGTTTGTGTCTCGTTGGTTCGGTTTGTTGCTCTTCCTTGGTGGTTGCAGCAGCCGCATCAGCGGTCCCAGTCCCATCGTCACATCTCTCATCATGCATTCACTCAGCAGCAGCAGTGTGAATGTGCGATGGCGGAGGCGATTCAGCGGCCGGATGCAGGTATGTGCTCTCCTGCTTGCCATACTCGTTGCATGCGTGTGCCTGTATGCATCCCTCCCATGCACGGCTGCAGGTGACATGCATGGAAGCAGCATGGAGGCTGAGTTCGCTGATCATGCTCTCCATCATCAATTAGCCATGATCGAGGAGCAGGCTGAGAATCGAGCAGACGCGGTATTGGCGGATGCCAATGCAGCTCATGAGCAAGTAGATGCATTGATTGAGTCCGATGCTGATGCCGATGCCGATCTTGATGTCGAGTCGGATGCTGAGTTGGATGAGGAGTCGATGACCGATCATGATCCATCGTTCACATCCTTCATCGAACTCTCGACAGAAGTCGATGGCGATGATCAATCACATCTCGAGAACCTACTTGCACTCCAAGATAAGTACACTGCTCCCGCTGCCAAGGCTCCATCTGCCGTCCCTGAATATGCGCCAGCCAATGAAGTCCTGTCCTCACCCATCGATGACCTTCCCTCCCCATCATCATCATCATCATCCTCCTCATCATCCTTCTCCTACTCACCTGCATCATTGATGGAGACAGACAACGTTAACTCTCATTCCGATTCTGAGTCCTCATCATTGGAGGGGGGTATTGGTATGCGTGTTGGTGCGAGTGCCGAGGTGGATGCGGCCAATGCCGCTGGAGTCGACATGTCGCTGGCTTCACAGATGGAAGCACAATTGGAGCAGCTGGCACAGGCTCAACAATCTGAGGCCGCCAAGCGTGAAGAGGCCACTCGTGCCGAACAGACCAAGAATTTACTCTCATTCTTCTGGGGGAATACTCCAAGGAAGGTCTGGCATGAGAACAAGGATTGGGACCATCAGAAACATCCAGTCCAGACTCCAACGAGCAGCCATTCCAACACCAAGGATTTCCTCGCCCCGGATGAAGAGCATCTGGAACAATTGAAGAAGCAAGTGGAAGCGAAGAAGCAACAACAACATTCCGATAGCTTCGTTCAGGTTGAACATCATGCAAATGTCGTGGCTGTGAAGAATGAAACCAAGACGAATGCGGAGGCTGCACCTGCTGCTCCTGCCGCTCCTCCCGGGCCAAAGCCTCCCGCTCCAGCCTTACATCCAGCTTCCATCGGCAAGAAGGAAGTGTTTTGGTTGAGTATTGGTGCCAAGCGTTTTACATGGGAAGGTCGTGCCGGTTCCTCGTATGCATTCAACAATGTCGCGGATGCACGGGCCGCATGTAAACGTGTGGGAGCAGAGCTGGCGACAAGTGCACAATTGAATCATGCATTCCTCAGTGGAGCGGAGTGGTGTGCATGTGGCTTAACGAACGATGGCACCTCCGGCTTCCCCCAGCAGAAGAAGGCTGCAGGCTGTGGCAAGGGTCGTGGTACCAACGAGATCTGCAAAGCAGGGGGAGCCACATGCTATGGATTCAAACCAAAACAGTCAGACGTCAAGCAACTAGGTAAGGATGCATTGGTGGCGCCATTTAAGCCTGGCCAATGGAACGAGGATCCATTTGCTCCCTTGAATGAAGCATGTCTCCATGCCGCACCATGGGACACGAAGACCTGTCTTCAACCCGCGTGGGCACTGGCTGGATGCACGTCACGAGGCACACGATATCCATCGAGTGAAGCATCCACTGTGTTGTGGAATAACATGGCTTCATGGTCGGAGGTCATTGCGGATATGAGACGAATTGCTGGTAATGATGTTGCCGGTGGCTCCACATCGATGCAATGTAAAGGAGCGCGTGAAGTCTACTTCCTCAGTAAGGGACCCAAGCGATTCATTTGGAATGGACAAGCTGGTGATGGATATCCATATAACAATGTGAAGGCTGCACAAGCTGCGTGTGAGAGTGTTGGTGCAACATTGGCAACAAAGTCTCAATTACATGAAGCCTGGCGTGATGGAGCTGAATGGTGCATGTGTGGCGCTGTGGCTGATAGCTCCAGATGGATGTTCCCCATGCATCATTCCATCAAGGGATGTGGATCGAAGAAAGGCATCGTTGCTGCATGTGCAGCAGGAGGAGCGACATGCTATGGTGTGAAGCCAAGTGAAGGCTCTCCAGCCGCTGAGGGCGTCTCACCATTCCGTCCAGGCCAATGGCATCAGAATGCATGGACACCACTCTCAGCCAAGTGTGCACATGAGCCACCATACTCATTGGAGGAGTGTTTGCAACCAGCATGGAAGTTGGCTGGATGTACGACTCTTGGACGTGACTATCCAGCCTTGGCATCCTCTTCATTGGTGAAGCAATGGAATTCCATGAGTTGGGACGCGGTCCGTGGCGACATGCTATCTCGTGCACGCAGCAATCCAGCCAGTTGTCTCACCAAGTTTGCTGAGCTTGATGCATCATGTAATCATGCACCACCATATGATGTCAAACGATGTCTACAACCGGCGTTGGTGTTGGCTGGGTGTGATTCAACTGGTTATATCTGGCCTTCAGCGAAGACTGCGAAGTCCAACGCCAAGAGCAAGAAGCACTCGACCAATCCCATGCATGCCACTACCCTCTGGTGGAATCAGCAACGTTGGCCTGTCGTCATTCGTGATATGCAAGGATGGGCTCAAGCGGACTTGATCCAGCATCGTGAAAGCCATCGTGGTGGTTGTCGTGGATTGAAGGAGGTCTTCTGGTTTAGTGGCAGTGCATTGGCGCAGTATGAGTTCACCTCCGCTGACGAGGCTGCGAAAGCATGTAACAGCATTGGTGCGGAGCTTGCGACACCCGAGCAAGTTGCATCTGCACAAGAAGCCGGTGCCGAGTGGTGTGCAGCTGGATTCACGACAGATGGTCTGGCACGTTTCCCCGTGCAGAAGCCACGCCGAGGCTGTGCGCATGCTGCCGGAGTCGCCACATGGAACAATGTCACGAAAGCCGGAGCCAATTGTTATGGATTCAAACCCAGTGTCTTGGAGGTGAGAGGAGTGCTACCATTCAATCCGCGTTTGAGATTCTCACAAGTGCGTGAATGGAAGGTGACTCCATTGAATGAGTGTAGTCGCCAATGTGGATCCGGTGAGCAGAAGCGTCGTGTCAGATGTATCAACCCATTGACTGGAGAACGCCGACCAGATCACACGTGCTTAACACTGGGACCTAAGCCTCCACGTGTAGCCAAATGTAACACACATCCATGTCCATATGATTGGGAGAAAGGTTCATGGGGTGACTGTAGTGTGACATGTGGTCCCAAGGGCGGTGTCCAGAAGCGTAAGGTTCGTTGTATCCAGAGTACCAGTGGCTCGGAGTATCCGGATTCATATTGCTTGAAACTTGGTGAGGAGAAGCCACGCATGGAGAGGAAGTGTAACAACCATCCATGTATCGCGTATAAATGGACCATGGGTGGTTGGGCCAATTGCACACACGAATGCGGAACTGGGCGCCAGAGTCGTACCGTGCTCTGTGTGGGATCAGATAAGAAGGTTCATGAAGATGAACGATGCGTACTCAGTGGACAACCGAAGCCACACACGGAGCAACAATGTAACAGTCACAAATGCCCTGTATGGACCTGGCGCAAGGATGCATGGTCCGAGTGTTCACTCAGTTGCAATGGCGGCAAACAATCACGTGAGGTCTTCTGTGTGGATGAATTGGGCAACAAGGCCGACTCTGAAAGTCGATGCTTGAGTGGACCACATTCGAAAGCAGGTCCCAAACCCAAGACGGTTCGTCCATGCAACACCCAACAATGTGACCTGTTCCAATGGTGGCGTGGTAGCTGGAGCAATTGCACCCATATATGTGGAGGTGGGCAATCCAGTCGTGTTGTGGAGTGTAGAAATTCACAGAATAAGACGGTGGACCATGCCGCATGTGCCGCTCAATCTCCTCAGCCACGTACCTCGAAGAGCTGCAATGCCATTGCTTGTTCCAACTTCAATTGGCATGCACAATCTTGGTCGGATTGTTCGGCGAGCTGTGGAGGAACCGGGTATCAAACACGTGAAGTGTCGTGTGTTGGATCGGATCATACATTGGCGAAGGATGTGCAATGTATCAATGCTGGACCGAAGAAGGCAACGAAACAAACATGCAATACTCAACTATGTGTCACATTGTCATGGGTACTCAAATCAAGTGTTCATGGCAATACCACCACTGTTGCTTCGAAGAACAGCAACACCACGGCGCAATTGGTTCCTGTCCTCGGTGATGAAGGCTGGTCCAAGTGCAGCCGTCAATGTGGTGGCGGTTACCAAACTCGTGAAGTTGTTTGTCGTGCCTCCGATGGAACGTTACGTGATGCAGCCGCATGTCAACAAGTGTTGGGCTTCGATGCCAAAACTCGTCGTACATGCAATACTCAACCATGTACCTCCTTCTCATTCAAACCAACCAAGTGGTCCACATGTAGCTTATCGTGTGGTGGTGGCATCTCCACACGTGAAGTGCCATGTATGGGCAGTGATGAGAGGGAGTATCCGGCATCCAGATGCTTGGCTGGTGGACTTCGTGAGCCCACCAAGCAGCAACCATGCAACACTCAGAAGTGTGAAGCATTCACATGGCATGTTGGCACATACAGTACCTGTTCGAAGATCTGTGGAGGCGGACGTCAAGTGCGTGAAGTCGTCTGTATGGGAACATCGGGCAAGAAGTATGAGGATAAGTATTGTGCATTGATTGGTGATAAGCCTGCATCGAAGCGTGCATGTGCCACTGAACCATGTGTTGACATGCATTGGAGCCTATCGGATTGGGATGGCTGCAGTGCCAGTTGCGGCGGCGGTCATATGATGCGTAGTGTCACCTGTCTCGGAACAGACAAGAAGACCTACTCTGATCAAGATTGTATGGACTCATTGGCCAAGCGTAATTCATCCTTGCCATCGAGTGAGTTGATGAAGCCTCCAACCAAGATTGCATGTAACACCCAGCCATGTCGCTCCTATTACTGGTTGAGTGGCCCATGGCAGAAGTGCAGTGCCAGCTGCAACGGAGGCCTCCAAACACGTGATGTGCACTGTATGTCCAGTGATGGCGAGAGACAAGCTGACTCGCTATGCACACCCCTGGCAACGAAGCCTTCAACCTCACAAACTTGTGCATTGGAGAAATGTCCATCCTACCAATTGCAAGTTGGAAGATGGGATGACTGCAGTCGCAGCTGCGGTGGCGGCACCCAAAATCGCACCATCGTGTGTGTGAGCTCGCGTGGTGTTCGCTTCTCCATCGATGAGATGGGTGATCGCTGTGCCTCACCTCCAGCGCAGCAACGTCTCTGTAACACTGAGCCATGTGCAAGTGAAGTGGAACAAGGATGGAAAGTTGGTGCATGGAAGGAGTGCGACGAACGATGCGGCGGCGGCGTTCAATCGAGATTGGTGACATGCATTTCTCAAGCCGACCCTACATGCTCAACCTTTGGACCCAAGCCATCTGAGCAACGCGCATGTAACACGGCTCCCTGTACCGTGTATGAGTGGAAGAGTGGCGAGTGGGATGAGTGCTCACGATCATGTGGTGAGGATGGAGTTCAACGACGTGAGGTGACATGTGTTGGGAGTGATGGATCCAGACACAACGATGAGTCATTGTGCAAGTCAGCTGGACCCAAGCCTGATACCACTAAGCCCTGTAAGCAGAGTGCATGTGTAAGTGCCAGTTGGAAGGCAAGTGAATGGAAGCCTTGTTCCAAGGCATGTGGTGGGGGTGTCAGTACACGAGATGTCGTTTGTCAAGGCAGTGATGGAATGAAACGAACGGATGATGTATGTGCGAATCAAGGACCCAAGCCATCCAACTCACGACCATGCAACACGGAGGCATGTGAGCAGCATGCATTCCGCATTGGAGATTGGGAAGAATGTTCTCGAAGCTGCGGCGGCGGCCTTCAGAAGCGTGAAGTGGCCTGTCTCTCCTCCACGACTCATCAGTCTGTCGAATTGAAGAAGTGTCTGACGGTTCGAGGCATGTACCCGCCTCCATCTGCTCGCCGCTGTAACACTGAGCCATGCCTCTCGTTCTTCTGGCATGTTGGTGCATTCGGCAAGTGTAGCTCTCAGTGTAATGGAGGTGTGAGAACGAGGGCCGTGACATGCATGTCGAGTGCCGGCTCATCAGCGAAGGAGGAGTTATGCCAGGCATATGCGGGCAGCAAGCCATCCACACAAGAGTCATGCAACGTTCAACCATGTGGTACATTCGCTTGGACACCTGAACCAACCTGGGAGAGTTGTAGTGTCTCCTGTGATAAAGGTGCGCAAACACGTCCAGTTCATTGTGTTGGACCTGATGGCAATCGTTGGCCCTCATCCATCTGTGCGAATGCGGCATTGGGATTGGGAGCCAAGCCTTCACCTCCCACTCAGATCTGTGCGACACAATCGTGTGGAGTGGTGATGTGGGAAGTGGCTCCATGGTCGAATTGCTCCGCCAAGTGCGATGGCGGCATGCAAGTTCGTACCGTGACCTGCCGTAAGAATGATGGAACTGCCGTGGATGATTCCTTCTGTAAGCGACATGAAGACAAGCCGAGAGATGAGCGACCATGTAACACTCAACCCTGTAAGAAGTACAAGTGGCAAATGAGTGAGTTCGATGATTGCAGTGTTTCATGCGGTGGTGGTGTTCAAACACGTGAAGTACATTGTGTCGATAACTTTGGATCACGTGTCAGTAGTGGGCGATGCTTACGCCGGGGATTGACGCGCCCACCCGTCTCTCAACGATGCAACAGTCAAGCATGTGGATCAGCAAGCAGTTGGTTGATCGACCCATGGCAGCCATGCTCAAAGGAGTGTAATGGTGGACATCGCATTCGAGCGGTTCGATGTCGACCAGGCAATAATAGCACGGATCATGCATGCCATTCCATCCTTCCCATGCCACTCACGACAGAGGCATGCAATACTCAGCCATGTCAAACCTGGCGTTGGGAGCCATCCAAGTGGAGTCGATGCAGTCACTCATGTGAGGATGTTGTCATGCCTGCAAACAATGGTTCCGTTGTGGCATCCTCACCAACTCCCTCACCTGAATCCATTCAAACCCGTGATATCCGCTGTCGTTCCTCGTCTGGTGCCCTGTCATCCATCAAACGCTGTCTGGCTGAGTTGGGTGAGTCCACCATGCCCGCCTCCACTCGTCCATGCAAGGTGACGAAGGCTTGTCCTCGCTACCGATGGAGCTTCGGCAAGTGGTCGAGATGCAACAAACGATGCAATCAAGGCCAACAGAAGCGTGAGGTGTATTGTGCGAATGAACATGGAGCAAAGGTTGACAAGAAGTATTGTGTGTTCGCCGGAAGTAAGCCGCATAGTACACGCAAGTGCAATACACATCCATGTGTACGTGACTATCGATGGAAGCATAGTGAATGGAGCGATTGTACACAGGCATGTGCGTCCGCCGCATCCCAAGCTGGCAAGAGTACTCGCAGTGTGACCTGTATGGATATTCATGATCGACCCGTCATCTCACAGGCGTGTGAGATCACCGTTGGGCCCAAGCCAGCTGAGTCGAAGGTATGTGGCACGACTCCATGTAAGTCGTATCAATGGCGTCTGAGTGAATGGTCAAAGTGCTCTTCCTGGTGCGATGGAGGGCATCAAGAGCGACAAGTGACCTGTGTGGATCATGCCGGTAAGTCTGCCAAGGATGCGTACTGTGCATTCACCAGTGGTCCCAAGGCTGCAACCAAGCGTGCATGTAACAAGGTGCCTTGCGTGAGTGGCACATGGAAAACTGGCAAGTCATGGTCAGAGTGCAGCCGCTCATGCGGCGGAGGTACGAGGACACGTCAAGTAGCATGTGTGGCGAGTGATGGAGGTGTGTTACCAGATGAGGCTTGTATGGAGAGTGGACCTCGACCACGCAGTTCTGCCTCCTGTAACAAGCATCAATGTACCTCTGCCGCATGGTTCATCGGCAGTTGGTCAGCATGTAGCAAGCACTGTGGCAGCGGAACACAACATCGTGAAGTATCATGTGTCAGCAGTGATGGTCTCGTCACATCCGATGTCAACTGTGCGTATGCGGGCAAGAAGGCAGCCAAGGAGCGTGCATGTAATACGGTACCATGTGAGAACTATGCATGGAAGTATAGTCTATGGAGTGATTGTACCGTTTCGTGTGGTGGCGGTGAACAAACACGAACAGCAACATGCTTCAACACACTCTCTGGCCGACATGCAGCCACACAACTCAAGTGTGCTCATCAGAAGCAGAAGGCACTGAAGAGAGCATGTAATACACACAAGTGTGTGACAGTGGCATGGAAGATGGAACCATGGTCGACATGCAGTGCGAGTTGTGGCGGCGGAATTAAGCAGCGTAATGTCACCTGTGTTGCCTCCGATGGTAAGAGTGCCCCCGATGCCGCCTGTCTCCTTCTCACCGCCAAGCCCGATACTCAACGTGTGTGCGCGAGTCAGCCCTGTTCCGCCCTGCAGTTATACCGATGGAAAGTTGGCAGCTATGGAGCATGCTCACAGAAGTGTACAAGGAAGAATGGTACACCAGGTGTACAATTGAGAAAGGTCCATTGTGTCAGTAGTCGAACGGGCGAGAAGGTTGCGGATACATCCTGTCTAGCAAAGAAGCCAGCGGGATCGAGGTGGTGTAACACACAATCATGTGATGCCGCCATGGCTGCATTGGAGATGGGAGCAGCGGGAGTACCGGATGCCAGCAATGCTGACATGGATGACAGTGCCGACCTATCCTCACAATTGGCATTGGTCGAGCAAGCAGAAGCCGAAGCCGAGGCTGAAGCCGAGTCTGCCTCCGCTGATTCCTCTTCTTCTCAGACGAGCGAGGCAGCGCAGCGACTAGCGGAGGCCAAGAGGAAGGCGAGTGAGCTTCGAGCAAAGTTGGCTGAAGCGCGTGCAGAGGAGGCACGACAGCAGAAATTGAGAGAGAAGAGACAAGCGAAACGTAAAGCTGCAGCGGCTGCATCATCATCACCCTCATCATCCTCCTCATCCAAGAAGTCGAGCGCAGATCGTGCTCCACTCGCCAGCGCAGCACGTAAGGCAGTGGCTGTTGCGAAGGCTGCTCGTCAAAATGCTCAACAAGTGAAGGAGAATGCCGAGCGTATCAATGCTCCAGCGATTGATCCCGCTCGCGCACGTGCCGCAGGCTTACACTTCGATGTGGAAGGCAAGCCCATCCTCGCGCGCTTGGAATTCGACACGAATGGCAGGGTGGTGGCACAACATGAATTGGACCATGCAACCAAGATCTACTTAGGCATCGCACTACCAGGAAGTCAGCCAGACGATGCACAAGTCGAACAGGCGGCAGCGAACCAAGCACGTCCGATGAGTGCGGTCAATGCCATTCGACACTTGCCTGTCGTTCCACAGACCAAACTCAAGCCGACTGTCGATGAGTATGGAGATATGGAGGAGGAATAAGACGATCATCCTCTTCACCAAGCATGCATTTTGAAAGAGAGAGGGAAGTGACGTGAGCCGATGTGACATGCACTCCCGAATGCAGCAGTGTATTTGTACACAAAAAAGGCTTCTCGTTAGGTGACATTTGACATACACACGAACAAGCCACTCATTTTAAACGACTACCACATATTTGATTGACCATGACCAACTGATTCAAACTCGTCAATAACTGCACTTGAGTCCTGGCTTGCTTTGCCTTTTGCATCGAATCGTTGATGCTTGCATCGTGG
>Ga0256777_1000398_pt1 | contig 10140 bp, 10 predicted proteins | sample MC6MC0928MT_FD_186042 | JGI IMG/M metagenome (GOLD analysis project Ga0256777, IMG submission 186042) | Metatranscriptome of enriched soil aggregate microbial communities from Iowa State University, Ames, United States - MC6-MC0928-MT... | ecosystem: Environmental > Terrestrial > Soil >... | reverse complement strand
GCTCGGGGCGTTTTCATTGCAGCGCTTGGCGCGGATTACTTCGCGCGCGCCATCGGAATCAGCGCGTTGACTTCCTTCAGCGCGCCTTCGTAGCTGTTGCCCGCCATGACCGGCGAGGTCATGAACTTGCCGCCCACGGCGAAGGACGGCGTGCCTTCGATGCGATAGGCCTCGGCCAGCTGGTTGGCGCGCTGCACCTGGGTCTGCACGCTGAACGAATCGAACACCGAGTCGAACTTGGCGCGGTCCACGCCCTGGGTCGCAATCCACTCACCCATGGCCTTCTTGTCGAACAGGCGCTTGTGCTCGCCGTGGATGGCCGTGAAGACCTTCGGGTGCAGGTCGGGACGGTCCAGGGCCAGCAGCGTGTAGTACAGCTGCTGCAGCGGCTTCATGCCGGCGTTGAAGGCGATGGGAACCTGCTTGAGCACGACGTCGGACGGCGCGGTCTTGGCCCAGTCTTCGACCATGGGTTCCATGGCGGCGCAGTGCGGGCAGGTGTAGGCAAAGAATTCCAGGACCTCGACCTTGCCCGGGGTGTCCGACGGCAGCGGCGGGTTGATCGGCACGTACTGCTGGGCGCCTTGCGCGTGGCTGGCCGGGCTGAAGAACGCCGTGGCGGTCAGCGCGGCGGCTGCCAGGATGCGGATGAGCTTGGGGGACAGCATGGGTGAGGTTCCTGAATAAAAGGCTACAGACAGGCCCGGGGCCGGATTAGTTCAATGCAAAACGATCCGCCGCGTAGCGCTATTGGCGCACCACGGCGGTTTCGATCTTGTTCTCGCCCAGGCGTCCGCGCGCCCGGTTCATGTCGTCCAGGCGGGCAAACGGACCGACCCGGACGCGGTTGATGGGCTTGCCGTTCAATTCCGCCTTCTGTACCGCGACCGGCAGACCCAAAAGGATGATGCGCGCCTTGAGCGATTCGGCGTCGTTCTCGCCGCGGAAGGCGCCGGCTTGCAGGTAGTACGTGCCGGTGGCGGCGGGCGCAGACGGCTTGGCGGCTGCCGTCGCCGTGGGGGCGGCCTTGGAGATGGGCGTGGGCGCGGATGCCGTGGCGGGCGGCGCCGACGGCGCAGCAGCCGGCGCCCGGGAGGTCGGCAGCGTGGCGATCAGCGCGCCCAGGTCGTCCAGCCGGGCCGGGGTTTCGTCGGGCTTGGCCGCGCCGGTGCCAGCACCAGCGCCAGTGCCAGGCAGGGGAGCGGGCGCCGTGGCGGTGGGGCCAGTGGGCGGCGCACCCGCCGCGCCGTCGCGGCCATACAAGCCCGCGTTGGGGTCCGGCGCCTGCCGGGGATCGGGCAGCTTGCCTGAGTCGCCCTGACGGCTGGCGCGGTCCACGAACGGCACCGGGGCCTTGGTGACATAAAAGGCCACGACGGCGGCCACGATCAGACCGATGAGCAGGCCGGCGAGCGCCCCGTACAGGGTGCTGCCGCTTTCGCCTGAGGAACGGCGGGTGGGTTTGCGCTTGGTTGCCATGTACCGATGTTACATCCGCTCGGGGGCGGACACGCCCAGCAGCTCCAGGCCGTTGGCCAGCACCTGGCGCGTCGTGGCGGCCAGGCGCAGGCGGGCCAGCTTCAGGGCGACGTCGTCGACCAGCACGCGTTCGGCGCTGTACCAGGCGTGGAAGTCCGACGCGCAGTCACGCAGCCAGAAGGCAATGTGGTGCGGCGACAGGTCCTGGGCGGCCAGCGCCACCACGTGCGGGAATTCGGCCAGACGCTGCATCAGCGCGAATTCGGACGGCGCGGTCAGCACGGACACGTCGGCGGCGGCCACATCGGCGGCGGGCATGCCGGCGTTGTTGATCATCGTGCAGATGCGTGCGTGCGCGTACTGGATGTAATAGACCGGGTTTTCGTCGCTCTTGGACAGCGCCAGGTCCACGTCGAACACGAATTCGGTGTCGGCGCGGCGCTGGATCAGGAAGTAGCGCACGGCGTCACGGCCCACCCAGTCGATCAGGTCGCGCATGGTGACGTAGCTGCCGGCGCGCTTGGAGATCTTGACCTCTTCGCCGCCGCGCATCACCTTGACCATCTTGTGCAGCACGTAAGACGGGTAGTCTTTCGGGATGCCTTCGTTCAGCGCTTGCAGGCCGGCGCGCACGCGGGCCACGGTGCCGTGGTGGTCGCTGCCTTGAATGTTGACGGCGCGGTGGAAGCCGCGTTCCCACTTGGCCTTGTGGTAGGCCACGTCCGGCACGAAGTAGGTGTAGCCGCCTTCGCTCTTGCGCATCACGCGGTCTTTATCGTCGCCCGTACCCAGTTCGGTGGTGCGCAGCCACAGCGCGCCGCCCTCTTCATAGGTATGGCCGCCGGCGATCAGCGCGTTGACCGTGGCTTCGACGCGGCCCGACGTGTACAGCGAGCTTTCCAGGTAGTAGTTGTCGAACTTCAGGCCGAACGCCTGCAAGTCCAGGTCTTGTTCGCGGCGCAGATAGGCCACGGCGAACGCGCGGATGTCGTCCAGGCTGTCGATGTTGCCGGTGGCGGTGACGGGCTGGCCGTCGGACGCCTGCAAGGTCTTGCCAGCCTGGAAGTCGCGGGCGATGTCGACGATGTAGTCGCCCTTGTAGCCGTCGGCCGGCCATTCGGGGGAGTCGGTCGTCAGGCCGCGGGCGCGCGCTTGCACGCTGATGGCCAGGTTTTCGATCTGGTTGCCAGCGTCGTTGTAATAGAACTCGCGGGTCACGTCCCAGCCGCTGGCGTCGTACAGGCGGCACAGCGCGTCGCCCAGTGCGGCCTGGCGGGCATGGCCCACGTGCAGCGGGCCGGTGGGGTTGGCCGACACGAATTCGACCAGGATCTTCTCGCCGCTGCGCGCGGCGCGGCCAAAGCTTGCGCCCTGCTCGGCCACCGTGGCAATGACGGCCTGACGGGCGGCGGCGGTGATACGCAGGTTGATGAAGCCGGGGCCGGCGATTTCAGCGCTGTCGACCAGATCACGGGCGCCGGGGGCGGCCAACAGCGCGTCAACGATGGCCTGGGCCAGTTCGCGCGGGTTGCGTCCTGCGGGCTTGGCCAGCTGCATGGCCACATTGGTGGCGACGTCGCCGTGGGCGGCGACCTTGGGGCGCTCCAGCAGCACGTTGGGCTGGGCGTCGGGAAGGCTCTGCGCAACGGCGGCCTGGATCAGGGAGATAAGCTGTTTTTGTTGCTCGGGGAGCATGGGCGTCTGGAGAAGTTCTGGGTGAGTGACCGATGCGGAGATCTGGCGGGGATCAGGCGGACGTGGTCCGGGCCGGCAATGTCACGGGAATCATGCTGAATGATAGTTGATTTGGCGGGCCAATCGGCGGGCGAAGGGCGTCAAACCGTCCGGCAAGCGTTCGCCGGGCCGCCGGAACTGTCAATAAAATCAAACCTCTAGCCCGGGGCGGCAGCGCCCGGCCGGCGGGCGCCTCGGAGCCAGTTGGCATCCCCCGGGCGTTGCGGTAGTGTATGTAACGTACTTAATGAGGGAGACCGCAATATGCTGATTACCTTTCACTCCAAGGCGGTTGCCGAGGTGCTGATGCTGTCCGACCATGCCGGTCCCATTCTGCAGGCTGCGGGCAAGTCCATCGGTGACAAGATTCCCGAGCGCGGCGTTTTCACCGTCGACCAGCTGGGTCCCGCCATCGCAGGCATCGAACACGCCATCGAAATCGCCGAACACCCCGTCGACGAAGACGACGAGGACAAGGCGCCCCGCTCCCCCATGGCCCGCGCAGTCGGCATGAAGGAACGCGCCTTCCCCTTGCTGGACATGATGCGGCAATCCCAGGCCGCCAATGTCGAGGTCACCTGGGAAGCGTCACGCGGCTGGTAGGCAATGTCGCCGGGCAGACAATCTGACCGGCTTTTTTTGCCTACCCTTTCGGCCTGACGCCCTTTCAAGGAATTCCCTATGCGCAGCGACATCACCATTGTTTTCGACCCCCGGCGTTCGCTGGACCTGACCGCCACCGTGGAAACCTCTCCGCAACGCCAAGCCCAAGCGCGCGACTGGTTTGACGGCGCCTGGGAAACCCTGGGCTGCGAACCGCTGCGGCCCAGCGGCAAGGTGCTGTTGCTGGACAAGGTGCTGGGCGTGGCCGACGCCCTGGGCTACGACACCCTGTCCACCGACGAAAAAGAAGCGCGTGAATTCGCGGAGAACCTGGCGCTGGCGCTCGAGCGTCCGCGCATCACGGTGGACTTGCCGGGGCTGACGGTCGGCTATTGATCGCCAGCCTGCGCGCTGATAAGCAACGCCCCGCTCATGGCGGGGCGTTGTTTTGGGCGGCAGCCTGAAGCGTGAAGCGGCTGCCGCTTTTGCTATGTCTTCGACTACCTGATCCCCGCTCGCATGAACGACTGCACGAACTGCCGCTGGAACAGCAGGAAGGCGATCAGCAACGGGGCGGCCGACATCAGCGTCGCAGCGGTAATCACCGACCAATCGATACCCTGATCGGTCGATGAGAACACCTGCAACCCCACCGTCAGCGGCCGGGACTCCACGGAGTTTGTGATGATCAGCGGCCACAGGAAGTTGTTCCAGTGGTGGCTGACCGACACCAGCCCATAGGCCACGTAGATCGGCTTGGCCAGCGGCACATACACCTTCCACAGAATCTGCATGGCGTTCGCGCCTTCCATGCGCGCGGCCTCTTCAAGCTCGCGCGGCACCGTCTTGAAGGTCTGGCGCAACAGGAAGATGCCAAAGGCCGACGCAAAGTACGGCAGGCCGATCGCGAACACCGTGTCGCGAATGCCCAGCTGGCTCATTGACCGGTAGTTCTCCACCAGCAGCACGTCGGGCATGATCATCAGCTGCAACAGCACCAGCATGAAGACGAAATCGCGGCCGCGAAACTCGAAGCGCGCGAACGCGTAGCCGGCCAGCGTCGACAGCACCAGCTGTGCCGCCAGCACCATCGTGACGAGCAGGAAGGTGTTCAGGAAGTAGCGCGGAAACGGAGCGGCCTGCCAGGCGCGGGCGAAGTTATCGAGCGTCAGCGGGGCGAACAGTTCAAAGCGGGTCGCATAGGCCGGCGGGTGGAACGCCGCCCACATGGCGTAGGCCAGCGGCAGAATCCACAACAGGCCCAGCGCCCACGCGCCCAGGGTATCGAGCTTGTCTTTCATTGATAGTGCGTCCTGCGATCCAGCCAGCGGAACTTGATCAGCGCGGTCAGCGCCAGCACCACCAGCAACACGACGGTCAGCGTGGCGGCGTAAGCCGTGTCCCAGAAACTGAAACCCACCTGGTAGATGTAATACAGCAGCAAGGTGCTGGCGTTGTCCGGCCCGCCGCGCGTCATGACAACCACGTGGTCAACCAGACGGAACGCGTTGATCAGCGCATTGATCAGCACGAAAAGCGTGGTGGGCATCAGCAGCGGCCACAGGATGCGGCGGAAATACTGCCAGCGCGATGCGCCTTCCAGCATGGCGGCTTCGCGCAGTGACGGCGACACCGTCTGCAAGGCGGCCAGGTAGAAGATCATGAAAAAGCCCGACTCCTTCCACACCGTCACCAGCATCAGCGCCGGCAGCGCCGTGTCGCGGTTGCCCAGCCAGTTTGGGCCGGGCGAACCGAACCAGCCCATCACCTGCGCGATCAGCCCGTACTGCGGCGTGTAGAAGAACAGCCAGATGTTGGCCACCGCCACCATCGGCAGCACCGTCGGCGTGAAGTACGCCATGCGCAAAAAGCCGCGCCCGCGCAGATTGCGGTTTACCCACAGCGCCATGATCAGCGCAATGCCGATGGACGTGGGGATCGTGCCCAGCGCAAACCACAGGTTGTTCCACAGCGACTGCCAGAACACCGGATCGTCACGCATGACGGCATAGTTATCCAGGCCCACAAAGCGCGCCGGCCGCGCGCCTTTGGGCGTGGAGAAAAAGCTGTGCCAGAGCGTCGCCACCGCCGGGTAATGCGTGAAGGCGGCGAGCAGCACGATGGCTGGCAGCAACAGCAGCCAGCCATAAAGCGCATTCAAAGAGCGGCTCATCGTGCTTGTCGGTTTACTTGTAGGGGCGCAGGATGCGATCGGCCTCGCGCTGGGCGTCGGTCAACGCTTGCTGCGGCGTTTTCGAACCCGTCAGCGCCGCTTGCAGCGCATCGTTCAGGGTCTTGGTGACGCGCTGGTTTTCATGCGTGGAGAACTCCGCCACGCTGACTTCCAACTGGTCGCGCGCGACCGCCGCTGCCGGCACTTCCTGCGCATACTTCTTCATCTTCTCGGTTTGCCAGGCGGCCGGCGTCACGGCGACATAGCCCGTGGCGATGCTCCAGTCGGCGGCGCGTTCCGGCGTCGTGACCCACTGCGCAAACTTCAGCGCGGCTTGCTGTTGCGCCGGCGTGCCGCTCTTGAAGATGTAGAAGTTGCCGCCGCCCGTCGGGCTGCCGCCGCGCTTTTGCTGCGGCATCATGGCCACGCCAAACGGGAAGTCGGCGTTCTTGCGGATGTTGGTCAGGTTGCCAGTGGTGGTCCAGACCATGGCCGCCTTCTTCTCCAGGAAGTCCTTCGGCGTGGTGCCCCAGTCGATGGTGCCGGTCGGCATGATCTTGTGCTTGGCCGACAGGTCGCGCCAGAACTGCGCGGCTTCCACCACCGCCGGCTTGTCCAGGTAGACCTCGTTGCCCGCTTCGTTCATCAGGATGGCGCCGTTAGGTGTCGTCAGCGCCTGGAACAGCCAGTACGCGAACGCGCCGCCCGACGGGATCTCGATGCCCCATTGCGTGGTGTTGCCCGACGCATCCTGCTTGGTCAGCTTCTTGCCGTAGTCGACCAGCTCGGCCCACGTGGCGGGCGCGCGCTCGGGGTCCAGGCCCGCGGCCTTGAACAGGTCTTTGTTGTAGTACATGACGATGGTCGAACGCTGGAACGGCACGCCCCAGGTGTGTCCGCCCGTGCGGCTGTTCTGCATGAAGGCGTCATAGAAGCCGCCCAGCCACTTCTTGTCGGCGTCGCTTTTGGCCAGCGAATCGATCGGCACGATGGCGTCTTCGTCGATCAGCGTGAACATGTCGGTGGACAGCAGCACGGCCAGCTGCGGCGGCGTGCCGCCCTTGAGCGCCGTCAGCGCCTTGGCGATGGAATCCTGATACGAGCCGGCGTAGATCGGTTTGATCTTGATGTCGGGATTTTCCTTCTGGAAGTCCGCCACCATGTCGTCAACGATCTTGGTGATCGGGCCGCCGACGGCAACCGGGTAATAGAACTCGACTTCTACGGGCTTGTTCTGCGCCTGCACAGGCAGGGACAGGCAGGCGGCGGCCAGGCTGGCGGCCAGGGTCTTTAGTACGATGCGTCGCATGGTGGCGTTTCCTTCCTGTGGATGTGGGCGTCTTCTAGCGCCCGACGGTGTTGATGACCGCCGAATCGGCGGCAAAGAAATGCTGCTGCGCGTCCTGCCAGGACAGGCGCAAGGCCTCGCCTGCACGGGCGCGTAAATGGCCTCCGACGCGCACGGCCACGCCGCTGGTATCGCCGACGCGGCAGACCACGATGGAGTCCGCGCCGAAGTACTCGACGCTTTCTACCGTGGCGGGAATGCCGTCGCCATCAATGCGGATGTGTTCGGGGCGCACGCCAAGCTTGACCGCACCCGCCGGCGCATTCGCGATGACGGGGCCTTGCGTGCCGGCGATGACGGTTGCGCCTTGCAGGCTTGCCAGGCCGATCAGATTCATGGGGGGCGTGCCGATGAAGCGCGCCGCGAATTCGCTGGCCGGACGCGCGTACAAGGCGTCGGGCGTATCGTGCTGTTCGATCTGGCCGCCGCGCAACAGCACCACCTGATCCGCCATGCTCATGGCTTCGGTCTGGTCGTGCGTCACGTACACCATCGTGATGCCCAGGTCTTGCTGCAAGGCGCGGATCTCGCGGCGCATCTCGTGGCGCAACTGCGCATCCAGGTTCGACAGCGGCTCATCCATCAGGCACACCGGCGCTTCCGAAATCACTGCGCGGCCCAGCGCCACGCGCTGCTGCTGCCCGCCCGACAATTGCGACGGCTTGCGGTCCAGCAGATGGCCCAGGCCCAACAGCCCGGCCACGCGTTGCAGGCGGCGGTCGAAGTCACGCGCCGGTTCCTTGCGCACCTTGAGGCCGAACAGAATGTTCTCGCGCACCGACAGATGCGGAAACAGCGCATACGACTGGAACACCATCGATATGCGGCGTTTGGCCGGCGGCAGTTGGGTGACGTCGCGGTCGCCGATGTGGATGGTGCCCGAGGTGGGCGTGTCCAACCCGGCAATCATGCGCAGCGTGGTCGACTTGCCGCAGCCCGACGGGCCCAGCAGCACCGTGAAGCTGCCCGCTGGCACGGTGAAGCTCACGCCGTGAATCGCGGCGGCGCCGCCATACTGTTTGGTGAGGTTATCCAGAACGATGGATGACATGCTGTCTCGACGATCTAATTGTTAGATCCGCATTGTTGCCTGTTATGAAAACCTTTTCATTGTGCAGCGCAAACATGACGGATTCGTGGCAATGCCCGGGGGTTATAGCCCCCGGTCTACGGCTCAGGCAAACGGATAAGGCCCGGGGTAATCCCCGATAACGGCGTGGTGGGTGACGAGGTTCTTGCCTTGCCACCAATGCAGCTGGTAGCCCGGCGGTTCCATGATGTATTGCAGCGTGGGGCGCGGCCCCAGCTCCAGCGCCAACTGATGCGCGGTGCCGGGACAGGTCGACGCAATGGTGCCGCCAAAGCGCTGGAAGATGGTGCGGTGCAAGTGCCCGCACAGCACGCGTTCAACGTTCGGAAAGCGCGCGATGATGCGTTCCAGCTCCGGCGCGCCGGCCAGCAGGCCGATGGCGTCCATGTGCTCGATGCCTGTTAGGAATGGCGGATGGTGCATCAGCACCAGCGTCGGCCGGTCGGGTTGCTCCGCCAGGCGCGCGGCGAGCCAGTCCAGGCGGTCCTGGCATAGCTCGCCGTGGCTCTTCATGGGCACGACCGTGTCCAGCGCCAGCATGCGCAGCGGATAGTTTTCGATGGCGTACTGGATGAAGTCGCCGCCCGCTTGCAGGTAAGCATGGTCGGGGAAGGCTGCGCGCAGCTGTGCGCGGTCGTCATGATTGCCGGGCAGCAGAAAGTACGGAATCTCCAGCGCTTGCAGGTGTTCACGCAGCACCGCGTATTCGTGCGGGCGGCCAAGGTCGGTCAGGTCGCCCGTGATCAGCACGCAGTCGGGGCGCGGCGTCAGGGCGTTGAGCGCGCGCACGGCGGGCGCCAGAAACGCGGCCGGGTCGATGATGCCGTAGGCCTTGTCGCCCGGGGTGCGCATGTGCAGGTCGGTGATTTGTGCGATGAGCATGATGCGTGCGGAATGTCGGAAGGATTAGGGATCAGCGGTAGTAGGGATCAGCAGGAATAGAGATCAACGGCGAACGGCGGCTGCGGTGCCGCCGACCACAATGCAGTGCGGCAGGCGGTTGGATTGGGGCGGCTGGCCGTGAATCTGCGCCAGCAGATTCGAGCACGCGGTCTGTCCGATGCCGTCGCTGGGCTGCGCCACGGTCGTTAACGGCGGCGTCAGCAAGGCGCCAAAGCGCATGCCGTCAAAACCGCTGACGGAAATATCGGCGGGTACGCGTAAACCCAGCGCCACCAGGTCAGCGATGACAGCCGTGGCCAGCAGGTCGTTGGAGCAGAACAGCGCCGTGGGCGCCTGCTTGCCGCGCAGCGCGGCTTTTAGCACGTCGGCGTCGCTGCCCGTGTGTGAACTCATGGCGATGTGCTGCACGGTGTCCAGGCCCAGCTTCTTGGCGCAGGCGCGCGCGCCGGTCAAACGGCGGCGCGCACGGTCGGACGCGGTCAGCGGCCCCGTCACCAGTGCAATGCGGCGATGGCCCAGCGCGGCCAGGTGCGCGACCATGTCGCTGGCTGCCGCGCGGTTGTCGACGGACGCGAACGGGTGCGTGTTGGATTCGTTGTAGACCAGCACATATGGCATGCCAGCGCTGTCCAGATCGTCCAGCGTGGCGCTCTTGTTTACGTCGGCCACGGTCAGGATCAGGCCATCCACCTGATGGTCCATCAGCCCTTGCACTGCTGCCGATTCCACGGCGGGGTCGTAGCCGGTAGCGGTCAGCATGACGCTATAGCCCGATTCACGCGCACGCCGTTCCGCGCCTTCAAAGCATTC
>Ga0256777_1000395_pt1 | contig 10171 bp, 4 predicted proteins | sample MC6MC0928MT_FD_186042 | JGI IMG/M metagenome (GOLD analysis project Ga0256777, IMG submission 186042) | Metatranscriptome of enriched soil aggregate microbial communities from Iowa State University, Ames, United States - MC6-MC0928-MT... | ecosystem: Environmental > Terrestrial > Soil >... | reverse complement strand
GCTGTGACTGCCGGGCACGAACAAACCTCCGAGTTGGAATGGCGCAGCGGTGTTCTGACCATGACGTATGCGACCAAAGCAACAATCATACAAGGAATAAGTGAGGAAGGTTTGAGTCGATGAGTGATGCATTGCATCATTGCCAGTGTACGTCAAACGACGCGGTGACAGTCACAGTGTCAACCGCCGTGTCACGCCGCTGTGGCTGCGGCAGCATCCGCTTCTGTCTCGCCCCTCACTCTGATTCTATCCCATCCTCTTACTTACCTGCTTCTTTCTCCCTTTCCTCCTCGGCGACGCCATGTTTGCTACTGGTAGTGTTCGAAGTGTTTGGCGTGGTTGTTTGGTTGGTGATGGGCGAGTGGTGCTTTCACACACGATGATGTAACACAGTAACAATACTAACATCGATCCCGTCGCGGTCTGACTGGATCGCTCGACTCGCTCGCTAGATCACAATCACTCCCACTGGCATCGTCGCTGTGCCGCAGTGTGCGACTCGCGCCCGTTCTTCCGTCGCCACTGTGACGACTGCCACTGCCACTGCCCAGCACACTCAAGCACTGACACGACGCACGCTGACGCGGCACACTGAAGCAGGAAAGTGGCCGTAGCAACACACGACAGATGCAACGCAAGTGCCGACACCATCGTAGATGAGAGCATACGTATCATATTTGTCCAATACTTGACGTGCACTCGCGCATATAATATTCTTACCACATTTTTGGTGTTGGTTCGTTGCACGAACATTCTAAAACTGGATCTAAGCACTTCCGCGGATGCACAACTTGGTGTGGCCACTTTAATTTAGTCTTTCGGCTGATTTCCTGCCCGCATCTTCAGTCCCGTTCTGCGATCTCTTGAAGCATTCGTGGTCGAAGTGCCGAAACATGTTGGGTAAACTTGAGGAGAGCGTTGATGTGCGAAAAGGGAGAAAACCGTACGAGTATTGCCACAAGCTCTTCTTGAACCATGACCTCTGAGTCAGAGACTGTCAAGTCCACGTGATCCAATGACGTGACACTCGACGTCTCATCGAATCGCCCATTGACAGATGGTATTATCATGTCCACCAGCAGAGATGACATATTGATCATCCTTACTCCATCGTACATTGACAACATGGGATGCATGACTCTGCACACAATGACTCTCATGGGATGATTCCAGCACAGGGAAGCGGAACAATTGCACTTGACCAGCATCATCACCCGTGGCCACAAATGCACGACTTGGTGAGACCTCGATACAATTGATCGTGTACCCTTCCGATTCCCCTGTGTCCAAAATGCCCCGCACGGAGAATCCCAATAGACAATTCTGGTTGGTCCATCTCACATCTCTCACGAGTCGCTCATCGACGACGAGACTGCTCGCTGCAAGATCACGCTCGAAGATCTGATGGAATTGCAGGCGGTAGGATCCATCAGTTGAAGCGAGGAACGATCCATCCTCACTCCAATCCAATGCAGTCACGAAACTCTCATGGCTGGATAACACGCCTTTCACACGAAAGTCATCACGCACATCCAAAAGGGCAATGATGCAGCCATGGCTACCAACGGCGAGCACCTCGCCATTGGGGGAGAACTTCATACATGATATAAAATGTGGTCCACGAATTCCACGACGATGATGACTATCACCACGCAAGTTTGAACTTCCTCGTTTCGAATAGATGGATACATCGATGGTCATGATGCGTCGGAGATCATGTGCCGTGAAGATGGACACTGCACCGGAGCTCAATCCGACACACACCAACTTCCCATTGGGGGAGATCGCCACACTTCGTGCACATTGATGCAGGGGATGAGAGGATGTGAGCCCGCCAAGCGCATGTTGCTGTGACTGTGATGATGGCGTGGATGATGATGCTGATGTCTGGTGATGTCGATGTCGATGGAAGCTAGCTGGACCAGGATCATCACTCAAATGTACCCGTCGCACCATTCGATGTGTCGTCATGTCCCATACGATGAGTTGATTATCCTCTCCAGCAGACACAATCTCACGTCCATTGGGAGAGGTGGCGATCGCATGCAGCTCTCCGTCATAATGTCCCTGTACAATTGGTTCGATTCCAATGCGGCCATCTGGAGCTTGCACCTCCATAGTTTGAGCTGAACCCATCAACAGTCCGTAAGGTTGCACAGCTCCCGCTTGTGTGTCTCCTTCAACTTGTGTTGTCATGAACTCTTGTATTTCAAATATTTGTGATCCCTGTGTACCCACGAGTAGATTGCCTCCACGGATCGCCAGTGAGGTGATACGATGATGGAAGGTGAATGTACGCACCTTCTCCAGCTTCTTATCTAACACATGCACATGTCCATCCCCACCACCACACACCAAACCTCCAGGGAACCACTCGAGGCACAACACCTTCCCTCGATGAATATGACGGAACTCACGCACGAACTTGCCCTCGGCGAAGACGAAGATACTGCCATTGTCTGCACCGATGCATGTGTAGCCTTTCTCAGAGAAGGTGACACAATAGAACGAGGTCGCTGACTGGTATCCACGTGACGATGACGATGAAGAGGAGGAGGAATGAGGGATGTGTGCTTTACGTGCCGTCAATGTCACTCCATCAAATCTCCAAAAGACCGCATGGTGTTTTCCGACGGTGACGAATTCTGCTTCATCCTTATGGTTGAATCGAATGTCATAAATTGGATAGGGGTCTGCTCGGGTGCTTCCGACCAACTGTCTCGTTTCCCATTCAAAGATCTTGATGGTATGATACTTGTCATTGGAGACAGATGCGAGATAGCGACCGTCACCGGAGAAGGAGAGACAACGGATGGAGTGGTCGCGTGCTTCCAACGGCAATTGCCAACACTTGTGAAAATCGGTGGAATCCCAGACGAAGATGGATGGAATGCCTTCATTGTTAAAGGAGGACGATGAAGTCGAAGGAGCAGTAGCAGCGGCAGCCGCAGCAACAGCAGCAGTAGTATTGTTACTCCATCCAGCCAGTTGTCCCGATGCCATGATATTGAGATTGATAGGATGTTGTGCCATCGCACGTATCTCATCATTGTGACATTGGAAATGTCTCTGCATTCGATGTCGATGCTTATACACCACGACAACAGAGGCAGTTGGATAGATGATATCACCCACATTATTATAAAATAGATTGTGTCGCAAGTTGCGGGAGGCGTATCCATACACCCACTCGAGTTTGAGACGAGCTTCCGGAAGTGAGGAATTGTTACGAAGAGTGTAGGAGGGAGGTTGCAACGATGCACGACGCCATTGCTTTCGACTCGCACGAATATCGACAGGTCGATAGAACTCATCGAGCCAACCCGTACTGACTGTTGGACCCACACCACCAACCAATGGGTGGACGGGATCCGCAAATCCATCAAATTGCTGCTTATAATATCGTGCATAGCCATGCTTTCTCGGGTGGTAGAAGAAACGATCCTCATCACTGTCATAGCCCACATCCCTGTCATTGCCTTCCTGTTTTCGTTCCCGTTCGCGTTCCCGTTCCAACCACATTCTTTCTCGTTCTCGTTGTGCACTCTCGAACGTTGTCGTGTAGGGACCCGAAGTGAACGACACACCTCCACCATGCCCATCATGCTCAATGTCATACGGCCGAGCTGATCGTGCTGATGCAGAACGATAATGGTGTGGGCCGAGGTGTGGTGGAGTTTGAGCGTATCCTCCACCATACGCCAACGATGTTGTACCGCGATGGAATGCAGCAGCAGATGATGATGGAGAAGTTGGACTCCTCCTGAACGCTGATCGATCCCGATCCCGTTCCTGTTCCAAGTTGAGCTCCATCATTCTTTCACGCCTGCTCACTCGATCCCACTCGCGTTGTGCATCAAACTCACGACCACGATTGGACAATGATAGCGTGCTGAATGATGGGATTGGCTGGTCACCGTGGTGGGGCTCAAAATCATCCACACCGGGATGGGGACCTGGACCAGTGTAACGCTCAAAATACGAGGAAGAACGAGAATGGGACAGTGGATGCTCGCGATACTCGTTGATAGCACGAGGGGAGAGTGCACGATAGCGTAGATCACCGGTGAAATCATAGGATTGAGTCATGGGAGATGGAACATAACCATGACTATACTCCCGCCGATGATGATCATGGTGACGATAATGATGTCCTTGCCGCATCATCCTTTCACGTTCTTGCTCTCGGCGTCTCAATGCTTCCATCTCACGTTGTTGTCGAAATGTCGGTGCAGCATGTGGGCCCATCCCGTATCGATTCACAGAGCCACCATTGTGCAAGGAGAGTGGGGCCATCTCATTCCGTTCCCGATGCGCCTCCACACTGATGAATGCACCGGCATTCACTAATGCACTGGCACGCTTGTCACACTCAGTGGCGAGGGATTGCAGTTGTTGAAGGACCCTCATCCGCCGACCCCACGTTGCCACACCCCATCGTTCCAATGTTTGATCATCGATGAGTAGGAAGGATCGACCATCCACCTCCTGTGCGCGTAACAGACGAGCATCCTCCACTGACATCCCACGACCCAGCAGGGCTTCGCACAGCCGAGAAGGAGTCCAATCACGATAGTCTGCACTTCGAAGTGACGATGGGGAGAGAGGAGAGGCTGGTGCGGCAGGTTCGGCTGTTTCATATTTGTTTTCGTCAACAATGGCAGGCCGGGATGGGATTCGCAGCTCTGTCTCAGCACGTGGGGAGGGGGAGGGGGAAGGCGAGCGTGAGCGCGACCGTGCCAATGTACTCATTTTGTGCACCGGAATTTGAACGGACAGCAGCTAATATAATCGGGCTTACTGTAAAGGAAATGATGATGATGATGTTGACTCGCTGAAGTGTAAGGGTCGGATGGGATGGTGGCAGAGGAGCAACAGGCTGTGCGGCAGAGATTGAGACCGATGTGATGTGTGAGTCGTCGTTGGGGAATGTCGATGCCGATCTACAGAAAGGGTAGATTAGTCGAACCCCATACGTAACTGGATATGCGACCTTGCCTCTTGTCTGATGTGGGATGATTATATTATACTGCACGTGTGTGAGGGAGTGTGAATTGTGTTGTGACAGACGACCGTTCAGTCAGTCGTTTCATCATGCACGTCCGAATCATAGAGTAACTACCGTGACTATCGTGAAGGGATATATGTGCCGCCATGTCATTTGCTGCTGTCGTTTCCATGGATGTAATAATTGGTGGTGCATCGGTCCGTTTATCGATCTCGTCTCGATGACGGAGAATGCTCAGTTTCATACCTTCATTCATAAGCATTCACACCACTCACAAGCCACACAATCTATCACATGTATGTACATGTACATGGCGCGCCATACATCATCACAACATAGATGAGAGAGAGACGATGTGGCACGTAGCTGGGCTATCAATCGATGGGTTGCAAGCTACTGCCACTGTGAGCAACGTTGCAGTCGCAGCCTCTCTCATATTCCTGTAGTTTCGTACAGTGCCGTCTGCTGGGATAATGAAAGCTGGCGTAGCAAGCGTACACATATAGTTCTCGATATATGAAGTGCGGATGGGCTGGGGCAGTGAACGAGACGGCGGAATGGTGAGGCCCTTCGTATCGATGCAGCCAGGAAGGATGATCGCACTCGCAGTGCAGCGAGGCGTGCCATTGAATGAGGGCTGTGCTGATCGACCAATCGTATGGTTACACTTCATCATTTCTCATGCTCACCATACGGTGACACTCGTATGCATGTTCTATGTGTTTGTCTCGCGCAGTAACTACTGTTTTGTTTTCATCATCATCATCATCTGCTGTGTATTGACACGGTGTTGATCCCCTCATCCCACTCATTCATTCATGCATTGATCCTCGATCTGCCACCACTACCTTAGCCACGCTTTAGCATTACCTCCATTCACCTTTCTCCCATGGCTGGTTTATCCACTGCATTACAAGCAGGCGCTGTGCCCTCAGCAGCTACAGGCGGTCCACCCTCTTCATCCACAGCAGTTGGTGGCATCAGTGGCGTCGATCTGAGTGAGGTCGATTTTGAATATGTCGAGAGGCTGGGATCGAAGAATGATGCACAAAAATTACGCAGGGTCATCGCTGCATTGGAAGAGGAGGGAGGATATCCGCAACTCTTGAAAGCTGCGAAGGATACACTCAAACGAATCGATCCAAAGAGCTTGACGCCTGATGTTGGTCCAGCCAGTGTCGATGAGCTTAAGGATGCCCAGGCCGATATCCTTCAATGGAGTCAGAGTGAGAAAGCCAGGGATGAGGCACTGCGACGCGAGGCGACAACGAGCAGTCGACCAACATCTGCGGTGCCTGTACGTGGACATGGTGCTCCGGCTCCAACAACTACAGCCAATGATAAAGAGAAGCAAAAGAATCCACTCCTCAATCTGGGTCAGGAGCTCGATCCATCCACTCTCACACCCGCTGAGCTGAGTGCAGCTGCTCTCGCCGAGAAGTCCAAAGGGAATGAATGCTTTCGTGCACATGAGTATGAGGACGCCGCACGCTACTATACTCGTGGTCTTCACCTGACACCAACTGATCCCAACCTTCTCAACAATCGTGCCCTCACCTTCCTCAAGTTGAAGAACCCGGATGCCGCCTTGAATGATGCGGAATTAGTGTTGAAGAACAACCCAACCAATTGGAAGGCACTGTGGAGACGAGCTCAAGTACATGAAACCAAACACTTCCTCGAACGTGCATTGGACGATTTGAAATGTGCCGAGCAGTGTTATGCACAGAGCGAGGAGGCAGTGAAGGCCGGTGGCAAACCACATCCGGATCTGGCCAAGAGTCGAAAGAAGATGGAACAAGCGCTGTATGCACAACAACCGAATCATCCATATGTACAGCACTTGAAACCAGCGAAAGCCAACAACAAGAAGAAAGCACAGAATGGGAAGTCTGGGGCACGACCGACACATGAAGAGGATGAGAAGGAAGAGAGCAAGGAACAAGAGCCACCAGTGGCCAAATCATTTAAACGCATGCAGATTGCAGAAGTGGATGATGATGACGATGAAGAGGAAGAAGAGGATGACGGTGAGCGTGAGGAGAAGCGTGCAGAAGCGGGACCATCAACATCATCATCAGGATCGTCTTCATCTTCTGCCGCACCATTGAATCGCATGACCATCGCTGAAGTCGACGACGACGACGAAGATGATGAGGATGAGGATGACGATGAACATAATCCACATGGAGAAACTGAAGATACCGAAGACAAGGGTCCGATTGAGACAGAGTGCAATACACAACGTAACAAGTGTGATGCTCCAGTATGTGCAAGTGGTACGTCTCGTGACAAGCCTCCTGCAACCACCCCATTCCCTGTCTCCGCACCTTCTCCATCTCCATCCCCTTCATCCGTCGTTGATCCCGCAACCCTACCAGATGGTTCTCGTCAATTGTATGAAGAAGTCGACGCATTGAAATCAGAAGGTGTTCGTGCGTTCCAGAATGGGAAGTACGCTGAATCTATCCAACCATTCCACAAGGCCATCCGGATGGTCCTTGAACGGGCGCACTCCTCCAATGTTTCAGTATCAACACATCACAAGGAGAGGTTGACGGATCGTGAATTGATTCAGATGGTCCCGTTTGAATTCCTACACATGTTACTCACACTCTACTCCAATCTCAGTGCATCTTATTCGAACCTGGCAACGGGATCTGATGCCGATGCAACATCAGCCATGAAGGCCGCATCCGATGCTGGTGTCGACCTCGGTATCTCCCGTTCCGATCTTGAAGCCGACGATTCTCCATCGACCACCTCCTCTCCTTCGCGTGCTAGTCTCGAGGCGCTCCGTACAGCATACAACCAGCAAGTACTCGATTTGGTCACGTTCGGTTCGCTGGTACTTAAACGCATCGCTCTCGAAATCACCAAGCACCAACGGGAAGCATCCGGGGGAGCACATCCACATGTACCCGGAAGTGGAGGAGTAGGATTGGGCACGGGTGCCATTCCAAGAGGACATGGAGTCGTCGACTTAGAGTTAGCGGGAACACCCGTCCTACCAAGTGCTTCACCACTACCATCACATCTACTTGGATCATTGTTGGCACCACAACAAATTTCCATCCTCAAGAAGCTGTATTTACGACGTGCATTAGCAGCCGATCGTGCAGGCATGCATAAGCTCGCCTTAGATGATCTGAGTTACACCTTGGCCGTCGCCCGTGACTACCCTGGTTCCAGGCCATCGGAGCGGATCGAAGGTGGCCCCACCATGTTGGCCCGCTTTGTCACCAAGTATCTCGAGGAGATGCTCCACACAATCGAGGAGGCCAAATCCAAAGCGAATGAGGCGTTCGCGACGGAGGAATGGGAGAGGAGTCAGCAGTTGTATACGAGGGCAATCGAAAATATATCCAATGTCTCCCAGACGATTCGATCAGTTTCTTCCGCCACTCCATCAACGAATCAATCTTCACTTGCATCGACTGATGCACAGCGATTCCTCTCATTGCTCAACCCCCACTCTTCGATGTTGGCTGCCATGCCTTCCAATAAGGATCGGCCTGCTTCAGAGGAGACAGTTGGCAAGATCTTCCGTCTTCGTATGCAACTACTGGCGAATCGTGCGTTGACATTCTTGAAGCGTGCGGATGAAGGATGTGAAGAAGCTTCCAAAGAGACACACGACGAATTGCTGAAGCGTTCTCTGGCGGATGCTGAAGTCGTCATTCGTGAATTGACCTTGTTGTTTGGTCGTGCACTCAATCCGCGGTCAGCCAATGATCCACTGTACACTCCTCAAACACACCCGAAGATGGCTCTGTTGCTCGCCAAAGCACAACATCGTGCCGCACTGGCATGTATGTCTTTGGCGAGATGGAATGCGGCATTGGACCACTTGTATGCAGCACAGAGAGCGAATCCTGCATTAGATTTGAAATCGGACTTGGAACGTGCCCAGAGGGAAGTGGAGCGTGTATCCGAGTCGCAACGAACGGTCGAACGCGAGAATCAACGAATGGCTCAAGACGGTGTCAACAAGATCCAAGTAGTGGCGGACTATTCCAACACCGAGAAGGAGATACAAGACAAAGAGAAACTACGTGAGATCGCGGAGAAACAAACTGAATGTCGAAGACAACTACCAGTCACCTCCTCACCGGGACCCACATCCACATCCGCACCATCATCTTCGACATCGACTTCCGTGCGCAAGTCACCACAACCATCCCAGCCAGTCTTCACGAGTCGTAGTGGAGGAATGATGATCGAAGTCATGACTGATGATGAAGAAGACGATGATGATGCTGATGATGGGGATGATGAGTCGTCCTCAATGAAATGTGGCGATCAGCCTGGTCCAGTTGAGGATTTGCGCAATCTTGAACGAGAGGCAGTTGCAGCTGCACAAGCCCGAGCTGCTGCACAACATCAACAAGCAGAAGCTGAAGCTGAAGCAGCGAAGAGAAGGACAGCTGCATCAGCAACACCAACCAAGAGCTCATTGCAAGTTCCCTCAGTCCCTCCCTCACCTTCCACTCCTTCTTCCTCCTCTCCGTCCTCCCTTCGTCCATCCTCCACTTCACCTCTACCACCTTCTCCATTGACTGGCACAATTCGTTCCTTCCAGCTTCCTCCGATTCCCACGAATGCCGTCGCATTCGAACGTGATTGGCAAATGCTTCGTCATCGGGATCCCAGCCTCTTCTACGACTACTTCAAGCGGATTGACCCGGAGGCATTACCGAAGATCTTCGCAGTGTCCGCCTCGTTGACTCTGGGATTATTCGGCGCACTATTGAACTGTGTCAGTAGTCGATATATCTTGGACACTCCCTCACGCGCATTGGAGGTATTGGAGGCGCTGTCCAAGGTCGATCGATTTACACTCAATGTGCAACTGCTACCAACCAATGTTAAGAATGGAGTCAAAGATGCACTCAAGAAATTGAAGCAAGACATTGACAAGGAGACAACATCAAGCAATACGAGTGGAGTGGACAAGGACTTGCTTCAAAGTGTTGCAAAGAAATATGGAGCAACACTCTAAGAGCGATCATGGGCCAGGCATGTGATGGATTCTTCTTTAGTTTGCATGAATCAGATGTAGCGCATCTCTGAATCACAACATTGCAATTGCCGTTCTTGGATCAACCAAGTGTTGGAAATCTTCGCATACAGACAACCTAGACAACCCATTTTCAAACCAAT
>Ga0256777_1000391_pt1 | contig 10218 bp, 1 predicted proteins | sample MC6MC0928MT_FD_186042 | JGI IMG/M metagenome (GOLD analysis project Ga0256777, IMG submission 186042) | Metatranscriptome of enriched soil aggregate microbial communities from Iowa State University, Ames, United States - MC6-MC0928-MT... | ecosystem: Environmental > Terrestrial > Soil >... | reverse complement strand
TGATGATGGCCTTGGTCAATGAAAGCCAACATTGCCGAAGTCACCAAACTTTGAAAATAACGCAAGTCTACGTGTAAATTACAAGCTAACCATGGTGTAGTTTTATTGCACCCATCAGTACTATATATTCAGCGTAAGATGGCATCTGTATTCTGCATTCATTGACGTTTTGGAACGAGTGAGACTTCAATTATTTATGCCCATTGGACTTTGGTCAACTAGGATTCAAGAGAAGAATTGCTCAAAGCCGCAGCGATGAAGAAGAAGGGAAGAAGGAAGGGAGGAGATACCACAACACAAAGTGGAGTGGGCGACTGTATCACCCAATAACGAGTGTGAACAGAGTGTGGGATCGCTCTGTGTTATTTTGGTGTTGTACTGCCAACGCAGGGAGTAGCAGTAGCGCGCCTTTTCTGGCCTTCTCTGCCGCAGCATCTTCTTCTTCTTCTTCTGTGCCTCTGCCGCTCCGTCCGTGTATGATACCTCAACCATCGTCGAATCTCTCTATCTATTTATTCATTCATCATGGCATTTCAAATGCCACCAGTGAATAATCAGCCTGTAGCTGGCACGACAGCAGCAGCAGCAGGATCATCCATTGATTCATCCTCCACGCAGCATGCAGTCATTCCATCCAGTCCCGCCACCTCCCTCCCTTCGTCCTTTTCCCTCTACAATCCACTCCTCGCTGCTGTTGCGGATGGGTGGAGTGGAACAGCACAGCTCGATGAATTTCGTCGAACCATCATGCACCATCTGCCAGTCATCGCCAAAGTACAGGAAGAGCCTCCCCTTGCTTCAGCCCGTGCCGCGATCGAAAGTCGGAATGTTGAGGTCGATGGCATCAAGCTCAATCTCAGTGATTCACGTACTGTACAATATGTGTTGGATGTGAGCAGCGCCTTGCAATTGAACGAGTACGATGCACTCCGTCTTGTCTACAGTAGTGCGCAGGCACTTTCAGCCGAGGATTCCGAACTGGTACGAAGTGGACGAAGTATCGTACAAGATGTATTACGAACAAGATGTGTAGCAACGTTCTTTAAACGTCGATTCAATCTACTGTCTGCATCGATTGATCTGCTGTTGATGGCACGTGAAGCTGGAGGTGGTTCCGATGGCTCATCCAATCGTGATGCGGCTCAAGCACATGTCGTTCGTGAATGTGTTCGTGAGTTATTTCGAATGGGTATGGTGCGATCGACGATACAAAGTATTGAATCGCTTCAGAATGCCATGGAGAAAGCGAAGAAAGATGAAGCTACCGCTGCTGCTGCAGCTACCTCAACGACACAGTCGAAACCAACTGCTGCTACTGCACAGAAGGATACGACAACAGCTAATTCTGCTGCAGCATTAGCAGCAAAATTTCCACAACTCTCTACCTATCGTGCTCAGGAGCTTCGTTTCCTGTATCGATTATTATTCGCACTCGTACGAGTGGACGGAGGAGTGGTGTCCAACATGACTGTGGGCGTGGGCGTTGGACTCGGGCTTGGATCGAGCCAGCCATCTCATTCAGCCGCATTGAATGAAGGAATTCAGAATGAAGATATCACACGATTGGTGGAGCTACTTCAATCATCCTCTGGTGCATTACATGGATTGCCCTTGTCGAATGGCGGCTCGACTGGAACGAACCAAGGAGGAGGAGGAACTGCTGCAGCGGCCTCATCCTTCCTCGCTCAAGCACAAGCAGCTGCCTCATCGCATACACCTGATTCTGCTGCAGTCTTCCATTGTTATGTGTTGCTGTTGGCGTTTGCAGAATGTTTAGAATCGAAGTATCAAGCCTTGTCCATCCTTTCTGCATCCTCCTCCTCGTCGGCATTGGAGTCAGATATGACACTGGGTGGTGGACCCGCCAACCATACCGCGTACTACCCGAACCTCAATTCCTCATCGGCTGCAGCGGAAGCCGCCGCAGCGAATGCTCTCCAAGATCTCGATCAATTCATTCGTCTCTTCACACGGAAGTTGACCTCGCCGGATAATTGGTCGAGTGATGTGCTTCGTGCCGGATGCTATCTGATCTGGGCCCTCTTTCTCAAACGGATCAAAACAGTGTATCCGGGTGGAATGATCGGAGCGGAATTGAGTGACGATGAAGTACAAGCGATGGTGTTGGAAGGCTTGGGAGGAGCGGAAGCGGAAGGATTCTTCATTCATCTACATGCGACCATTGCATCGAATCCGAATTGGATTGGTGTACGAACCAATGTCAGTGAAGATGGGAGTGGCGGGTCGATGGCTGATGGTAGTGGAGACAGTGCCGCCCATACGATGAGTGGTTTGACGAGTCCATCCGCCGCAGACATGGCACGCTCCTTAGGTGTCGAAGGTGCCAGTACCTCACTCTTCGCTGCTTTCGCCTTCCCCACCCATTATCTTTCCTCCACACCGGATCTCGTGTCGCTGCACCAGACCTCCATCCAACTCGTCGCGGAATGGATGGAAAGCTTGTCCATTCTCCTACATGCATTCCTGACGCAACATGCACGCGAATTGGAGATGCTACGGAGAGAAGAGAAGAGGACGGAGTATACATGGAGGAAGAATCGAATTCGAACCATTCAACAAGCAAAACAACAAGCACAATATCAACTGCAAGGATATGCTGGAAGCAGTGGTCAAGTCGGTGCTTCACATCAACAACATCATCATGGTCTCGATCTGTCTCCACCTCCTCCATTGAATTTTGGCTCGTTGCTGTTCCTGTTGAGATGTTGTGTGAAGAGCTGTCCATGTTTCGTGGAACTTCTATGGAACAGTTCGGAATGTATCACGTTTATGGGAGTGGAACTTGGAGCAGGTACGGGAGCTGGAGCTGCAACTGGTGGTTTAGCTGATTCGAACACTGCTGCTGCTGGAGGTGGTCTTGGTGGTTTAAGTGGACCATTGTCTCCAGCCCATGCTGCATCGTCGACTGGAGCATCCACTGCAAGTCCAACTACTCCAATCATCACGGGTGCGACCAGCCCAACTGACTTTGGGGGCATGGGGATGGGCATTGGCGTTGGTGTAGATGGAGGGCTCGATTCATCAGGCATTGGATTTGGATTTGGTGCATTTGGATCAGGAGGTATGATGATGGGTAGCCCAACTTCGTCATCTGGATCCGGGTCATTGTTGAGCGCATCCAACCCGGATGGATCGAGTTTCCATACGGCCTCGACGAGTTCCCAATCAATCTTCACATCGGATTCACCATTCCTCATGGGCTACTTGGATCTACTTGCCGCATGTTGTGTGGATGCACTTGCAAGTATGCGTATCTTCCAATTTCTTCGGAGGGCGAATCGAGGCAACTGGGAGATGATCTGTGTCAACTTCTTACAACAGAAGGTGGCAACTGCTGCGACGGCATCATCTTCGGCTGCGGCTGCATCCAAGGCGAGTAAACAGGCACGACAAGCAGCGGATCAACATGCATCCATGATGCGTGGTGTTGGTGTTGGTAGTGGACGAGGATCATATGGTGGATACCGTGGTCCATTCTCTCCAGCAACGCCCATTCCATCCTCCTCCTCGACCTCCACATCCAATGCACCACTCTCCCCACGTCATGTGGCCTTATTGCGTAGTTTATTACGACTGCTCTCCAGTGTGGTGTCCTCGAATCCCACTCTGCAAACTCTGTTCGTTGGAAGCGATTTCAAGCTGTTGGAGACGTGTTTCGCGCTGTTGGGAGTGGCGGGACTCGATGTGAACATCAAAGCAGACTTGATTCAATTGATACGATCTCTGGCATACTTGAATCAACAAGTGGCGAATCAAGTATGGGAAAGGATGGAAAGGAGTCAGATGCTGCCGACGAGATTTGTTGGAATGATGCACAATGTTGTTGGCACTGCTACAACAGCTGCAGGCGGCATGCGTCAAGGAGTGACATATGGATTTGGTGGCATCCCAACATCTTCTTCTTCTGTCACCTCGCTTCCAACCTTACCCATCGAAGGATTACTGTATGATTTGGAGGAGGTTGAGAATGCCCGACAGAAGTATGTCCTCACCACTTCCTTCCTCCACCTACTTGCCACACTGCTTCATAGTGCACCCATGCCAACACAATTAGGAATGGGAACACGTGGACTGGCTGGGGACGGACATGGAGTAGTAGGTGGAGGTATGGGTGTCGGTGGTTCTGCATATGGTGATGGTCGATTCAGCAGTGGCATACCTTCGAGCGAGCCAACTCTGGGCCTCGCCCCCTATCTCTCCTTCGTTTCCTCACATGTCTTCCTGAACTTGCCTCATCGTTTTTATGCGCGTGCGGAAGATCGTTTCAAGTTGAATGAAGCATGCTTGAGTATATTCAACTCATTCATTGAGGAATTTATCGAGGAAGTACAAGCGGCTGAAGAAGGAGTACGGTTCCATGCAACAAGCGGCGGCTCTGGCTCGGGCGCAGGGGCGGGGGCTGGACCATCGAATAGCTCCGGAGTGAGTGGTGGAGGTGCGATTGGTGGTGCATTCGAAGCAAGACATATGTGGAATGATTTATCCAATCCACATGGGAAGGCGACGAGAGATTCGAATGTAGATGGAGATGCCAGTGGTGGAGTGAATGCATCCTTGTATGCATTGGCATCTCATCCAGCGATCGGATTGTTACGTGATATCCTTCAAGGCAAGGAATTGTTACATGTGCTACTCATGCATACCAACATGGCTTTCGCATGTTTACAAGGAGCAGAAAACTCCACATCCCAAGCAACAACTGGCTCCGGGGGCGTCGATCCAAACATCGACCAAACGCTCCATTCACTGAGTATGCATCCGAGTGTGGAAGGCACATTGATGTTAAGTTGTCGTTTGATTTGGAGTGTGTTGGAGAAGGAAGATCAAATCTTGCGTGTCCTTCAACGAATTGACGATCTGGTCGATGATGGGCGTGATGGAAGTAATCTTCGTGCTCTGCGTGCAGCCACACCATTCACGGCGGGATTACATGGACGCTACACTCGTCTGTCACATTTGTTACTCCAACATCAATCGACCGTTCTCACATTGGCTCAAGCGGTTGGATACATTCAAACAAGATCGCCGAGCCCGATGTTGCGACTTGTATATGATAAGGAACGACAGAGACGAAGGGCTCACTCCGCTGCATCAACATCAGCACCTTCGAGTGGATCTGGAATCAATGGTAGTACATTGGATCAATCCTCATTGCTGCATACATCGAGTATGTATGAAGGAGAAGAGCAAGAGATGGCTGATGAATCGTTCGCGATGCTTGGTGCAAATGCCAGCAATGTCTCTGCACCCAACGCCGCAGACATCAACGCCGACACCGCCCATCAAACTGAGGCAGCCTTCTATGCCGCCAGTGTATTGTTGTTACTCTCCCAACGTGATGATGCACGACTCGTACATATCTTCGAAGCGAACAATGCGACAGGAAGAGTCATCGATGCCTTCCAGAAACAATTGGCCAATATCCAATTGCCCGTCGTCGGGACCGTGGCCTTGGACGACCGGGCGAATGATGTGGAGGGAATCAACGTGGATGGGGATGGAATTGCTGTGACGGCATCATCGGTGCGTGATCCAGATTTGGTGTGTAATCGTACACGATTGTTATTGTTAGACATCCTTCTCTCATCTTTATCCGTCGCCAATCCAACCACACCACATCTCTGTCTCGCCTTGTTGCTGCTCGGATTCGACACGACAAGTGCTCACACCCTCACTGGTTCCGATCTTCGACACTTGCGTGGTCGACTCTCGCATGATATTGAAGATGGTGCCATTGGTGCCGATCGATTTCCAGGAAGCTCGAGTGGAGGTGTGAGCTTGGTTGAAGCACTGTTTGGTGAGTTGGCAACGAAGAATAATTTTGCCACAACCTTCCCAAGTTTTGCACAGAATGTATTCCAATTGTTGTATCGATTACTGGCCCATCCATTGACGAATGCGCCCATGTTACGATGGATGCATCATCAAGCAGCTGAGGGTGCCGCACGTCTTCGTGCCACTGATGATGAAGCAAGGGCATCAGGCTTCGGATCACCGTCAGCAGCAGCAGGAACTCCACCGCCGACTGTTACGGGATACTTGTGTGGATTATTACGTGCGTTACCAATCGTGTCGGATCATCAACGATTGCTCCTCGCCATGCAACAAGCAAAGCGTCGTGCACCGAATCAATCATCATCGCCATTGATGTTGGATTCGTCACTCAGTAGTGGAATGTATCATTCATTGACACAAGTCAGTTGGATCCTGCGTTGTATCAACTTGCACTATTTCCAACTCATTTCAGCGTTACATTCCGGTGACGTGGACTGCAGCATGGATGGTGCGGGGGGCATTGGCATTGGGATTGGAGCGTGGGAGCAAGGAGGCGCGGAAGCAGAACTGGAAGAGTATTGGACACAATTAGGATTCATGCATGGAGGAGGAGGAGCATCATCATCAGATGGTAGTGGTGCCACGAGTGAGGAGCATGCATATGAACAAGAGGAAGATGAACGCGTTCAACGAGAGCAACAAGCATCCGAGAATTGGTTGGCGAATGTTTCCACGTCCAATGGTGGTGGTGGCCACATGATCTCAAAGGATCCGAACGAACCAACAGCAGCAGCTTCAGGTGGCAGTGCACTTCGAGGGATGCGATTGTTGGATATCCTGGCACATATGCATGCACTCCTCTCCGCTGCTCTACCACCGAACTTCCAACTCGATCCTCCCTCATCCATCATCGGCAATGGTGCGACGGGATTCGATGTTGCATCCACGAAGTATTTTGATACTCAACATCAAGCCTATCAATATTCCCTTCGTGATGTCTACATTCGTGCCTTACTCTCCGGTCTCTCTTCAGCGGATGCCTATGTGGAATGTAGGAAGTGTCTACATTGGAATGTGGTCTCATCTGTGTTAGGATGTGTGAAACAAGCATTTGAAAGCTGGAAATCAACCATGGCCGTCGTATGGAATACATCGACACAAGAATTGAGTGGGAGAGGAGCACAACGACGTAGTGAAACGGTACTGGTTCAAACGATCACAACACTATTGAAGAAGCTGGTGCCAATTGAAGGTGGTGTAGCTGGCATCAGTAGTGGTGGTGGAGATGCATTGAGTATATGGGTTGCATTGGGACAACAGATCAGTGGTCTCTGCTTGGTACTGATTGCCAAATTACGTCAACTTTTACACATGGCCTGCATGAATGATACATCTCGTATGGGCGGAGGAATTGGTGGCGCATCGTCACTCTTATCTTTCTCGTCCTCCATCTCTGGCTCACGTCGTCTTCATACCATCTTGCAACTACTAGTTGGTGCCGTACTCTCCACACGACAATCAGCGACAAGGACCAATCTCTATGCAGTACTCTTACATTATTTGTTGTATGCACGAGAGAGGAGTATGCATATTGAAGCATCGATTGCTCGTGCACAGAAGGAGATGGAAGCGTCTGAAGGAGGCGCGGGGACACCAGCGGGTATCCAATCATTACAACGACGATGGATAACGATCCAGATGGAAGAAGTTGAATTGGATCGACGGAATCTGTCTTTGCTCTCCGCACATAATCTCCCTCTACTCACACAAGTGGTCAATGATGCCTTAGATGGGAGTACACGATTGCGTGGATTAGCATTTCGATTTTTAAATTTGGCATTGTTGGGAGTGAATGGACGAGGAATTCGTGGGGGAGAATTGGAGAGGTCTTATGCTGCTTCTTCTTCAGCGGCGGAGAAAGATGGCAAGCGTGGAAGAGTCCGTGCACGCTCATCATCTTCTGCATCACGATATTTCAGTGCCAATGACGAGGGGTATGATGATGAACGGATGGATGGAGGAGAAGGTGCATTCGGAAGTGCATCCACTGCTTCAGCGTACACATCGAATTGTCTCTCCATCTTCGCTCAACATAACTTGCTGCTACTCTTCCTCAATCAACTCAAATCGAATGATTCGACATTGCATGCAGCCATCCATGCATCCACGACACGTACAAGTGGTATCTCATCCTCATCATCTGCTGCTCGTGCCCAATTTGAATCCTTGCTCCATTTGGATTGTCTCTTATCCTTCCTGGTTCAATTGAGTTTAACTCCTCAAGGTGCTCGTATGCTCGTTGAACATCAAGTGGTACGTATCTTATCAAGTATGAGATCATTGAGTGATCGACCTGCACCAAGTGCCTCCGTGGGTGTTGGTGGTGGTTTGGGAGACATAGATGATGGCAAGAATGTTGGATCTGGAGGTAGTGTGCGCGCATCTACATTCCCTACTCCATTCGCTCGTTTCCAATCCCTCTATCTACTCGTTCTTCAATTACTCGTTGCATTGTTGACTGCCTTGCCCAATCATGCTGGTTTACTTGATCAACTGCACACCTTCCTCGCCAGTGAGCATCATGATGTCCTCTTGACCATCCTGCGAGATGCACCCACCGCTGCACCAGTCACTCCAACTGGACTTCAAGCGCTCTCCACGACCATCTCACTCGTCTATCGTGCGGTGCGTGCAGAGAAAGCTCAAGCGACACGAGCGGGAGGAGGTATCGATGCTGGCAGCATGATGGACAAGTCATACCACCAACAGCAGCAACAGCAGCAGCCAGATCATTTACGGAAGTTACAAAAATTGCTGGGTGGAGGACGTGGAGCTGCCCCTTCGTTACGCCAAGTTGGATCTGGCATCTACGAACAGTCCTCTTCATTCAATGGCAGCAATGGACCAGCAGGCGCTGGATCTGCACATGCAGCACCATTAAATTTCCGTGCCTTCTTCGCACGGCATCAATCGATGTTCCTTCGTCTCTTGGCTCGGTACTTCCATCCATTCGCATCAGCGACACGATTGAGGAATTATTTGAAAGGATTGGCGAGAGAGATACAGGAACGATTAGTAGTCATGGGTGAAGAAGGCATCGTCGTTGGTGGTGCATTGGAGGACGGATTACAGTCTGCTCCATTCACGGATGGTGACGGTGGTGGTGATTTCACAACGGAGCATACACCATTGCTACCAACGACTCCATCCCAACTGTTGGAACAAGGTGATGGAAGTATGCAAGGAATCTTACGCAAGGTCTTGGCATTGTTGGTCAGTACACAGATGGGTGAATCTTCCGGTGGTGGTGGTGCAGCGGATGTAAGCGATAACATGGGTGGATCAGAAGAGTCATCCACTGGTGGCGGTCGAGTTCTGTTCGGTCCACACATGGGTGATGGTATCTCAGATTCGGCATCTGTTGCAGGTCGATGGGGTGATGATGGTGCCGACGAGTCTGGCCCACCTCAGCTCGAACTGTTGTTGGCTCTCATCGATGTCCAAGTTCAACGACTTCAAACGGCCAAGCGATCATTGGTGACTCTACGAAATAATCAATTACAATTGAAACAATCCATGGATGCCTCGTCGTCGTTGACCAACGATTCATCATCTTCTTCTTTCTCAGTCAGTGGTGGCACCTTCTCACGCAAAGCAGCTGGAGCAACCTCTGCCTCCTCAACCTCATCGTTGCTCGCCTCATTAGAGTTGGAATTCTTCCCCCCTTCATCGAGTGCCGCATTCTACGACATGGATCCAACACACAAACTTCAGGCATTGTTGACACGCATGCATGGAGCGGAGACCCAAGCCAGGAGGAACAAGGAGTTGGCGATGTGGAACTTGGAACATGCGCTGATGTTACTTTCTCATCATGTTCGTATCTACTTACCGAGCAGCCCATCGATCAGTGCCAGTGGTTCAGGTCGTGGTAGCAATGGTATGCATGGCTCATATGGCTCATATGAATCAAGCGCTCATGTTGGTCGCCATTCAAGTGGTGAATTTCGTTCAAAAGCTGAGAGTATCATCGTGCCATTAATCGATTTCATCCTCGCTGCGGTCACGCCACCACGACCACATGGCAGTAGTTCTGGACGAAATCAAGAACAACAATCACTCACATTGTATCAACCTGAGTTGGCCGCTGTCCAGGCGCCACGACTTGCATCAGCATTAGATGCACAACCGCACGTCTTCATTGTCACCATTGGAAATCGAATCAAGAAAATCATCACAGGATGATGATGAGAAGACGAAGAGAGAAGAGGGAATGATATCCTCCGAACGAGACAGTGCCCGAGATTTCTGTCGACGCGCTGACTTTACCGTGCACAATCTATTTGTATGGCTATACGTGTCTGGTCAATTCCATTTATGCGTATACACAATCATTTCGGCGACGCCGGTCGCGAAACTTTA
>Ga0256777_1000390_pt1 | contig 10221 bp, 8 predicted proteins | sample MC6MC0928MT_FD_186042 | JGI IMG/M metagenome (GOLD analysis project Ga0256777, IMG submission 186042) | Metatranscriptome of enriched soil aggregate microbial communities from Iowa State University, Ames, United States - MC6-MC0928-MT... | ecosystem: Environmental > Terrestrial > Soil >... | reverse complement strand
CCGAACGCGCATCGACAAGGGGAATCGAGCACAATCATCACAAACACCACTTAGTCTCATGCGGAACATGTGTTATATGCATTGGTGATGGTTCTACATTGATTAAACAATTCGTGCGCAGAGAGTCCTGCTTCGATTCTTGCCTCTCTTCGCTATTTTGCGCCAGCGACAGTGATGAGAGACGAGGGTTTCTTTGGTGGAAGTGATGATGAACTTGCGTCCACAAGACAACGGCGAGGGTTGAGTGCAATCCATGCCATTTCTTCCCCTTCCCATTCATTCTCAGCGCGGCATGAGGTGACAGGAGTAGGAATCCAAACTGATGCGGGCAGAGGAGAGTCGCGTTTTGGTGATGATTGAGCGAGAGCAGCGTTGATGGGAATGGGATGACAGCGGTTACATCATCAACGCTTGGTGGGAGAAATAAACGAGGAATGGCTGGCCTGCTTATGGCTAAGATAGTTACAACAGGCCTCATCGACTCACAAACAGATCTCATCGTCATCGTCATCGATCATCCTCATCTGCTGCACCATGTCATGACACCCTCACGTCCGCCATTGCCCATCCACATACATACATACATGGATGCATGCATGCAGGTGTCGCGTGCTGAAACGATGCTGATGCAGTGACACAGTTGAAGAATGAGGAGAGACAAAGAAGAAGGCGGGTAGGGAGGGGAGTGAGGATGAGGATGAGGGAGAGCAGGGGGGTAGAGCGTACGCCCAGAGCGTGGAAATGGCAGCATGACTGAAGGTGGTATATGCATATATCTGAGTTGAATTGATCCGCTCACTTGTTGATTGCGTTCACTTCTGTAGTCATATCGTCTGCTGTTACATATTCCTCTCGATAATGTTTGGTATGGCGATGGGGATGGCTTGATGTTGATGTGTGAGTGCATCAATGGCGGCGGCATGACGCACGATGACATGGAGTGAGCTCAGTCCATGAACGCTGGAGGCAGCAGATGAGGGTGTGCAGAGGGCAGCGAGTATGGCAGAATTGACAGCATCGGCCGTCTCCTCACGGTAGGCTTGTGTGAGGATAGTAGCGAGTGGGGAGTTGGATGGCTGAGCATAGGCGAGCACACCCATCAACTCGTTGACCCGCTGTCGAATACTGTCATCCTCACTCTCCCCATACTCACTCAACGTACTCTGCGCGAAGTCAATGGCCTCACTCATAGTACGTGTGGCATCTGTCATATTCCGACTACTACTGCTACTACTACTCTCCTGTGGAGTGATGATCTGCATGAATTGCATGGCATGCATTCTGAGCTTGAGATGTTGGATGGATTGCTTGCTGTTGAGACTGTCCAGTGCGGGTCGATGCCAGAGGTCCGGCACGAGTTGAGAGATGGCAGTCAGGGCTGAACTCACTTGACCGGACTCAATCAAATCATGAATGCGCTGACGTGCAGAGAGAGTACGCAGAGCCACACTGTCATGAGTAGGAGAGGAGGAGGAGGCGATGGAGGAGGAAGTAGAAGTTGACGAGTGATGGCTATTCGTCGCGGTGCCGTTCTGTGAGCCTCTTGGTGTCGCGCCATTCTGCTGCTTGACCTCATCATCTCTCATGTTGACATCCTCCTGGACCCCGTCGCCTAATGTTTCCCTTTCTCTCTCATCCTTGTTGACATTGTCGAGTGCCTTCAAGGTCTTGTCATATCCCATGTGCATGAGGTATGAGCGGATGAGTGGCATGATGGCTGACTGGGAGTCGAGCTGTGAGGCAGTCATACTCGACTGAATGCGCTGCAGCTCAGCTGATTGATAGCTCAGCAGATCGAAGGAGAATGGACGTTGACCGAAGTTGAGCACGACACGCTCTCCCTTCGAATGTAAGGAGATTGCTGCATATAATGCTGGCATGGATGGACAGATACTGGTGCTGCCATGTGAGCGGCGGGAGCGAGTACATGCAGATAGTGCAGCCCAATCAGCCGGGCTCAATTGGAATGCTGTACCGAGATGGCGTCCATTATGTGTGAAGAAGATGGTGGAATCATAGTAGTTGATGCCACACCCCATCACATCACCCTCCTCAACTGATGGTCCATATGCTGCTCCTGCGCTCGCTGCTGTCTGTCTGCTATTATTATTCCCTTGCTGAGCATTGAGTGGCACATGATACTTGTGACCATCCTCTGCACGATAGCCGTATGAGACTGCATCCAGACCAACTTGCCTACATGTCAGACTGGCCAACTCCTCATCACGCTCACTCGCCTGACTCGGCTTACGTGCCAGCTGTGAATGACCGGGCCCGATGCCATGCGGTGCATACAGACAGCTACTGTGCAATGCGGCGATCCCGATCGTCACCTGTCGGCGTGCACCTCCTGACACCACGCGCAACTCGTAATACGCGACGCCGACATCATGTGCACCAGGCAAGGGACGATCACTGCGGACGGTGCCTACATCCAATTGATGCATTGCACTGTGAGTATACACAACAGTGAGGCGGTCAGGAAAAATACGGACTGGATAGGGATAGCCAGCGCTGTGCAGCAGATTGAGTGAGGAGGATGACGCTGACGGAGAAGTGGGTGCAGGATCATCCATACCTGTCTCGCCATTACCATCCTCATGCTCATCCGTGCCAAGTGAAGTCTGTCGCTTCCGCGTGAATACTGTCTCACTTGTGTGTTGCATGTTGATGGTGAACTTCAACTTGACTAGCCTAGCACGAGTCTGACTCTGATCCAACGAGCTGGCTAGCTAAGCTGGGCCACGTGACGCGCCTCGACTTGTTGGTTGGTCGGCAAAGTTACGTGAACGATACGTCACCACTTGATGAGGAATGTCGCTGTGACAAAAGATCGGATTGTCAGCGTATGGTTGAATGAATCGATGGAGATGTCGATGAGAGTAGTTGCAATGCTGGCCGTGACGCTCACGAACTCACACCGATCCGAGTTCTCAGCTCACACTCCTCACTGATGGGTTGCAGAAAGTACAACGTTCACCCTCCACTCTTGACAACGATGCGAATGAGCAGCCGCCGCGGTTCGGTTCAATGGGAATGGTAAGTCAGCCTCAGCCGTGTGGAGTGGAGAGTCTGTTGGTTGAGCGTTGAGCCAGTGGAGAGGTGACGCGTGTCAAAAGGTGACTAGTGAACCCACGTTGGGTGATTGATTGAGTGCTTTCACTGGCCGTCAGTGTCAGTGTCCGTGACAATGTCAATGTCACCTGGCCAGCACGCTGCACACTTGATGAGAGGAGTATTGGATCATTGAGTGGAGACATCATGCATCGAGTCCGAGTGGCAACGTACGGGAACGGTGGGGAGGGTGAAGGGAGAGGTGAGGAGTGAGAGTGAGTGAGAGAGAGAAAAGGGGTACAGTCACCAGGCATCAAGGAGCACGCCACGGATCCAGTAAAGTCCAACCGCCATTCAGCAACACATTTGCAAATGCGACATTCCGGTGATGATCCTTTCACTGGCAGGAATGTCTTCTGCTCAGTGCCTCGTGTGGATCGACAAAAAGCCGATTCCGATTCACTCGTCACTAGTCAGTCCATAACTCCATTCCATTCTTCCCTTCCTGTCGTGTTTCAACCATCCCCCATCCACGCTGTCCTAGCTCAACTAACTAGCATGTGTACGCCTTCTATGCATTCCTACGCTCATAATCATGATCATGATCCGACCTGACACAGAGTGAGGAAAGGAAAGTAAGTAGAAGTCGGAAGGACTGGCCAGCGATCAGCCCCAGTCGATTGGGTGGAAGCGGACACTTCGGCTCAAACAGGCCATGAGAGGAACACAACCAGAAGGCAACCGCCAATGGCCATGGGAGAACGATACACCAGGAAAAATGCAACCACACAACATTTAGGGGATGAGTAGGCATCGGAGCGAGCCGAATTACCCGTCTGATCGGCATGCATTGATGAGTTATGACCGCGCGAATTCGTACAAACCGTGAAGGGAAATGAACGTGATCGCGTGGAATACCCAGCTGAGCGAGAGCTCAGCTGAACCATCGTACGCACAACAAATTCGGGCATGAGTGGTCATGGTCCTATGCGTGAGCAACATCAGTCCGATGGTGCTGGCGCCCGAGAGATTGATTGGGCGTCGTTATTGTTCGTGATGACTCTGGCTTTGTTGAGTTTGGTGGCGACCATGTAGTCATTGGATGCGCGAGTGAAATCTTGTAAGAATGTGTGAAGGATTCGCAGCGCACCACGCCAATCATAACGAGCAGTTGTTGCAGCAGGCTGGGTGAGAACAGAGGAGGTTGAAGCAGTGGCGGAAGAGGCAGCTGCTGATGATGGCAAGGAGTTGGATGAGGCTGAGGCGGAGAATGCTGCAGTCGACGACGGGCTCGATGCATCAGGTGGTAGGTCGGCCAAGCCACCGATAGTTGCACCAGTGTGCTGGGCAGCGCTACTTTGCTTTCGAGTGTATGTGGCATGACTATCGCTATCTTGAGCATGTGGCTGCTGCTGTGTCTGTTGTGCGCTGGTGTGAGTGGTGTTGGTGTGGCCTGGTGTGGCGATGGGTCTGACACAGAGAAACCTGCACAAGTCAACCAATTCTGCGCGAACTGTATCATACTTGAGCAGTAAGGATTGAGTGCGGCTCTGCACGTAATCATTGAATCGGGGGACATGGGGAGGAAAGGCTGAGGGAGGGAATGGTAGGGTTGGAGTAGTGGATGATGCGGATCCCTGTGCTTGTGCTTGTGCGACCGCTACTTCTGTTGATGTCACTGGTCTCATCTGCTTCTCATACTCATCCTCCTCTATCGCACGCTTCAACATGTCCGCTTGCTCAACGACATGTCTGAGCTGCATGAGGAAGAGGGGCTCATCGATGTGAAGGCTGGCAGTCAGATGTGGAAAGGCATGCAGAATGTTGTTGAAGGAACTCATGTCGAGATGAGGGAAGTGACGATGCAAGATATAGACAAGCATGTCAAGTAGGCTACTGTGACTATGAGAGGGTGATGTCATATGTATGAGCAACATGGGTAGGGAGTCGAGAGTGAATCCATAGGCTGGTTGAATATTCCAAGAAAGATTGGCCCAGTTGCCGCAGCTGAGTGCCAATGAAAGCAGGACACGTAGGTTCGCACTTCTCTTCACTTCCAAGCAACAATTCTCCAATGTTGATAATGTCTCCTCCAGCTGGCAACAGAGAGGAGTAAACTCAGAGTGGAATGCGAGAACAGCGAGTCGAGTGGCGAGTGACGGTGAAGTTTCGAGTGAGAGGTAGAGCAAGAGCTGCTCAAGCGGAGAGCTGGCGTTCGGATGATCTGCATGAGCATGCAGGATGGCAGTTCGCTGTTCAGCGTTTGGCATGATTCGCATGAGTGCAGAGACACGTTGAGGTGTAAGGATGTGATCATCTGCCGTATAGATTGCACGTAGGGCATCGATCGGTGTGAGTGGGTAGAGTGTATGAGTGACGACGAGATGAGCGCGATACCATTGTTTGGCAGTGAAGCATGGATAGGGATGCGCGGGGAAAGGAGTAGAGGAGGATGCAACATGCGGTGCAGGGAAGACGCTGCCGTCAACACTGCGCATGTCAGCGAACTTGTCAGATTCGCCACGTGATCGGCTCGATGAATAATTGTTGCGGGTGGATGGGGATGCGCCATAGAGAGAGGTATCCGGTTGTTTTCGTACCATTGCTTGTCTTTCCTCTCCTTCCTTCCTCTCCATCATCTGCTCCTCAATGAATGCGTGGAGTGGTTGATCAGTGCGGAATGCTTGCTCGAATACGGGAGCCACATCATCGGGCATCGCAAACTTTTCCCTGATTTCATCATTCTTCTCATCCAACTCAACTTCACACGCAACTCGACCCCAGATGGAGCCACGAATGGCTGACAGAGGAACGGCATCCCATAGGACAGGATGGAGTGGCACAGATGGAGGACGGGCAGGCAAGGGCTTAGCGGGGAGGTTGAAGGATGCAGCAAGGGCAACTTGTGCATTGGCGACTGCGACAACTTCATCATAACTACGATGTGCAACAGGTATGGTTGGGGTATGCGTGGCTGAGAGCGGCGTCGCTGCTGGTGACGCAGATGGTGGCGGTGCGATGCGTTGATGATGGTCACCATTCTGGCTGGGCGGAGTTGGATCGGATGCAGACAATTGCTCGGGTGATTGGAAGACATCATCCGGACTGGAGCTATTATCACTGCTACTCACTGGCTGAGCACTGTCGTCCGGTGGTTGTGCTGGTGTTGATGACTCGACTGCTGCCGCTGCTGCCACTTTTCCTTGATGTCGAATGTTGACTTGAACAATGGGCGACAGAGGAGAGCGCACTGAGATGCTGGTTGCAAGCTCGTAGGGACGGCCAGTCGTCGGAGAGAGGACTTGTGACATGCCAGTGTTGCCATTCGTTGCAGCATCTTCCTTCACCTTCACAACGCTCTCCAATGCACCCTTGTCATGTTCATCTGATGGAGAGGTAGCATTCGCGGTCTCTTTAGCGCCATTCATCTCCGTCGTAGCAGTGGCAATGGCGTTCTCAGTCAAGGACTTGTTTTCCTCGACCGTCCGGCGCAATGCACGAACCTGTTCGCCCTCTGTGTCTGCATCGCTTGCTTTGAATGCAGCCATATTGAGCACAGCGCTCGTTGCATCCTCTCGATGCTCCGCCATCCTTGCTGCATGAAATGGATCCTCCGCTAACACTGCGTCAGGCGGTGGAGAGGCTGAATATGGATAGTCACGTACGAAGTCAGCCGTTTGATCGATCCATACATGGAACAGCGAGTGCTCCGCCTCCATCATGCATCGTGTGACATCATGAAACAATTTTGCCCGCTGTTGCAGAAGGAAGTGTAGACTACGCTCAACTCCTCTTCTACTGCCATCATACAGCAGACATGCAGCAGCTAGACGTTCCTTCGCTGCAGCCAACTTCTTGTTGAGTGCATTCTCTGCCAACTTGTCATCATATTGCATCTTCCGTGTGAACAGTGATTCGACCTCCGTCTGCATCTTGTCAACCTCATGCCGCGTCTTCTGAACCATACCCAGCTGGGTCAACACATCCTCACCATCACTCAACCAATCATTCAATGCACCGATCGCTCCACTCTCAATGCGAGATCGAAATGCATGAACAGCAACATGATGCAAGCGTCTACGCTCCGATGCCACGTCTGTCATGCATTCGGGTGCCGTGCCCGCCTTGTACATCCCCGCCATTGACTGCACCCATGTGGCCGCATGCTCAGCAGCACGAACGCTATGATTGGTGAATGATTGAATGCCAGATCTCATCGTATGCACATCATGGATACAGCGATGGAGACCAGTGGCAAGTTGAATGAGTCGTGGGTCCAGCTGCAGTGAACTCCACAGGGCCGAGGCACTGCTCAGACTCCCACTCAGACTGGGAGAGGAGGAGGAGGGAGTGGCAGAGGCAGCGGCAGCGGTATGGGCAGTGGCATCATGGCTAACGCCATTACCAACACCAGTCGATGCAATGTTGTATGAGTTTGATCGTGATGGGGAATGAGAGCGTGGATGTGGATGGATGGGGGTTGACGAGGTTGATGTTGGTGGGGATGGAGATGGAGAGGAGGAGGAGTAGGCAGTGGCAGAGGCAGCCGATGCATGTTGAGGCTGATGAGGGCCGCGTGTATGCGCACTACGGCTATGATTGTTATGCATCGAATTGTTCGATATCGGCGTCATGGTGGCAGGGGACAGTGTTGATGAATGTGATAGGATGGAATGGATGGAGGCAAGGTCCCATCACGGCCGCAGCGACAAGCAAACCTCAGGAGTTCAAAGCCTAAAAGCAAAGTGACCGGAGCACATTTGAACGGCGGAAAACTACATGGTCAGAACACAGCAATCGCAACAATATGAGTTGTGCAGTGCAGCAGGTAATGTATTAAGTAAGACACTGAATCGTTTCCTACCGTGCAGGGTGATGAAAACCCTTTATCTATGGCATTGGTACTCCGTAAACTTCGCGGATTGTTCATACAAATCCCCTTGCCTCGAATTCGTTGTCTCATTGCCCCTTCACCACGCTTGATTTCTGTGCTACCGGTAATCTGAGGTCGTGTTACCATCGTCCAATTTGCAGAGGACACGATAGCCGTAGGAGTGCCAAGCATGGTTGGATTGGGGCTGTGATGAGTGTGATCATCGATGATGACGATGGAACAATAGTGACGATGAACAATCTGTGCTCATGCCAACGACTGGCTAGGATTGGCGTTCCTCGCTCCGTGTACCATTGTCTGGTGTTGATTGCCTCTGTGCGTGTGCGTGTGTGTGCGCGCGTGATTGTTGGTTGAGTTGTTGAGCGATGTCAGCGATGGTGTCCACGAATTCCTGTGCGCTCGGTCGTGCATTTGGATTGGGATGCCATGCACGTGTGAGTAGGAGTGCGAGTTGGTCTGGCATATCGAGTGGGATTGTTGGACGATAATGCTCCTGACAGATGAGATGACGAAGCTGAGATTGAACCTCATGGCGGGACACATACACGGAGGAGAAGGGGATGGCAGATGGGGAGGGGGAGGAGGAGGAGGAGGAGGCAGGATCACGCTTGCGTGCGTCAGCCGCCTGCTTACGTCGCTGTGCTATCTGCCTTGTTAATCGACTGCGGTATGAGTTCAAGTCAGCATTGGCAGTGCGATGATGGTTGGATGAGGTTGGCTTGATGATGGTGGCGGCTTCAACGCGTGGCACACGCGTACGTCGCTCACTAGTGACAGAATTGGATGGGGAGGGAGGAGCAGGAGCGGGAACACCATCGACACTCATTGCGAATGCATCCTCACCCATGTCGAGGCCTGCAAGAGCAGATGGATGCGGGTAGGAGGCGGGATTGGTGAGTAGGACGGATGAGGGGTGTGCGGGTTCACTGCCTGCATAGACGCATGGCTCAATGGCATCTGGGTTGAATGAGGTACCGCCGTCTCCCTCTGTACCGACGTATAATGTTGTATCATGTGGTGCGGATGTTTGTCTACGATGTGTAGCTCTGGGTTGGTGTGCGTTTGGAGGTGGCAGCAGTCCATCATGTGTCATGGCGGCTTGCTCGAGTGTGGCCGTGTGATGCATAGATGCAGCGATTGGACTCAGGTCCGACTGGAAGGGAGCGGAGCGGATATGTAATACGCCACTCTCACTTTCACTCTCGATGGATGACAAGCTGCGTGGATCTGCCTCGCTGTCACTCTCACTGAGTGGCGAGGAGATCGCTGGCAGTAAGGGAGGGGCCAATGCAGATTCAGCGAGCAATGAGGAGGAGCCGGTTGCAGTCATACCCTCGGACATGACACTGGGAGGGATGGCAGGCAGTGATGGGCGTAGTGAATAGGAGAGACGTCGGTCATGGTGTTCATCCTCATTGGTGCGAGTGGCATGTTGGTTGGTTCGTGGCGTTGGTAAGTTGATTGGCGGAGGGACGACTGGATGAGTGTGAATGTGATGGTACATGCGCTTCCATTCGGACAGGATGGGATCACGATCGATGGGATTGGTGGAAGAAGAAGAAGAAGAGGCAGAGTTGGTAGGTACGGTTGGAGTGGCAGTGGGAGGGTGGTTGGATGCGTTGGAAGGGGCGGTTGGGCGAGACGTGACGGGTTGGAGGGTGGTATGCGCGCCATCGTGCGTTTGATGCGACGGTTCGGACGGCTGATGCTGTTGTGATCGTCTCTGCTGCAGTTCCTCTTCCTGTTGTTGTGCATTGGCTCGTTGTAAGTTTTCATGTGTGAGTGTCGACACTTGACTGGATGGTTGACTCTCATCCATGCCAGCTTGTGATGAGGTTGACATGTGAGGTTGAGAGCTTCTGCGTGGTAGTTGACTCGCTAATGCAGACGGTGAGCGTGGGCGCGGTGAAAGCGTACCGGACTTCTGGGATGAGGCAGATGACGGTGCTGACATCTCCTCTTCCTCGCCTTCATACGGTGGCCGATGGGATGGATTGCTGCGACGGTTCGAGCGGAAGAAGCGTGAGGGTGCGAATCCACCACTTGAATTGGTTGAGCGTCTGTGATGAGTAGGATTGGACGTAGATGCTTGCTGTGGTTGCTGCGCGCTTCCGCTCTCGTCGCTTGTGCAGCTGTCAGCGTGGGGTCTGTGATTGTGATTAATGCTGCTGCTGGGTTGTCGACTGTTTCGAGTGGATGAATAGCCATGTGCATTTCCACCTTGGGTATGCGCCGCATCAGCAGCATCATTAGAGCTGCCAGCGCCACGCTGT
>Ga0256777_1000385_pt1 | contig 10302 bp, 4 predicted proteins | sample MC6MC0928MT_FD_186042 | JGI IMG/M metagenome (GOLD analysis project Ga0256777, IMG submission 186042) | Metatranscriptome of enriched soil aggregate microbial communities from Iowa State University, Ames, United States - MC6-MC0928-MT... | ecosystem: Environmental > Terrestrial > Soil >... | reverse complement strand
GGTAAGGATGAAACAGCTAAGAATGGTAGCTTTTACAGCTGAACTAACGACTTGGTTGGTCGTCGATATCGATATATGCTGACTGGCTGAATGCGCATCTGCAACCACGACTACTGGACAAGGAGATATGTGTGACTGCTGACACATTGAGGAGTCAACTACTTCTTCGCTGCTGATGCTGCCTTGCCTTTACTCACTGCACTCTTGCTTGGTGCTCCTCTCCTCTTCTTGTCTTTCTCTCCTTTCGGTCGCTTAAGATGATATACTTCTGCATGTTTGCACGTGCGACAAAGTTTCGGGAAAGGTGAAGCTGGATCAAAGTTTAATGGCTGCGCCATCTTTTTGCATTCACAATCTGGCACGTCACATGGGTAGGTGTTGACAGGTTCGGGTGGTTTCGTTTCTTCTTTCTGCTTCATCTCCTCAATCTCCTGCTGGGTTGGAATGTGACGACGATGCTTCTCACGCTTGGCAGCGTCCGCTGCAGCTTTTGCTTCCAGGTCAACTCGTCTGATTTTGACTCGATGATAGAGATTCGCATGACTACATCGTGCACATGTGCCACTCTCCTTGCCAGCGAAGTAGAGACATTCACATCCAGCATAGTCACATTTGCCCTTGCATCCAGCATTCTGTGGCGGATCATCACCGACAGTGGTGTAGAGTGTGGGTCGTGTCGCGCCACCACTTGCAGTGATGGTTACAGAGGAGACGGGAGCAGGTGGAGCACCATCACGATTCGATTCGGCAGACTCATCCTGTGGGAATAATCGTGCATCATCGAGGTCAGGCACGAAGACTGCGGGTACTGCTGGTGTGGCCATGACTGTTACTGAGAAAGAGTGAACGTGAGTGGAGAAAGAGGAGAAGCTGAGTGATTCGGCAACGGTTGACGACGAGGGGAGGAAGGCTGAGCTGAATGTAGAACGCAGTAGTGTAGATTCTAACGGTGCAACTCGAGCGGCAAGTAGTTAATCTACCAATGTGGTGAGTATGTCGTGAGGTATGGAGTATTGATATGAGAGTATTGAGTGTGATAGAGTGAGTGTGAGTGTAGGAAGCAGCTGCGGCTGAGTCCGTGCACGCGAGGTCAAGTTGGTGGCTTGAAACCGTCCCATCGAACCGATCAAGCTCCCATCCCAGTGCCATCTGAGCACTCATTCACACGAGCGCAGAGAACCATCGCAGCACATATCATATATCAGCACCGCCTAGCGCATCTATCTATCTGGCTGTGTCTTTAGCTGCTGAAACGTATAGTGCATCGTTGTGCGTGCTCCCTGCAGCCAGAGGCGACCTGGGGCTGAGCCGGTCGTCGCATCCAACGCAGTGAGCCAACGTCGCACATCATCTGCGTCACATTCCGTCGTCACAATCACCCATCATGTCGACACACCAAAAGATTGAGCTACACGATGCATTGTGCCTGAGTGATCCCCGCTTGGAGTACATTGGCACCGACACATTGGTGAGTCGCATCGGCAGTGGTCTCTCCTTCTTCTCCCTCTCCAGCGGCAAGTCCCAATCCCTCCTCTTCCCCGCTGGCTACACACTCGATTGTTGGACACTCAGCAATACCACACCGCAAGTAGGTCAAGGCGTCTCCCAGATTGTCGTTGCCCTCAGTGGTCGTGAAACACGCATCCATGTCTACTCCTGGCCTCGTTTGCAATTGGAGCAAACAATTGTGACTGGTGAGGATGTGTGCTTTGGACGCGTTGCATTGTCCCGTGATGGACGCTACCTCGCTGCAGTCACAGCAGGCAGCCATGTGAAACTGCGATTCTGGGATCTGCAATCACCTGATGTCGACATCCAAGTTGGTTCCGATCCTGATTCACAGACGAATCGATTGTTACGTGAGAAGGATGCATGGATCTCGCTGCCGGATGAAGAGGCATCCTTCCTCGAATTCAATCCATTCAATCACACATTGTTGGTGGTTGGCTCCGAAAGGAATGTGACGGTTGTGACAGTGACGGCTGCAACATCCTTCCAAATTGCCACACTCACTCCACAGACTGTTCAATTGGATTACAGCAACCTCAATCAATGTCGCGTCCTCTCCACACTTTGGCTCAATGATCGTCAACTGTTGTTGAGTACACGGGGTGGAGAGATTCTCAGCTGCTCCATGCGCACTCCACCCAGTGTCTTGGCTATCCGTGAGCGTGAGATGGCGGCACAACAAGCAGCCGCTGCAGCCAATGCACAGATGGCTGGTGTTGAGTCTCCCGCATCCGGTGGTCATACAACTCCATCGGGCATGCAAGTCGGCAGTGGCAGTAATGGTGGCGGGGAGATCGAGCTCAGTCTGACACATATGACCAACTCCGATCTATCCTTGCTCGGTCTTGTTGATTCCAACGTCGATCCTCGTTCCTCTCGTTATGAGTTGATTGATTGGAAGAATGAGGAAGGGCGAGGATGGACGGCACCGGGTGTCACACAGCTACCCGTGTCAACATGGATGGGATCGCTACCTGCAGCACCAACTGTCAAAGAAGAGGATGAAGAAGATGAAGATGACGAGAGGGAAGAAAAGGAAGCACCCGACAATGAGGGTCGATATCACTCAAACAACAGCAACAATACAGCCATCGCACTCTGTATGGCTCTCACACGTCATGAGGTGGTCGTTGGCACGAACGATGGATGTTTGCTCTGGCTGCACAAGCAATCGCAACAAGTGACCCATCAGCAACAGATCGATGCACAAGGTGGCTACGATGGCGGTGTTATCACCTTGTCCTTCTCGCCATCGTATGCAACGTTCGTGGCGATGACTCGTCGTGGCCAACTTCGATTATTTAAACCACTGAGTGATCGTGCGGCACCGAGCCCATCGTCCGCTGCTGCTGCATTACACGAAGGAGGTCGAACGGGTGCATCACAGTTCCAAACCTCTTCACTTGGATTCTTCCCTTCCTTTCGTGTGCTCTCACCCGCTCCTGCACTCGTTTCCCACGCAGATAACAGTCTACCCAGGAGTCTGCTGGCTGGACGTGAAGGCATCCGCTGTGGTCATGTATTGATTCCCATTCCTCCATCTGAATTAAATCACAAGAACTTTCGTCTGCTCAATTACACATCGAATGGATTCGTACAGATCTGGTGTTATGGCACCAGGCAACTGCTCGCCTCCTATCGCTGCATGGCCGGGGTACGAAGTGCCACATGTAGTCCAGATGGACACCTGGGGTTGGTCGGATTGGAAAATGGAGTTGTCAACATTTTTGATCTGTCCAATCCATCCTTTCTCCGTCTCATCTTCTCTGAACGCCTCCATAGTGGTCCAGTGTTGGATATCCAATTCAACAAGGATGGCGACCTGTTTGCTACCATGGGTGCATGCAAAGTCCTCTTCATGCGACCGACGGATTTCAAGTTGGTGGCCTATACCAAGATACAAGATTGGAAACATGAAGAACGAATGAAGACATCGATGAATGTTGAGGAAGTGAAGATTCAACCTGATGCATCGCCCGTGAATGAAGAGAAGACGCCCAGTGAGGAGCGTGCTGCTGAGTTGGCTTCAGTGGTGACATCGAGGACTGCCTCAACACAACAAGATGAGGCAGATGCAACAGCTGCATCCATCAAGGCTGAACAAGCCAAATATGATGATGAGCCAGAAGTTCCCGTCTCATTGGACTCTCCTGGTTTGGAGTCTGAACCAGTAGCGGATACCATCGTTGCCATGACGTGGAGCACACCCGCCGATCGTGAGAAGTTACCGAATGATCGTCTGATCGTTGCGACGAGTCATGGATATCTCATCTCGATGACGGCACCAAATGTCTACCATGAACATGAATTGGAGACCTCACCGAAATTATCGACTGAATTCCTCCAGCCCGTGCCGACGAAGCTACCCACTCCCGTCACGAGTCTTCAAGCCAATTGGACGGATCGGACAGTCATCTATGCAACGAGTACCAATAAGATGCTGCATGTCCTCCAACTTGAGATCGATGGATCACTCACATTGACACGATCACTCAACAATGATGCTCCCACGACTGAGAACAGTGAGGAAGGGGAGGATGTGGAAGAAGTTGGTACAGATGGTCTCCTTCATCAACGACCATGTACGACACTCGCCCAAGCACTAACTGGCAACTTGGTTGTGAGTAGTGGTGCTGATGGTATCATTCTTCTTCGTCATGGTGATACGTTGGAGTATCTCACCCGTTTCCTCGTGCATGATTTCATCGTTGGAGGCACATGTAACGTATCGATCTCACCCGATTCCTCTCTACTGGTGACGAGTGGCTATGACGGATCCCTTCTCGTCTGGTCCCTGTCCTCACTCTCCTCACTCATCTCCACGCGTCGTACACGCAAGTTGAAGTCGCTCCCTCCAGTCATCAGCGTCAAGGTTTTGGAAACCCTGCAGAACGTCGAGGAGAATGAAGAGGGCGAAGGATCCATCTCACTGCTGGAACGAACCATCAAATCCATGCTGGGATCCAATGCGGACACGAAATTGAAGGAGAAGGATCTACAACAAAAATTCATGAAAGATGAACTCCAACAAAGTCTGCATACATTCAAACTTCAATTTGAAGAGCTCCTCAATCGCAACAACAAGTTGCCGGAGATCGAGCGCCTGGGATACAAAGACTTCGTCATTGACTTGGAGTTGGAAGAAGCGTTGAGACAAGCGGGTGAACGACGTGTGACCGAGATGCGACAAGCGATTCATGATGAGTGTGTTGGGAAGGAGTTGGTTCTATCGAGGATTCGAAAGCAATGTTGGGATGCGATGGAAGTGAAGGGTAGTATGCTCGCTGCATTCCGTGCCGATCATGATGTACATAACTTCCCGATCCGTGCCTCCACCCCGAAGGAGAATCGTCGATTACGCCAGATTCAATTCCTACGCAAGATGGAGATTGTCGAGAAGCGTTGGAGACATAATCAACAATTGAAGGCAAATGAGGAGGAGGTCATTGATCGAAACTTCCATCCGGAAAAATTCACGGAAGATGCGACGGCATATATCATGAACCTCGATATGGAGAAGGATCCCGAAGGCACGGGCAAAGAAGGCAAAGCGTCGGAGGATAAGAAAGGCGGGGCGAAAGAGACACCAACGAATACAGCGAGAGTCGCAACAGGTGGCAAGGGTGGCCATGGTGCAGCCTCACCTCTCTCACCTGGCCTCTCTTCCCCATCCTCTCATAAGCAATCAGCCAGTGTTCACTTGTCCGTATCGGATATGCCCATCGAGAATCTTCCACGCTACCTGCTCTTCCATCCATTGGATGTGATTACTCCTATTCGTAAGCGGATCCAAGTTTTGTTGGTCTCTGTGCGCATCAACGATCTGAAGCGTGCATTCAACGAGACGTTCAACGAATTCCATCAGCTCAAACTGCGAGAGATGGAACATATTCATGAAAAGGCCAAACGAATTCAGGAGATTCAATCCGAATTACAGATCATGGATCAACCAGTCTACAAACCAGTATTGGCACCGGAGGAGATTCCACATTCCGTACTGACTGTGGATGATTCCGAGATCCATGCACCAAAGGTGTTGAGTAAGGCTGAGAGAGCGATCGCGGAGGCCAAGGCAGAACGAGAGAGGAAAGCACGCGAATCGGAAGATGATGGTCCCACTCGTGCATTGGATGTCATGATGGGTGGCACACTCGAGAAGAAGCGTGACCTCTCACTATTGGAACAAGAACTCCAACCGGAGGAATGGATGAAGACACTCACACCAGAGGAGATGAGCGATGAACAGAAGGCGGAATTGGCGAAATTCGAGAAGAAAGTGCAATTGATTCAATTGGAACAAGAAACCCGCCGGAAACTCCTCCAGACGGAATTGGGCAAATTGAAGAGTGATGTGACGGACATCTGTAAAAACTTTGATAACAAACTCAAGAATCAATTGGTTGATCAGCGCATCGCCGTTCAGAGGGATGTGTATCAACATGAGTTGATTATCATCAAATTAGTGTTGGATATGGCGGCGAGTGAGGAGAAGGAGAAGGAAGAGCAGATGGTCATGAAGAAGGTTCACATGCTTCAACAGGCCCAATCCACCGCGCGGGAACTGTTGCAGGAGTTCGAACGAACGTATCGATCGTCACAGTCAGCGTATGAGAGTATGCAGATGGAATTGAAGAATATGGATAGACAATTTAGGAAAGATTTGCAGAATGGTGGTGTGAGTGCTGAGGCACAGGCAGCAGCACAAGTGGCCGCATCGGAAGCTATGGCACAGTATGACGAAGCGGTCCAACAAGCAGCAGCTGAAGCTATTGCCAATGGTGACATCGATGAGCAAGGGAATCCAATCCTTCCACCCATCCCTGAACCAGAGCCCATCCCACCTTCGCTGATCGGCGCAGGTGAATCTTTGGAGTATTTATACAAGCTGTTCCGTCAGCGTGTTGTGAAGGGTGTGGGTGGCGCAGCTGGCTCCAAGAAGAAGATGTCACGCTCCAACGCACATCAAGTGGACTCCATCACTGGACGAACACTCCGTACAGGAAGTAACCGAATCTCATTACTGGGAGCACTGACACCGGATACTCCTTCGGATATGAGACGATCAGGTCGGGATGGAAGTGTGGCAGGCAGTGGTGCAGCTGCTGTTCGATCCAAACGTCGAAAAGGGGACAGTGAGGAGGATGCAGGTGATGGGACCATGAATCCATACCCATCCGACCTCCTCCAACATCTCCAGCATCTCTATACGGCTCATGCCGCCTCCATCGCTCCCGGTCCCAATCCACAGTTACTCGAGGATGTGAAGTACCTGGAGTTGGATGATCGCGACAAGCCTGAGAGTGTGTCGATGGATCTGTGGTATGCACTGCTGGATCGTCGTGCGGAGTACATCGAAAAGGAGCGCGATATGAGACGATACCATTATAAGTTACAAGAGATGGCCATGCATTTACAACACTTGCGTGATATGGATGTGGCACTCAACAATGAATTGAGACATCTCGCACGCTACCATCAACAACTACTCGATGCACGCACACTCTTCTCACTCAACACTGAGCTCATGGTTCGTATTCAACAGGGTCAAGTGGAGTTGAATGAGAGTCCCGTCGTCACTGATCTGGCTGAGTGTGAGATGATCGATCGCTCATGGGTCGAACAATTGAATGCCGTCATTCGAACACATGGAAGTGAGAAGGTCGCCATACTCAAAGATACAACTGTCAGTCGGACAGCGATCAATCTGCTCGAGTGGACACGACAGAAGTTGGATTTGGAGTATGCGGATAGTGTCGATTTGACGACTGAGCTCCAGCTGCTCCGTGTGACCAAGTCATTACAAGGTCTGATCAAGATGGGTGGTCATGACAATCAGAAGGCGGCCGAACTCAAGTCCTTGGATCGCAAGATTGAATTTGTTGCCAGCGCCAATCGTGACTCCATGATGTCCAAGAAACTTCAACTCATGAAAGTGCGCAAAAAGATCAAGCAACAGTCACGGGAGAATGAACGACTCTATGAAACCGTACAAGAGTTAGAAGCCGCAGTCAAAGAACGAATGCAGATTAGTGCCATACGGGATGAGGGACGCATGGCGGAGAGTCGTGCGGGTGCGGCACGAATGCAATCGATCGTTACACGTCGTAAGCTTGTGGATTTAGCCAAACTTCAGAGTGAGGAGATTCAATTCCTGCGTGGTGAAGTGGAGAAATTACGAAGGAAGACATTCGCCTCGTTCGCCATTCCCCCCATCCAACCCAACCCAGATGAGAAGCATCAACCACCGACGTTCCTCGCAGCACAAGCAGCAGCAGCAAGATTAAGTCGAACAAGCAGCAGCAGCATAGGTGGACGAGTACCAACATCACTGCCACAGATTCGGGCTTCAAGTGCAGGCACAAGACAATAAGAGACGCTGCGCCTTTCTCTCCAACGTGGCTATCCCTTGCCTTTCGTTGAGAACACGTCATTTTCTTTGCATTCCTCCTTGCATTTAGTATACACACAATAATCTTCACTTTGCATGAATGCATCGTATCGGCTTCATACCACAAATCTTGGACGAAGTTGAATTGATAGGCACGACCATGCAAAGAAACGGTCACTTTGGCTGGTTGAATGAATTACATTTTTTGACGTTGCGAATATATGTGAACGCTTATTAACGCTGACCATGAATGAGGCACAGTTACTTCGAGTGTAGTTATATAAATAATGGATGGAGTGAGCTATGATAACGTCCTCTTGTCGCGTTCCATTTCCGTGGCCTGTTTGTAGCTTTTGGAGCTATGAGCGAATCTTTTTTCTCAACTTCCCCCTCGCCTCTGCTCTGCTGCTGTTCTCACATTCCCCATCCAACCCCAAGCAATCAACCAACTATCAATACCCAATCGACAATCAACTGTTCACACATAAACATACATACTACCCCAACTTCCGATACAATCATGGATGAGCCAAAGTTTGTACAGGCAGCACCGAGTGCATTGAGTACGGAGAAGGTGATGGCGGATGAGTTGAAGGTTGGTGAATCACGCACCAAGTCTGGATTCGGTCGTCAATTACGTGAGGATGAGATTGATGAGGATGCTGATTCCTTCCTCTGTTGGCTGGTTCGTTACCCGGTCGAGCGCAATCATCCTCGTCCAACCACCGATACGGTACCATTGAAGAAGAGTGGAGACGCAGTCGTATGCTCAAATAATGACAAACTGATCGATGTGTTACAGAAGCTCGTGGTGGAGGGTTTCCTTGCACTTCCTGTGTTGAGTTCGCATGATAATCGTGTGATTGGATTCATCGATTTACTCGACATCGTTTGGTACACCTTGTGGAGTTTTGGTGCGTGGCGTGAGGAGCAGTCGAAGGAAGGAGCACAGGTGGCAGAATCGAAGGAGAGATTCTCTGAGTACTTGAGTCTTGAGCGTTTCCGCAATGCCTTGATCTCCGATGTGATGGGAAGACCTGGCTTTGGAACTCGTAACCTCCCACTCAATGTGTATCGTGGTTTCTCCTTGCTGCATCCAGTGGAGATCATGGCTCGTTTGAGTGCGCATCGTATTGCCATCACCAACGCCGAGCGAAAGGTGACGGGCATTCTCACGCAGTCGATGGTCATCTCCCTGTTGGATCAACACCTGGATCGACTCGGATCATTGTGCTCGCATACGGTCACAGAGATGCTGCCAGGACTGTCCGATGAGTTATGTGCCATCAATGAGACGGACATGGCATTGAGCGCATTCAAGATGATGGTGCAACATAATGTCAATGGATTGGCGGTCGTCAATGCAAACGGAGAGTTGGTCGATACGATCTCTGTTCGTGATTTGCGTGGAATTGGAGTGACCGCAGATCGATGGACCGACTTATGGAGATCGGTCAAAGAATTCAAAGCCATCTGCAGACAGAACTTTCCCCAACAGACGCCGGCCCAGCCAATCTTCGTCACGAAGGATTCCACAATGGAACAGGTGATCAAGGCGATGGATGATGGCAATATTCATCGTATCTTCGTGTGTGAGGTCCGTAATGAGAAGCCCATACCCACGCATTGCATCAGTCAGCGTGATGTCTTCCGCTTCCTCCTCTGGCTGTGTGGACTCAAGGCATCCAGCATGGAGGATATTGAGAGAGCACAGGAAGTCATGTAAGATGGAGAGATGGGACAGACCCTGGAGCATCACAACAATGGACGAGGGGACAGAAAAGAAGAGATTGGGCATGGTGTCGTCATGTATATAATAGCTGCATTCGACATCATCCACATCGATACCTCAACCTGCATCCATGCTGTGAAGTGGAGCATGCGAGCGGCGTAAACGTTTCAACGCTCACAAGCCGCTGTGGATGACATTGACAGCGATACTGTTTTTATGCATATTTGCATGCATGTTCCTTTCAACCCATATTCGGCTTCATCACATCACCAGTGACAACGCCAAGAGTACGGTCATGCAATCCGATCAGTTTGTACATGTTCTTCTTGTTTTTTACTTCTTCTCGTTCATTTCCTCCTCGATCTACCGCTGCAGGTTCACGTTTGATCCCATCCGATGGTCCGACCCCATGCATGTGCACCATCAAGCTCATGGTTATGGTGAGGGATCGAACGCCGCAGTTCGTACGGATCGGCCAGTTTTAACTTTTGTAACCGTTCGTGAAAGGCCGTTCGATGAGGGATGATCTCATCGGTTGGCATACAAATAGCAGCATGACCGTAACAGTCGACCGGAAGAGTTCGAGGGAAAAAAAATAAAAAGTAAAAATCAAAAATTAAAATTAATTTAGTGGCACACACTCGATGTGGACTCGAGATTATTCGAACAATGC
>Ga0256777_1000384_pt1 | contig 10318 bp, 3 predicted proteins | sample MC6MC0928MT_FD_186042 | JGI IMG/M metagenome (GOLD analysis project Ga0256777, IMG submission 186042) | Metatranscriptome of enriched soil aggregate microbial communities from Iowa State University, Ames, United States - MC6-MC0928-MT... | ecosystem: Environmental > Terrestrial > Soil >... | reverse complement strand
GTAGCAGGAGAGTGCATTGCTAAGAGGGTGGGCTCGCCTGGCTTCTGCATGCTCATAGCGGCTATGGGACGGAGTTGTTACTTTTTCATTGAGCGCCAGTGTAGTGATCGGATTGTTGAGTTCATCAATTCTGTCAGTGAGAGTCGCAATCCAATCTCTCCTTGTTCGCCGTCACATGCGTGTATATGATTCAGAAATGTCACGATCGTGCTGACCTGTCAGCGCTTGAATCTTGCAACTGTTACATCGTTCGACTCTGCCAGTGAGCTCAGACAATGTCATGCTGACATGCAGCCGCAAATAGATCGAGATGGGATGTGGAGCGTACGACACTGCGGTATATGGTGCATGTGCGCGGGTCAGCAATAACAATGGCAATGAAGCGGCAAGTGAATGGAGAAGCGGACTTTGACGAGCATCGGTTGAATCAAAAGCATACATGTATGGTCACATGTATGCTCCACATCCGAGCCCATTTGCAATGTTGACCTCGAGTCAGCACAAGTGCAATGCCATGACATTGTCGCTGAGCCTGGCCCAATATGCCTGAAGCACGCTCACTGGCCAGTCATTATTGTCATGTCTCTCATTTCTTGGTGAATTTAGAGAAATCGATGCTTGGTGCAGAAGGGGCAGAGGAGAATGCAGAATCAGATGATTCACGCTTCTTACTTCGCTTCTTGCCACCCTCACTCGTCTTGCTCTTGCTCGAACTTGTCTTATCAGTTGATGCAGCTGTACCGGTTTGTGCATGATCATTGTTGGTGGCAGACTGAGTATGAGCGAGTGCAGCTTGTTGCTGTTCTGCACTCATCGACATGACAGCTGACTGGAGCCGAGCACGATAGTCGAGTGGCAGTAGGGACACATTTGCTTTGAACAATGTTGCGTGTTGAGTAGCCAGCACAAATATGAATGTGACACTCTCAGGTAGGACGGCGAGGGTATCGACGAGTAGTGGCAACAGAATGGACATGAGTCGCTCCTTGATGGTTGGAGCAGGCGGGTAGGAATCAGGGAGTGCGTGAAAGATGGAAGTCAAGCACTGAACACCATTGGCACGCTCTTCAGCAGTTGAATCACCATGGACGGTGCTCATGAGTGTAGCAGTAATCTGCTGCAACAGTGCCATGATGGCCTTGTTTCTCACCAATGTTTTGGTCGGGTGCATATGGTTCGGTGGTGTGACAAGAACATGTTTGTGTAATGCTCTCATCGCAATGATCCTGAATCGATCACTTGGATGGCGCATGAATTCCATCCATACCGCACTCCACTCACTCACACCAATCGATACGTCCGTGTCTGATGCTGACTCCTTCAACCATGAACAGAGGAATAGCCAATGCAAACCAAAAAGGAATTCGACACGGAAGTCTGAATGGAGAGGGAGGGGATTCAGCAGCACATTTTTGATTTGTAGCGCCGTTTGATGCGCAATGATAGGTGGCAGCAGTAATGGCGGCGATTCGGTTTCATTCTCTTCCTCAATCATCGAGGACAGTAGCAACGCATATGCAGTATTGAATGCTGCTTGAGCGTGAGTCGCAGGTGCTTTACGGATGATGTGCTGCAGAAGATGAAGTGAGAGAACGTGGTGGTGGACGCGCAAGTCAGCATTCCCCTCTTGTTGTGATATCGTGGCGACAAGAGTATTGAATACAGACAGCAAGTTGTTGATGAGTACGAGTGTGTGATCAACGTCCGGCGTGAGATAGACACTGGCTTCGGACAGCTTGTGAAGGTTGAATTGATAGGATTGAGGAGAGGATGCGCCGCCGAATGTCGGCAGGAATTGATGAACAGCCGAGACGAGCATGTCACCGATAGAATGGAGGATATCCAACAATGGAGATGCGTCACCACCGCTACCATCCAATGGAATTTGCGTCTCTGCACCAGTGAGGAAAGATTGCAGTTTGCTATCGTCTGCGATGACATCGGGCAATGTATATTGGGTCAACTGTTGCAATACCATGATGCATGCTTCCTGTCGTTTGAGCAAGATCGCTGGCTCCACACCAGATGGTCGATGCGTGAGGTTCCAGTTGACGAGAGGCAACAACTCCATCAGTACACTTGCTGAAACTCTGTCTGCACGAAGATTGTGCTCGCGCAATAATGCCGCAAGCGCATTCAAGCAGATAGTCGAGCATGGCTGCTCCTTCTCACGATCAGCTCGGTATAGAGCAGCTGCATCAAGGTTGGATGATCGCTTCGATCGAATGGCAAATGGGCTGCCAACCATGGATGCACGCCTCTCACCAGAAGCCAATGAACTCTCATGTTGCGCCATCAGCTGAAGTACCGTTCCAATCACACCCAGACAGATGGAAACCAATTCACGCTTCGCCAAATCACTACCAGTACTGCCATCGGATGCAATGATCATTGATGTTGCAGCACGTGCAGCCCGTCCAGCCTCACCGGATGAATTCTCCTTCTTCATGGTGTGACATAGATTGGTGAGGAATGCATCCCAATGTGCGAGATAGACTGGTAGTGGGTTGGATGTGTTCGCCCCGTCGAAGTAGTAGCCAACAAGCTTTGTCACATCCTTATGTGGCAGGTTACTGATGAGCATGAGATCCTTCAGACATTGGAAGTAATGAAGAGTCAGCAACGGAAAGTGCGGAGACAGCGTTTCACGAATGGTGGCAATGGCACGCTGGCGTGGTGTGAGTGGACGGGAGGATTTCTTGCGCGAGGATGGAGCGGGATTGTCGAGTACGGATGCATGGAGCTGTGCCAACGCATGTAAATGACAGAGGATGAGCATGGTGCCCATGTTGCCATCGAATTGATTGTTGAGATTCGCTAATGTGTCGGCAGGGTGAAGGACGGGTTCGAGCAAGAGTTTGAGCATGCGAGAGAAGACGATGCTGTCACTGGTTACACCTGATGTCAGGTATACGACAGCCAGTTCACATGCCTTGGCACGAAGTTGTGGTGCACTCGCCACACTCTCACTCTTATTCTTCATCGATTGACTCAATGCACTCGTCACCTGTGCACTGTACACTTGGAGGAGCAATGCATCGCCACCGGTATCGGGATCATCATCCACATGAACTGCATCTGGATCCTTCACATCCGCGAACAGCTCAACGATGACTTTCATACATTGTGTCCCCTTGATGCGAAGAGGATCGTACACCGACGATGTAGCGAGACAGGTGACGGTCAGTAGGTCGGGCAGTTGCTGAACAGCATATTGCAGTGGGTAGAGTGCATGCTTACGAGCGTAAGCCAAATCAAATTCACTGGTGCGGGGACATGATTTGTGTACATATCGAAGTAGCGATGCTAACGAGTCGAGTGCAAATGCCTTGCTCTGCCATCGAGATTCACTCACCACGAACAATCGATCACATTCACCACTGACACTTGCTCGCCGTCCACGTGACTTGAGCGAGGGAGCAACATCACGTGAAGGATCGGATGAAGCTGCGAGAATGCCATCGTCGTCATCATCGTCATCCATGCCTTTATCATCATCCATTGCCATGCTTGCTGCTACAGCTCGTTTGGATTTGGTGGGCATGTTGGATGCCGCAGCTGCAGCTGCCATCTGTGAATCCGACGGCAATCGATGCGATCCAACGATCGTACGCTTGCACACATCAAACAGTCGGTATCGAATGGATTCATCGGCACTTTGTGGGTCGCGACTCTGAGATGACCGTTGTGATGCAGTCGGATTCGCTTGAACTCCGAGTGGTGAGAGTGCTGCGGGAGGGATGGTTGGTGAACGAGGACTGGTGATGCTTTGATTTGTGGCATGACTGATGATCCACGTGGTGATGGTATGCTTGATGAGTGCGACCATGCCATAATTCATCTCTGTATCCATCATACTCATGAGGCGTTTCTCGAAATTCTTCTGGCTAATAACTGCGGGATCCTTCTCACCCAATTGTAGCAAACATTTCAATGCTGAACGCCGCACCTCCTCCTCTTCACTTGACAAGGCACGAACGAGCACTGGCAACAATGCGGGGTATTGAAGTGGATCACTCCAAAGAACAAGTTGATGCATAATATTGACGACCTCCAACCGAGAGGATGCATGTACGTCATCATGTTGAAGATGGATCCACAAGTTCAAAAACTTGTCGACAACATTGTTGCTGCTGCCTGGTGGTGTGCTGCTCGATGATGAGGATGACGATGATGCCGCAACTTCTGGTCCCAATGCGCCGAGTACAGCATGAATGATTCGGCCAATTGTTTGAGTGACAGCTGGTGTTCGCACATCAATGTCAGCGTTGGCATGAGCCTGGAGCATGCTGAGAGTTGGTTGAACATAAGCGGTGAAGCTTAAGCCACCGGTATCAATCGCCAACCAGAGTGCATGCAACACCCAAATACGGAATGGCTCACTGAAGTCTCTGCCCAGTGTCTGCAATGCCGCCACGGTGAAGGGAATGTTCTTCATCGTTTTCATGGCACCACCATATCGATGCACACATCCCAATGCAAACACAGCCGTGCAGACGGTATTTTGATCTTTTGCATGAATTTGATTTTGGAGTGTGGTGAACAGCTTGCTGACGATGGTGTCGTCATCCTCCACACGCACCAATAATCCAACCATCTCACCAACGGCACGACGAACCATGGGATTGGTAACAGACATTAACTCAGATGCGATGGTTAATAATGTGTCGCTTGCTGCCGCACATTGTAAGCCACCTGCATCCCGCTCAGCAAGATCACGAGTGATGGCGAGTAATGCTGTTGCAATGTTGGTTACAATATTGGTATGCATGGAGTTCATATTCTTGGCTTTCGTCACGATCGCCAAGAAGTGTTTGATGAGCTGCTCCTTGTGTGTCTGACTTTGATTGGCATAGATGGTCGCAAACAGTCGGACAGCAGAATTCGTCGCCTTCTGCGCAGCCGAATCGAAACATTCCAATGAGTGGCATGCAGGGAAGGAGAGTGAGCGGTCTTGATGGTTGCGCAATGAGGACCAGAGGATACGAGTAGAGAACGGCAAATCATCGCCTGATGCACCACCAACACCATCAGTCGATGACGAGTCATTGAGGAGAGCGGAAGGAGTGGAGAGAGAGGAAGAAGGATCATCCTCGCTGTAGCCGATACCATCACGATCCGCACCAATCTCTTCCATGGCACCATCATTGCCAGTGACCCCAGGAGTATTTGACCCGGATGATGGTGAGCTGCCGATGGTTGGTGTCGTGATCTGCTGCTGAGCATGTGATCCACCCATCATATTCATTTGCATCTCCTTCCTCACTTCTGTCTGTACCTGTGCACGCATGCACCAATTCCAGCTATAATCCGGTAGAATGTTGCCTCCTTGATAGAAATTATCATAGAAGCTGGTTGGTGATGGGATGGGTTGACCGGTGACAGGTGAGACGATTGGACTGCTGTCACTCAAGTCGGCCAGATCGAGGAATCGAATGTAATCACTCTCAATACCAGGCGAGCTGTTACCGATTCCAACGGTCGGGCATGCAACCGATGAGATGAATGGAGAGTTGAGGTTGACATCAGCTGGAGCCAGTATTCCCGGTAACTCCGAGCACAATGGAGGGTTCTTGCTCGTAAATTCACTCACAACCATGTGCAGCAAGGGTACCGTGATGGAAGCATAACTTGTCGAAGGTAATGCAGCGAACACATCCATCAACACTGACTTCACTTGTGCGAGGGATGTGAGTACGGATGGCTCGAGACTATCCTTCTCACCATGAAGAGCCTTGAGAAGAGAGAAGGTCGTACGCAGGAAAGGAATGGTCGCTTTCAACAGTGGTGAGGATGAGTGTCCGTTGTGATGATTCTGGCTGATCCATCTACTTCTCATGATCTGAACGAATGTTCTTAATGCCACGAGTGCCTTGGCACGCACTTTGAGTTCAAGGTTGATATCCTCCTGACGTTGCTTGCCTGAGAAAGCCTTCCGACCCAGACACGCACGCCAATGCTGAAAGAGGGAGGACAGACGGGGAGAGACCCAATGAGAGCCGAGTGAGACGAGAGAGGAGAGGAGCAGCCAGCCGCCTTCAACAAGGGAATGAAGTTGAATGTTGAGAGAAGGAGTGATGTTGACGTTAGGAGTGGAGGATTCACCATTGGATGTGAGACTGAGCAACTTCTTGGACACATCGAAAATGGATTCAATGATCACAGATGGAACACCACAGGGAGCCTCTGGAATGACACCAACGATCGCAGCCAATGCTGATATATGTCCATGTAAGCTGAACATGACCGCAGGATCGATGGAATTATCAGAGGGAGGCCCTCGTCTCCCTCTGGGTGATGCCGTTTTCGTTTGTTGTGCAGCTTCATTGTTCTCCATATGTTCCGTGACTTCAATCAATTGCATGACAACGACTTTGTATATGACTGACAGCCATGTGGCAATCTGTGGTGATGCAGCACGTGCCAATGCTCGAAGACATTGACTCGCACCGATACGGAGTGCATACTGAGGATGGGGGAGGAAGAAAAGGAGCGATTCCAAACAGGAATCTTTCAGGTCCATACACTCCACTGCCAATCCTAGTCGAGCAAAGATGAAGGAGAGTAGCTGAAAAGAGACGAGACATTGATTGTTGAGAAGGATGTCATTATGAGCAGCTGTTGGTCCAGATGCAGCAGGAGTGGTCCCACCTGATTTGATGAGTTGATTGAGGAAGGAAACAATGGCCTTGCCCACTGCCTCCAGACCACGCTCACTCTGGAAAGGAAGGACGCCATGTAGGATCATGTGAGAGACACAGTTCGCCCATTGGCGCACGTTGCAATCAGCCGGAGGATCGACGACACCGGCGACGGCGGATGCAGCAGGAGAGAGCGCCATGGCAGCAATTGTTGAAGTGCCACCAAGAAGCACATTCCCGTATCCATTCGCCGATCCATGTACAAACTTCGTTTTATCCAACCATGTCAATGCACGAAGTACGACATCAACCACATTGTTCTCATCGATGCTGTTGTCCACATTGAGTGACGCATCCTCACCGCCCAATGCACCACTGAAACCATGACGGACGGATCCATTGCCAATGTTGTGTGCATTGCCCGCACAAATACTCCTCAAGAATCGTAGACATATCTGCATGTAGGCTGTACGTAGTGCGAGGTTGGATGGGTGGAGTGCGGATGCTGCAGTGGATTTCTGGTTCGTTGTTGCCAGCAATCGTTCCATCCATCCCATCACCTCACCAATATTCCTCAGCTCTCCTTGTGTCTTCCTCACTGGTTTCGTATGCGTCTTCTTGGCTTGTGCCTGCGCATCGGCATGTCTGCGCTTCCAATCTTTCCTTACCGCCAGTGCCAGCATCTCACCCATCGATTCAGCCAACACGAAACGAACATCGGACTCGCTCTCCAATGGCAGGGATTTGAGTACTAATGACAGCAGTGGATCCAACTCTCGTGCATCAATGGAATAATAGAGCACAGTGACGCAAGTACGTGCTGCATGCTTCCTCAATGCATTCGATTGCTTGTCAACAATGAATCGTGATATGATCTTGACCATGTCCAAGTGCGTCGTTTCATTGCTTCCAGCTGATCTCGCCGATCCACCTGTTCCTTCATAATAACCAGCAATGACATCAAGTATGAGCTCTTTGATGACCAACTCATCACGAGAACGAGAAAGCTTCATCAAAATGCCAAGGATCTCGGGGGTGCTCAGTAGGAACTGGGAACCGAAACGACGAGACAGGGACGCGAAAAGCTTTAATGCAATGATGCGTGCATTCTGCTCCTTCCCTTCCAGCCATCGCAATAGGTCATGATACCAATTCGATACATTATGGCTGCTGTGCTCAAATAACTTGACAACGCAACTGCTCGCGATTCCTCTCATCACGTAATTGTCGCATTTCACAAGGATCTTGTCAAGAAGAAGCTTCTCTAATGTCGCCTGATGCTTGATGGCGGCAGACCTCTCTACTCTTGTCAGTATGCGATCCAGTTCAAATAGCATGTCAGATGTTGCCTCCTCCTGCTTCAACTTGCGACTCATCTCAGGCGGCGAAGTCGCTGCGCTGGGCTGAGCCGGGCTGATGATGGGACCGAAGATGGATTCGAATCGTTCCATTAACCGATCAAACTGCTGCGCGAATATGGATGGTGGTGCATCATCATTGCTGCTATTGTCCTTCTTCTTGCCTCGGGCAATAGAAATGGCTGGTGCGTTCTTTGCATTGGCAGGAGATTGAGGGTGACGGTGAGAGTGACGTTGGGCCAGGCGATGAGCCATCGTGACGGCTGCCGAGTGGGATGCAGATTCCCTCCTGAAGATTGTCGTCAATCTTTGTGAGGTGGTCAGAATGGAAGTGAGTAGATGGAGAGGATGCGACAGGTCAGGATGTTTGATCAGTGTGCTGGTGCCGACCTGTCAACTCAGCACAGTGATGGCGATGGTGACGATGATGGTGATGATGATGGAGCTGATTCGGATGCAAACAGATACACCGGGTTGAGTCACGTCAGTGCTACTGTTCGGACCCCAATTATCCTCTCACGGAAACACATCTAGCGCAGTTTCCAACCTGCCTATCATCTATCAATACTCATCTACTCAGCGCTCATGAGAATGATTCGCTTGTCTCATGGCCGCTGGTCGGATTCTGCTCTGTGCTTGGAACTGGATGTCTGCACTGCACCGCACAATCCGTCGCTGCCGTCATGCACCACGATGCACACCCATACACAACCACGAGACCACACGTACTGTACCCCCAGGTTTGTGTTTCCTGTGAACCGTGTTGCTGTCACCACTGGTCTTTCTCTCCTCTGTTCCTTCGTCGTCTCTTTCTGCTTGGATTTTGACCAAAATGGCCGAAGATAGCAATCTCGCTGAGATTGGCGCCTACAGTAGCACGATGGAGAGGGGCATCAGGGTGTAGTACGGCAGGAAGGAAACAATTACCTCTATGCTCCCGCGTCCCCTTTGTTTGGGCCGTGTTGGAGCGTTGTATGATGGGCTTTGGGTTTGGCGCGAATCTCAGCCTGAGTCGGACTGGGCTTGCATCTCATGGCATCATTGCATCACATCATCGAATCAATCACTCTTCAGGTTGCAACTCGTCATTCACTCCTCCTCACATAAACGTGTCGCCCGTTCGTTGACATCACCGTTGAGTTGACTGGAATCAGATCGACCCGCGCCGTGACAATCTGGCAGCTGCAGTGACCAGTGACAGCAGCAATCTGCATTGACTTGACTCATCCCGCCCTCTTCTGACTGGACAGTGGACAGTAGACTGGACTGGACTGGGCAGAGTGAGGTCCAACCTCAAGCTTGAGCCACGCACCTGTTGCAAGCCCATCCTCATCCTCATCCTCCCCCACACTGGTCGACATTATCCCTCACTCGCCATCCCTCATCCCTCATCCGTCATCCATCATCCATCATCCATCATCATGCTTACGCAATCATCCACACTCAATCCGAACTCCCATTCGAACGGGCATCAGAGCAGTGATGCCGCTCCAGACAAAGCTCAGGCAGTGACACAGCGTGAACAACCGCGGCCCGCCACTGTCACTGTCACTGCTCCTACTCCTGCAGCCCCGTCAACCTCAACCCCTTTCCCCATCCCATCATCCCAGCACATGGCGCCATCATGGTTATTCGCACGATACAAACGGACCAAGAGGAAGCAAGTGACAACAAAGAAGGGTGAAGACGAGAACAAGTATGCGGATGATGGAGCTGCAGCCGCGGCGGTGTCAGAGGTTGCAGGTCAAGCAGCTGAATCTGCAGCTCCTCCTATATTACCCAGCAATGCCATCCTACCCGACCCTTCTTATCGTGCTCCACCCGATGATGGTGAGTATATTCCTCAAGATGAAGAGTGTGACCCGGATAGTATTCTGACTGCCGCCAATATTGATTACCTTTTTCAACATCAACTGCGAACAGCTGAGGATATTTTAACAGTTGACGAGGATTGTTGGCGTGATGACGCTCATTTCCCTCGCTCATTGTTGCAAAGACTACAAGCAGCGATTCTCGACTCACATCGCACGATGGTGACAGGGAATACGTTGAGGAAGATGGAGATGGAGATGGAACGCGAAGTCATGAGCACTGGAAACGAGAGTATTGATGCCCTTCTTGATGGTGGTGTATGGGCAGGAGAGGTGACTGAAGTCGTTGCAGCAAGTTGTGTTGGAAAGAGCCAGTTGTGTATGCAGGTCGCGGGTTGGGCCTCAGCCAGTGAGAGGCGACGTGTGTGCGTCATCGATACAAGTAAATCCTTCGATGTGATTCGTGTGAAAGAAATCGTTACAAAAGCATTGAAATTACAAGGAAAGG
>Ga0256777_1000383_pt1 | contig 10321 bp, 4 predicted proteins | sample MC6MC0928MT_FD_186042 | JGI IMG/M metagenome (GOLD analysis project Ga0256777, IMG submission 186042) | Metatranscriptome of enriched soil aggregate microbial communities from Iowa State University, Ames, United States - MC6-MC0928-MT... | ecosystem: Environmental > Terrestrial > Soil >... | reverse complement strand
CATGAATATTAATTCTACTTCATGCATTTGTATGTCATTGCAATTGTCACAGTAATGAGCAGGATTGCTGCGGATGGTCATTGACAAAAGACGCGCGCTGATCGATGGCAGGGATGGTGGTCGGCTTTAAGGTGACGTCGACGATGGCGATCAGCGCTGAGCACAGTATCAAATGAGTGTGAGTGTGCGCTTCATCTTCTACCCGCCGATGCCGCTCTGCCGCTTCTCATGTTCCTCGCTTTTCCATACGTGAGATTGGCCATGAGATAATTGAGTGTGGCAGTTGTTGATTGCAGGCTATGAAGCGTACTACCAACAAGATCGAGTGGAGTGGACGAGGAAGACAACAGCGTCGAATCATCGCCACCTAAACCTACACCTACATCATCACCATCCACATCGACGTGAAGGCCACGTGAATGGAGTGCTGGTGTACTAAATGAGTTGCTCAAACCACGCATCGTACCAGCTCCATTGACATGGATATGGATCTGATTGCCCCCACCATTCTTGACCATTTGTGGCGCGGGTACGCGAGCAGAGCGAGGCTGAGGCTGACGCGGCGGTGTCAGTGGCGATTGAGTCCATGCATAGCTCGTGCTTCGGTGCGGCGAGGATTGCGATGGAGTTGGTGGCATGAGTCGAGGTGGAGGGGGGGATGAATGGTGGTGTGGCGTATGAGAGCGTGATGTAGGCGAGAGGGAGAGAGGCGCATGTGATCGAGCACTTGAAAGTGAATGCGCATGGCCATGGTCATGGCACTGATCATGGTTGCCATCCGTCTGATTGAAGCGCCAGTGGTAGGTACGACCAGAGGCACGGGTAGGAGTAGCAGTGGCAGGAGAAGCTGCAGGAGTGTGAAGTGTATGGAGTGAAGAGGTGGATGCAGAAGAGGAGGAGGAAGAGGAAGCAGACGACGGTGATGGTGAGCGAAGTGCAAGCATGTTTGACTTGGGAGAGGTAGAGGTGCCTTGTTGCAAGGATGGCAGAGAGGATTTTCGCGCGAGTGGACGCTTCTTCCCGGAACCAGGAGGCATGTAGACGTGAATGTGTGTGACGTGTGGCGTAGCAGAGGATTTGAGGGCGGGTGGGACGGCGAATGAATGTGATGGCGGTGCAGTGGATGTCATGTCACCAACCCGTGGACGGGATCGCAAACGTTGCAAGGGTGTGACACGACTTCTTGGAGTATTGTTGGCACTGTTGGCAGCAGCGTTTAATAGTTCATCTAAGTTGGCCCCATCCAATTTGAATGGTCGAACAGCAGCAGACTTTCCTTTCAATCGACTGTTGTTGCCATTCTTCTTCCCAGCAGCAGAGGTACCATGTATCCATGCATGCACGCGATGCTTGGATGGCTGCTTCGATGCGTCACCATCTCGAATGAGCAGCCTCTGCGCACCTCTGCGTTGCTTGGTTCGTCTCTCCGGTGTGGCCATCGCCATCGCTCGTGTGAGGTAGACACTTAAACCACGAGGAGCTGTCTCAGACACATACTCCAACGCCGTACGATCAGCATCACATAAAGTCCATGGATCGATGCCTCCTTCCTCAACGAGCCACCTGACCAACGGCAGTTGGCCTGCAGCAGCTGCTCGATGCAAGTAGGTACAGCCTCGACTATCAACGGCCTCAAGAAATTTTCCATTGGTAATTTCAAATAGCAACCGCAATAAGTCGAGATCTTGTTCCATCAGAGCGAACTCAACAACGGAAATGGTCTTAAACTGATCGGACATGGGAACCTCAACTTCTTTCGACTCACTCGTTAATGCTGTCGATGATGATGACTTCTGCTTGACCAGAGGAGTGCGGTGTGATGAGGGAGTGTTTGGATGAGAGGATGGGCCAAGTGAGGTTGCTTCAATGGAATTGTTTTCATCGTTCATGATGACATTGGGCAGGTAGATGGAATCCGGGTACAGCAGTGCGAGATATTTGATGAGCTGGAGCGTCTCTTGATAGCGTGCCACACTCTCACTATCATCGGCCACAACTACTTCATGCTTTTTCTCAGCATTGTCTTGATTCTCCTCTGTCATCCTGCTCTTTTCTCCTTCTTTCGCTTTCTCCACTCCTTCTTCCATTCGTTGTTTCCTTCCCGCACATGCATGAAACACCGCCAACACTCCACGACGATCTTCCATCTGCAATGCTTGTGGGAAGGCACGAAAAATGATGTCAACCAGCTCCTTGCGTAGGCCTGCACGTGCACACAGATGCAAGGGCCATAAGCCAGTCGACTCATCCAACGCACTACAGATGCCTGGATGAGAGGTGAGATAGAGTCGCATTAAGGTGATGGCCTTCTGCAAGGAAGAGACAGGGATGGAGAGTAGGAGTGCGAGGAGTGATGGGAACGAAAGCTTGTCGAAGTCCATGGCAAAGCTTGCAATCGTGCCAGCCACCCCAGGCAACTCTGATCGACCCAGTGCAGCCGGATCGATGAGTAATGGATTCGCAGAGTAGGGATAGGGTGAATTTGGTAGAAACTTTTGTCTCTTGGACATGGCCTTCAATTGCTCTTCCATGGCCTCCAATTCCATACGTGTCTCCGCCAAGGTACGTGCATTCGTATGCTTCTCACGCATCTGTGCTTCCACTTCTGTACGCGCCTTCTCGATCTCTGCTTCAAGTTGTTCAATCCTCGATGCCTTCTCTCGTTGTAAGGTTTGTGCTTCCTCACGGATCATGCGCTCCCGTTCAGCTAATCTTGCTTGATATGTCTCTTCTTGTTCGGCCAATGCCTTCCGATGGGCCATCTCACGCTCCTCATTCTCCCGTCGTAACTGTTCACGTAATTCCGTCTCACGTTGTGCACGCTGCGATTCACGCTCCAAGGCTGCTTGAGCACGCGCATCGATCTCTTCACGCAACTTTGCATGCCGCTCCGCTGCTTCGATGGCGACACGCTCTTGACGAATGCGATCACGCTCTTGTTGCTCTTCAAGTTGCTTGCGGATGGCTTCCTTTTCTTGTTCAAGCTTCTTGCGTTCGGCTTCGATCCGTTCCGCATCACGCTGTCGATCTTGTTCATATTTTTGTCGCTCACTTTCCATCCGTTCTTCATCCATGCGTCTCTTCAATGCCGACTCCTCGCGAAGTCGTTCCAAGGATTCGAGACGCTCTTGCTCGAGCTTCCGACGCTCAGCTTCGAGTGCATCCTTCGCACGCCTCTGCTCGGATTCACGCTCTGCTTCGAGTCGACGAATCTGTTCCGCTTCACGCTCACGTAATGCTTTCTGTGCTGCTTCATACTCCGCTTTCAACTTCGCCTTCTCACGCTCCAACTCTTCCTCACTTTGAGTGCGTGATCGTCTCTCAGCTTCACGTAGGGCTCGCACACGCTCCTCTTCCAATTCTGCCTTGAGTTCTCTTTCCTTCACCTCCAACTTCTTGCGTTGCAATTCGAATTCATCCTCGAGTCTTCTCTGTTCGGCACGAAGAGCCTCCTCATTTGCCCTCCTCACCTCGGCCTCGAACTCGCTGCGATGCTTGACGCTGTCTTGTTCAACTTGTGTGAGTTTGCTACGCTGCTCTTCTTCGAGTCTCTTCCGTTCCGCTTCGATGGAGCGTTGAAGTTCTTGTTGTTTGTCTTCGAATTGCTTTTGATGTTTCTCCAACAATTCCTTCTCGAATTGTTGTTGAGCTCTTTTCGCTGCTTGCTCTGCTTCACGGATCGCTTGCTCTTGGTTGGTTGTGAGTCGCGATTTCTCCGCTTCGAGTTGTTCGGCTTGTTGGCGTTGGATACGAACTAATTCCTCATTCTTGGCTGCGAGTGCTTCATCGATCGCTTTCTTCGCCGCTAACTTTTCTGCTTCACACTTGGCCAATAGTTCCGCTTCACGTTGCTGGAGCGTCTTCTCCAAATCGGCCAACTTGGTTTGTGCGGCAACTAACATGGCATCTTCGTCTGTTTGTGTTTCAGTGGTGGCGAACACGGGAACGGGTTCGGGTGTCTTCGGTCTTCGTGGGTCCGATGCCATGTACTTCTCCAGTAGCTTGATGCATCGTGGCTCGGTCGCATACTCAATGGGCAGGTGGCCACGCGTGTCTTCGTTGTATGGGTTGGCACCACATCTCAACAACAATCCCACCAATTCATAATCACCAATACATGCACTACAATGAAGCATACTTAACATATTGACGGAGGCTTTGGCGTCCGAACCAGATTGGGAGGCGGTCTCGGGACTCTCCAAACTATCTTGCCAGGCCAACATGTCGATACAGGTTGGCAAATATTTGAAGAATAATTCCAATAGTTGCATGGCCTTGTGGTAATATACGTACTCGATAAAGGTATTTGCGACGGATGCCGCACGTGCATCCGCAATATTATTCGCCGCCGTTAATTCCGTTGGTAGATCATTCGTATGGAGTAGTGCGACTCCTTCACATTCCAAGATGGCTTGTGGCCACTTCTTCAGCAAGTACTCAATCACTTCACGTTGGGAGGCAGAAAGCTTGTAGACTGGAGCGAAGGCAGCTTGGACAGCACGCTCTGAAGCAATCAATGGTAGGCCATCACCTCCCGGTGTCAATGAGTGTGTACATGCATAGAAGAGTGGATGATGGCCAACAATCTGTTTGGCAGCTGGATGTTGATAATCGATGATGCCGGCAGCCTCCTGGAGTTTTTTGACATACATCACACTCTCATCACGCATCTTCACTGGATCACGCTCAGGATTGTTGTCGTCGGATGTGGCAATGGGCACACCCCATGATGCATCGTAATTCGCCGCAGATTCAGAGAGCCATCTCACCACATCCAATCCGACATCTTGATCGAGCATACATGCAATATGTAATGGTAGTCTACCTTCTTCATCTCTGACCAGGAATGGGTTTGGATATGCATTCAATGCTGCCGTCGCATCCAATGATCCCGTTCCATTTCCTCCTTCATTCATGATGACCCGATCGCGCTCCTCCTCCACACCACCAACATACTTCCTCAACGACTTCAAACCGAAACCATGACGAATCAACCAATGTAAGGAGGCATACTGGCGACAGGAGGCATGGCTGAAGGAAGAAGGGGCAGCTGTGAGGAACAATGAAAGGAGACCACGGGAATAGACAACGGCGGGTGAAGCATCGGCAGAGGATGGACGTCGTCGAAGTTTCTTGTTCGTCCCATCTTTCTTCTCATCCTGCTTCTTCTCTTCATTAATCTCATCTTCATCCTCTTTCTCTTCCTCGTGACTCGCATGTAATGCCATCTGTTGCATGGCATATGCCACCGGTGTGCATCCCTGTGCATCTTCCGCAAATAGAATATCATTCGTTGCCAATCGCAACATCTCACGAATCATGTTCAATGAGATCGAACCAGAGAAGGGTGTGGCGGATTGCAAGGCGGCGATGTGCATCGGTAGACGCTGTTCTTCATCACGCTGGGTGAGTAGATGAGGCTTGAGTTGTAACAACACTTGCATTAATCCATCCCGTCGATGTAGTTCCGGATAGGCCAACGCATGATGCATGGACAAGTCGGCATCTTCCGGTTCATTGTTGATACAATCGAACAATGCATAGACAGGCTCAAGCATGATGGTATGGACACGAATGATACAGTGTGCCCCAGCATCCGCAACGAACACTGTTGGTGTCAAATACGATTCATACAGTGGATGCTCAGGGTTGCCCTGTACGTCCGCTGGAGCACTTGGAGAGAGTGTGGCACCATAGTGTGAATCATAGCTCAATGCGATGTCGGTTGGAGCCACGTACAGCTTGTTCGTCTCACTCGCATCACTGCGTCCAGATACAGTGAACAGTAAGTCTGATCGATAGCTGAACATACGGATGCAGCGATTACCGGCATCAGCAATCCACAGATGATTCTGCTTGTCAATGGCCAAGCCAGTGGGAGAAGAGAGCAAGGCCGTGGCACCTGGACCCGTTCCATATCCAGCCACACCCTTGACACCGCATAGTTGCTGGACATGTACTCGCTTGCTACTTGGTTTACTGCTCGATGATCCCTCCTCCTTCACTGTTGGCAGTGTGCTCGCGTCGCCATCAGCTCCTGTATCCTCCTCTTCATGCGACTCCTCCTCCTCTTCATCAACGTCTAATGTCAGTCGCAGGATACGATGATTGCCAGTATCGGCAATGTAAATATCGTCGAATCGATCAATCGCAATGCCTTCTGGGTTGAGTAGATCCAGTGGTTCATCATCATTATCAGCATCAACCAATGTTACAACAGTCTTCTCTTCCAAATCCACCCGTCGTACTGAATTACTACCTCGATCAACAACATAGAGACGGTTGTGACTGTCGACTGCCACAGCACGTGGGTCATGGAAGGAGGCACGGAAGAGATTCCCAGTAATATCTGTTGATGCATGCTGACTGCTTCCTGCAACTTGGTTCACACGTCCAGCAGGGCTGATAGCATATATATGATGAAGTTTTCCAGTTTGAAGTATGTAGAGTGTTCCATTCTGATCGAAGACCAGTCCCTGTGGCTCGTTCTCAATCGGGCCATCGCCACCGGAGATACTCGCAATGGTACTACACATCCCATTGGTCTTTTGAATACGTCGTATACGTGCATTCTTCATGTCAGCAATGAATAACTGTGAGTTGAGATCGAATGCCAGTGCGATGGGACGATTGAACAGGGAGGCCGCGGCGACTTTATCAATCTTGCCTGCCACGCCCGGACTACCAGCGAAGACGGAGGTGGAGGATTGGAGGACAAAGAAGGAGGGACCGAGTGGAGCAGGAGTAGCGGCATAGGATGATGCAGCCACTGAAGCTGATCCAGCTGCTGCTGCATGCCCAAGATTGATGGCGGTCTGAGTGACGATCGCGCCCTGCGCCCCAGAGGAGGCACTAACACTGACACTCATGGTCACCAGCCTGAGGTGAGAGCCGGGTGAGAAAAAAATATCCTGCTGCAAATTAGATGATGGAGTTTGGTTGACTAATTGTGAACTAGACAGATGAGGTCGACTTCGAGCGGGCTCAGCGGTCCGTTACTCATTGGTATAGATGGAGCTGAATACCAGCTCGTGACAAGCGCCTGATGTCTGCGTCTGATACAATAGCGAAGCAAGGACAGAGAGTGAAACGACGTATCAGCATTACAATTGCAAAATTCGTGTAATGCAAGGTGAGTGGATTGGGCGAGAATCGCGGAGCAGTCAGTGCGGGCCACTGAGTTGTCACTCAACTCAGCTCAACTGTCGCTGACACCCCCCAACACTCAGACGGCACACGTAGATGAGCCAAGTACGATAGATCCTTCGCCGCGCTATTCCACACAAGCTAGTAGGAGCGTGAGATATTCAATCGACGGCATGCTCCTCATGAATGCAGCAGCTAGCCTAGCAGTCTCTGGCAGTGCAGCTGCGGCGCACAACCAATCAATGTTGCTGCCTGCCTGCACCAGCAAGCATATGAACTTCTCTGCTGTCAGTCTTCTGCTTGCAACTCCATCCTGTCTTTCAGGCCATGCAATGCATCACACGGCAGTGACAGATGCATCCATACGCCAATGCAATAATGGTATGGCATACACACATACACGCACAGACTTTTGAAACGGGGACGGGGTGGATGGGCGGACGCAGGGTGGTGTTAGGGTGAACACCGCTACCAGTCAGCGCACAGTGGCTTGACTTGGCAACTGAAGCCAGACAGCCAGTCAACGCAAAACGGAAGCACCCAAATGACCACTCACACTGCTGCCGGTATTCGGATGCATGGGGACACGACAATACAATCAACATAGCAATATCACACAAACAAAACCGATCTGTAGAACATATATGGCCGTAAGCAGTGGTTATTCATGCAGTCGCCCTTGGAGTTGACACCATCCGGGGTGCATCAATTTTGATAGGTTCCGACTTCACCTCAAGATGTCCGCTAAGCATGTGAGATTAGATTTCGTGCGCATTCCTCTCCACCTCTCACGCGTACCTGACTGAGCTACATCATGGGCAAAACGAGAGATGAGCATCAGTACGTGCAGTGGTACGTAGTGGATGCGGATGTGTGTTGCATTACCACGTATGAAGTGCAAGCGCCGTCACAGCCTCGCTGGTTGCCCAGCAACAGAAGGGAATGACATACTATCAACGCCAATGACGGTTACTATCCAACACAATGCGACGAATGATGCATTTGCCATGCAGAAGGTAAGCATAATGACAGTTGGATCGGATTGATCATGGTCTCGTGTCTTTCTGTCCTTGCGGCAGCAGCCATGTTCGTTGTGGATTGATGTGTGGCATGCCTGGCTTTGGCGGGGGTGGCATACCTGCCATGTTGCCTTGCATGGACATCGGCATGCCGCCTTGTCCAGGTGGGAAGGGGAAAGGGCCCGCGCCGGTTGGAGGGGGAGGAGGGGGAGGAGGAGGAAAGGAGCCACCAGCACCAGGATAGGCTGGTCCACTCGGTGGCATGCCCATACCATTCGATTGTGGCCAATTGCCTGCTGCACCAGCCGGAACACTCGAGGGAGAGTGGTGTTGCGATGGTTGATGACCTTGCCATTGTCCCGAGTTCGTAGTTCGCCCACCGTTTCCATCTCCACCTCCACCTCCGCCTCCCCCTCTCCTGCTATTTCTCCAACCCTCATCAATCTCCGGATCAGGTTCTTCTGTTGGTGCCATATTGAGTACTGCACTTGCTTGACGTGGTACAACCCCCTCTCCACTGTTGGCATCAAACCGTTCCTTATCCATGTCCTTTGCACGACCCCAGATGATGGTTGCTGGATGGCCATGCAAGTTAAGAGGAAGATGGCCTCCATCAAAGTTCTGCTTGGCTTGTGCAGCGGAACGGCGTGTACGAAATTTGATGAATGATAAACGATCACGTGCATTGATACTATCAATCAAACCAAATGAAGAAAATCGATCCATGAGTGTCGCACGGAGAGTATGAAAATCCACACCCATCACATTTAAGGCTGGATGAGAGACGGCGAGGGTGCTTGATAAGACTTGGACGACATCAGCTGCGATGGCTGAACGTTCTTGGTATGGCGGAGGCAGCACCACGAAGCCAGGCATCTCACGATTGGACTTCTCCCGAGCACCTGATGAAGAAGTGGCTGGAGCACCGGTTGTGGAGGAGCGATCTCGATGTCGAGCGTTGCCTCCTCGATCCCATTCTCGCTCTCGCTCGCGGCCTCCACGATCCGATTCTCGTTGGTATCGATCATACTCTTGTTCACGCTCACGCTCACGACTTCGACTTCGACTGCGCCGTCTTTCGCGTGACAGCGGGCTGACATCACGAGCAGATGACGGATGACGCTCATAGGAAGGGGAAGTGGAGGGAGTGGATTGTAGCGCAGGTGAGCCATGCGGTAGTGAGGCCATCTCTGCAGCCATGCCAGCTTCGACTTCTTCTTTTGGCTTGGGAGCAGAAAAGCGTGAGCGGCGTGCAGGTGTTTGTGTCGGTGTCTGAGGAGTCTCTGGGCCTGGGTAGCCCATAGTAGTAGTAGTAGGAGGAGGAGGAGTGGGCCCATGGCCGGCTGTATGGGGAGGCTGAGCTTGTGGGTAGGGTGAGGGGAATCCAGGTGGCTGTTGTTGAAACTGTGATGGTGATGGAGGTTGGGGGAATGCATTGGGCAGAGGTACAGGAGCAGATCGTGGTGTCGGTGGTGCGGCCTGTGCTGCAGCCATGCGTTCCTTCTCCTCTTCGAGCTTCTTTCTTACTTTCTCCTTTCGTGCCTCCTCGTCCTCTTCCTCTTCTTCCTCGTCGGAATATTCCCAACCCATGTCAGCGGCTGGTGCTGCTGGCTCCGGTACAGGTGCAGGTGCAGCAACGGGAGGAGGTGGTGGCGGTGGTGGGAATGCTGCTGGTGGTTGTGCGGGCGGGAATGGAAAGGCAGTTGATTGTGACGAGGATGAAACGGACGTAGGTGGAGCTGCAGCGTGGGATGGTGAGAGCATAGATTGCAGATTGGCGAGTGCACCAGTGGCAGAAGCGCTGGTGGACGACGACGACGGTGGCGGTGGAGGAGGCGGAGGGAAGGATCGTGAGGACGGTGTGGAAGGTTGAGAAGCAGCAGCAGCAGCAGCGGCTGCTCGTCGTGGATCTCGCGCAGGTTGACTGGATGCGTGCGGTCGTGACGGTTTGGATGATGATTGTGGAGTTGGTGGCTGTCGGGAGTGAGAAGACGTATGTGTGGCGACAGGTGTGGGTATATCCAGTCTGTCAGGTGATTCATCACCAACCGGTGCAATTGGACTCTCTGATCCATCCTTCTCACCATTATCACGATCATAATCTGCATCACCATCCATACTCGCTGCTTGACTCGCATATAAGGCATCCATCTCCT
>Ga0256777_1000382_pt1 | contig 10341 bp, 10 predicted proteins | sample MC6MC0928MT_FD_186042 | JGI IMG/M metagenome (GOLD analysis project Ga0256777, IMG submission 186042) | Metatranscriptome of enriched soil aggregate microbial communities from Iowa State University, Ames, United States - MC6-MC0928-MT... | ecosystem: Environmental > Terrestrial > Soil >... | reverse complement strand
CTTGATTTGGTTTGAATTTTTTTTCTGTATTGGCGTGAGTGGCGACGTGCCACTCCACTGGACGGGAAGCAAAGCGAAGCTGATCATGAGGCTCAGACAAAGCTTAGAACAGCAAAAGGCAATCACAGGCAGATCGAGGCAAGGCAGAGCACTGCCAGGCAGATGCAAGCAGGGAGTCGATCAAGCTCGTCGCATCATCATCATCAGCATCCATCCTCACCATTCACCTCTCCCGATGACTCTATCGACGACAGGATGAGTGAGAGTGGGGATGATGAAAGGACGGTTGGCCATGCGAGTGCAACGACTGGTACGATGATGCAGCCTTCACTGACAGCATCGAGCCCCGAGTCAGACACTGTCACTGATTCACCTCGCACAGCTGCCGACAGTCAGAATGAGAATGAGAAGGGAAGCTCAGCATTCACACCATCTCCACATTTGTCGCCTCATTCCAATCCGTCTCTCGCTCTATCTCAATCCATCTGGGCGCAGGAAGGCTACACGTCTGATTCTGATTCTGATTCGACGACATCACTTTCGCCAATTGTTTCCTCGCCGATGCGCGCAACAAAGCGAGTCAGTCGTAGCAGGACTACCAATGGATCCCGGACTAACTCAGCATCAGCGTCAGTGTCAGCTGCATCAGCATCATCGTCGGGTTCATCCGCCGCCGCCACTGCTTCATCCTCCTCCTCCTGTCGAAACACCATCAAGACGAGTAGTGGAGTGATGAGTGGGGATAGCTTCTACTTCATCGCACCGTCAGTTGCAAGAAATACACACAAAGCTCTGTTGGAAGATGATGCTGCAGTCGTGAGCTGCGGATGCGATGTCTTCCACTCTTGTCTGATGCTTGACACTGACACACTCCACCCCTGACCTGACAAACTTCTGTTCTGTCTTTCATTGAACTACAGGCCAGAAGGATTAGGAAATGGAGAGCTTGTTACCAACAAGGTCAGTAGCAACAGAGAGGAGGGGAGAGTTGAACGCGTCGGAGATGATAATGGTGACGCATACTGACTCAACCTGCTTTGCTTCCCTCTTGCCTGTCTCCTTCACCGATCTCAGCCATTCTCATTGGAGCTGTTTGCCACACTCACCAAGAGTGTCAACGATGATAATGATGCTTCAACCACTGCTTCATCATCTTCATCCTCTGCTCCCTCCTCTTCCTCGGCATCACCACGCATCAATATCAGTTTGCTCTTCCCTCTGGCAGTGAAGGTGACCGCCAAGTGTATGGAGAAGCGCAGTAACATTTACACACCGATCAAGCAGGCATTCGTGAAGCCAACCATCCAAAGCATGAAGTTGAATCAGCAGGTGGCATCGACATCGACCACGAGTGGAGCCAGGAAGGGAGGAGGTGGTGTTGGAGTTGGAGTTGGCCGATCGGCAGCAGTCAGTAGCATTGCTCCTTCCTTATCGAATGTGTGCATCAAGAGTGATGACGATGATGATCATGACGATGATGAGAAAGGCAAGGTAGAGTTAGGATCATCATCAACAGCTGCCACGTCTGCGACGATGGCGATGCCACTCAATTCATCGGGTCGAGTGAGTCGAGCATCAGCGAGAGAAGCAGCTGCATTGATATCAAGCATCATCAAAGGACAACAGAAGCCATTGCCGCCATCGTCATCGGCATCGGCATCAGCTGCGAGAGCTGTCTCGGCAAATAGGAAGCAGAAGAGCAACGAGAATGGAGCAGCTTCTTCAGCAGCGTCAACAGCAGCTGGCGGAAATCTAGCAGTTGTGTCGCCATTCGTCGCTCCACCCGTGGCTATTGCTATTCCATCTACCAGCTCTGCTGCTGCAGCATCAGAGATTGCAGCACATGCAACATCATCCATGCCCCGTCGTCCATCATCCAAGTCCAAGTTCAGTCGTCTAGCAGATGATGAGAAGGATCGCTCGATTGGAACGGCTGCAGTCATCACAACCAAGCCGTCTGGTCTCACTTCTGGAACGAAGACACCCGCATTGACTCGTGCATTGAAGCAGCTGACTGAAGCTGTGTCCAACAGACCCGTTGCATCTGCATCGGCATCTTCCTCATCAGTCTCGGCCTCACCATCCTCATCATCGATCCCAGTGTCTATCCTGCAAGATATCAGCAAGTCGATCTTCGTGAGTCTGACATCCGTCGAGAAGGATGGGAAGGAAGGACTGCTTCAACTTGTCACGACCAAGGGTGGTCAATCGGAGAAGAGGCCAAGACAGAAGTAAGAATGACAACGAGGAATGTGAAGGCGCATATTGCTACTGGGGAAGAGAGGCTCAGAGGCAACATTCTGCTCCAAGATGAGATTGAGCCACTGACAATCTCGTGTCTTTGTTGCTGTCTTCTGTTTGCATTCGATCACTGACAGGTACGTGTTGTTACAAGCTGGTTATGCATATCGTGTGTGGCTTCCAATCATGCCCGCTGGTTGGAGTTTGCACTTCAGTGTGTGTCGTCTACGAAGTTGGGAGTATGTCATGACTCCCTTGTCGATGTTGTTGAGTCATGCATCGTTGCCGCGATTCCCCACGCCACCACCACGACGAAGAGGAGGAGGTCGCGCAGCTGGAGCAGTGCCAGTGCCATACTCAGCAGCAACAGCTGCAGCAGCAGCAGCCACGTCAAGTTCGAATTCGAGAGCCTCGGCCTCCACTAAGTCTAGTAGCAGCACGAGCACCAAGCTGCGTCGGAGTAAGAGGAAGAGGACACAGAGCAGGGCAGCGCGTGTGGCAGCGGAAGGAAAGAAGAGCAAGACGACGGCAGCTGCAACGATGGCCATCATCCCATCAACTGCAACAGTCGTGTCACCGTCACTGATTCGTGCAAGCCATCGTCGGACTCGATCAGCTGAGGTCTCACCATCATCATCATCATCAACAACAATGGTTGGATCAATCGATGTGTCCATGCTTCAACATCGTCGTGGACGCTCACTGACCACGTTGCTCAATGCTGTGAGTGCATCACTGTCATCAACAACAGCAGCGGCGGCATCCTCATCATCTTCATCATCAGTGGCAGTGGCAGCTCTCTCAGCCTCACCTTCCATATCCCGAGCCAGTTCAGATCAGTTGTTGAGGATTGCCAGATTGGCTGAGGTGGTCAGCAATTCGGCATCGATGTCAGCAGCATCACCTGCACTGGCCGCTTCAAGGCTTGGGCTGAAGACCGCACCATCATCATCATCATTGACTGCTGCACCGACACCTTCCTGTGCCATCCCGGTTGTGGCTGCTGCATCTTCTTCGTCTTTCGGAAGCAAGAAGAAGGGCAATGCAGCATCCAAGTCATCCTCGTCATCCTCTTCCTCCTCCTCCTCTGCTTCCACTGCAAGTTCCGCTAGCAAATCCAAGAAGACGAAATCAAAGTCATCACAAGTTGGAGGAGATTCATCATCCATGAAGAGCAACGGCAAAGGAAAGAGAGGAGGAGGAACGAAGAGGAAGCGTGGACAGCCCGTCCTTTCAAAGCGTAAGAAAACGAAACATGCAGCAACCTCGAACACCAAGGCCAAGGCGGCAGCAGCAGCAGCAGCAGGACCGACGATCCAGATTCCACCCATCCTTCCACTCATGAACTCCAGAGCTGCACCAACGATGGCATCCGCACTTGCAACTCCTCCAGATACATCTCGATCGACTCCAGTGAAAGCTGGTGCGCCATCAGCTCGATTCACGATTCCATCCGTGCCAAACCGACGAGTTGGGGGAGGAGGAGGAGGGTCCACGCCAGTACGAGCCAAGGCATTGGCAACAACTACAGCTGGCTTATCTCCTGCATCCTCGCTCCCGACGCCATCACGTCGTCTCATGACTCCAATTCCACCGATTACAACATCGACGCATAGCAACAGCTCAACATCACCATCGAATGCGCGTGGAATCTGCAGTGGCAGTGGTAGTGCTTTGTTTACTCCTCATCGTGCTCTTCATGCCATGCCATTGACACCCACAGTGATGCATGGAAGTATTGGCAGTGGCAGTGGCAGTGGTGCCAGCCGTTCCTTGACACCGATGTTCCTGTTGCCTGGCCATGCTCCAACATTCTCTGCACCTGAGTTAGTCGTCTCTCCTGCAGCTACTGCTGCTGGTGGAGCAAGTCAGCGCAGTGGAACGGATGGAGCAGGTGGAGGGTCAGGGTCAGGATCAAGAGCAGGAGCAGGAGTATCTGGAGCGAATCCAAACTCATCAGCATCGCCACCACGTCATCTCAACTTGGTTCGACTTGCTCAACAACGATATGGTGCAGGTGTGACACCTTCCAATCCATTCTTCTTCTCGACAGCAAATATCAATAGTGCAGATGGCAGCGGTAGTGGTAGCGGTAGCGGAAGTCAATGTTCAGATCGTGTGAGTCCAGTATTGGGATCACCATGGGTCTCAGCATATGGATCCGGATCAGACCATGGGAGTCCGATGCCTCCATACGTTGCATCTGCAGCATCAACATCATCTTCGAATGCTGCATCAGGAGTGGCCGGAGTGATGCGCTCGGTTACACCACAGACGATTGCATACGTACATGGATCCACTCGTACTCCTCCACGCCATCCATCCGTCAACAGTCCTTCACCTGAGAGCTTGAATGTGCCTGAGAGTCAGACGAATGCATCTGCATCTGCAGTAGCTGCGGTAGTCGACATGTTCCTCGTCTCACCACCTCCACCTCATATCCCCTCTCATATGAGTCCACGTCATGCATCGATGATGATGAATGGAGTCACAGCCACCACCACTCTACCAGCATCGACATCGACATCCATGACAGCAACGACGCCGCCAGCAGCAGCTGCAGCAGGCCAGATGCAATGTGTTCCTACAACATTCATGGCTTCACCACAGCCTCCTTCGACTCCTCCATCACATGGACAATGATCCAGCACCAGCAGCTAGGACAATGGTTTTTTTTTCTCGTTTTTGCACTTGCGCTCGATGGATTCTTCAATCTTTTGGCATCGCAGCTATTTGCAACCGCATTATATCTCAACGTAGCATACATTCCGCAGAATTTTATCAGAGAGATCGGGGTTTGGTGATGACCTTTTGTTCATTTTGTTAAGATGACACATCTCTTGCTCTTTCGAACTTCCTCCTCCAGCACTGCTTGACTTCGATTGAAAATACAACAGAGTTGATCAAAATGATGGCATCCATCCAGATAGCGTTCCATACTACGAAACAATGACATGGACGAGGATGACGAGGATGACGATGAAGCAGAGGAAGGGAGCCCAGTAGTTGCACCTCCGACAGAAGTGGTCGCAGCGGGCATGGACATGGCGCCAGTTGTTGCCGCTGATGTAGCTGTGTTAGATGAGAGAGAAGACAGCAAGGTGCCTGGTGCACCAGTGGATACAGGTGGGGAAGATGAAGACGATGGAGCACGAAGGCGGTCATTCGTTGCATGAGAGGATGGGTCGTATCCGATTGAGTCATTCTTGCTTCGTCGTGATGATCGTGCCTGTGCAGTGGCAGGGTTGGATGATGCATGGATCTTTGTCGGTGACGAATGATTCGAGTTCGGATCCACCTGACCAGCATTCTTCGTGGTGGGCATCTTCGTGGCCGACTTCATGTTGGAGTTGGCGTTGGTGGCCATTCTTGCAACCATCTCTTCAAGTCGTTGTTGTCGACCATGAATGAGACCGAAGTAGCTCAGATCGATTCCACTGTGACTGTGACTGTGGTATGCGTAGGAGGATGGAGGGTGGAGAGCGGTGAGTGGTACGAGAGGTGGGGGAGGAGACGGTGACGGTGACGATGTTGCTGCAAATGTTCGAGTGGCTGAAGATGGATGTGTTGGGCTGCTGCTATGGCTCATGTTGATATGTGCTTGTGTCGGTGCATACAATGTCGTCAGTACCGGGTAGCAGTAAACTCTTCGAATCAACCCGTTGACGACGGCGAATTGAACCAGTCTCCTCGGATTAATGTTGGCACTCTCCAGACTCCAGGTGGCTGTGTTGGCTGTGTTCGGTGTCGGTGCTGGTGGAGGAGGTGGTGGCGGGAACGAGGTCCAAGTCGGCATCGATTTGAACACCTCACCAATGGTGACATTCTGATTGAAGGAGGTCAACAATTTCATGAGGATATAGAATGGAGGCTTTGGACTAGATGCATCAAGTCGACAGTAACTTCTCATATCCTTTCGTAGCTTCCTGGATCGTTCCCGCTCTTCCTGCTGCATGGTCGGAAGATCCGCGACGGACTTCCCGAGGAGTTCTGTCGAGGTATATCGGTTGGAATATTGGAAGATATCGACGAGTTGTACCGCTTCATAATAGATCAATTGTCGAATACATTTGGAGACGAGTGACAGATGAATTCCTGACAGTGTCGCAATCTTGTTGACATAGTTGACTCCATCCAAGAACGGGATAACTTGTCTCAGAGTCAAGTCCCATTCCACTTTGGATAATTCATCCAAATCTTTCGTGCGCAGAGGCACGAGGTATCCGGGAATGATCTTCGGTGGCGGCGAGAGCAGTGGATACAATTTGAGGTGCACTTTATGGATACCACTTTCGAAGTCCGGATTCATCCCTGACGTTGTTGTAGCTGTAGATGATGAGGAGGCGTGAGGGGTACCATTGGTGTCCATTCCCGTGGGGGAAGATGGATCATTGTGAGAGGTGGCGGATCGAGGAGATGTGAGTGAACTACCCGTACTTAATGGTGAATCGTTTTCATCTTCCTCTTCGCTGCTGCTCTCATCTTCAACTTCTTCCATCATCATCTCCTCTTCTTCGTCGTCTTCTTCATCCGTTCCACTCATCAATCTCATCCGTCTCCTCAACAATCTCGTTTGTCCATTCTTCCTCCTGCCTCGCGTCTTCATCTTGATCCCTCCATTCGAGGCACCCGAAGCATCATGATCATTGTTGCCACTCGTCGCGGCGGCCAGACTCGCATCGACCAAGATGCTACATTCACCATAGTTATTAAGATTCGTATAAATTTGTTGAATGAGATTGTGGAGGAGCTTCGTTTTCGATTCGGTACGAAACAAGAATTCACTCTCCATCTCCAAGCTTTCAATCATGCGTGCCAACTTGCGCAAGACAGGATGGTAGGGGCGCAGGAGGGTGGAGGTTGGTGTCGAGGAGAGGGAATGAGGTGGGGAGGAGGAGGAGGAGAAGTTGGAGGCGGAGTTCGGGAGCTGGTTGCTTGTGGATGCGGAATCAGAAGAAGGTGAAGTTGGAGATGGTTGCGGCGACGAATGTGATGGAGATTGTTGGTGCTGTGATCCGCCTCCACCACCTCCTGCCCCTCGTTTCTGTCTTTCCTGTTCCCGAGCCCATTTGGATAGGTCTCGTGGAAAGACGAATCCGACATTAAATAGCAATTGGTTTCGATGATACTTGTTCGAGGAGAGGGAGACGGGGTAGCCAAGTATGACATAGTCAAATGCCGAAAGAGTCACGAGCTTATGACACAATTCCGGACCAGTGATGATGAAATCCGAAATGGAATCGAACAGCTCATCTGACAGGCAACCTTCCGGCGCTTGACAATAGATCTTTGGTCCAACCGTGTTGTCAAATTCAGCAAAGAAGACACACAGCAATGGAAAGGTTGGACGATCTTGTCCTCGTATCTGTGGCATATGGCCACTACTACTGCCACTCATGATGTGAACAATGCGTGTCGAGGTCGATCATGCAGTGGTTGAGTAATACACACGCTGCGAACAGTGATGGCGTGAGAGTTGAACAGCCTGCTGGTGACGAGCCGAGTAGGTTACGGCTGATGATGCGCCAGTTGGCTTGGGCAGGACCGTTGCAGAGAACTCACAAGGCACACAAGTACAGGTGTAAGTAGGAGGTGACGAAGAGCTCACATGCTCTGGTTTCATTGGCAGATGTGACATGCAATGAACAGTGAATTGCAGTTTGTCAGGTCAGAGTGCCAGAGTCATCAGAGTGGCACTCCATGAATCGGAGTCCATGTCTGCCTGCATTTGTCATCACATGAGTGCGCACATCTATCGACTATCTCGCTTTTTGCCGATTCATATCATGCAGGCGCTCGTTCTGCTTGACATGCTCGTTGCCACTGTCATTCAGTTGTCATCACGTGTCAGATGTAGCTGACTCTCATGGTGTGGCCTGTCCGAGCGTCGCCTTCACTGTCACTGTCATTGTCACTGTCGCACTCACATTCTGCGTCGTCGCCATCAACGCGGAACACATGTCCGGATCAATATTGCGTTGAGTTGAAGGCCCATGGTCCTACCAATGGGCAGATGTCACTGTCACTGCCAATGCATTGAATGAGTATCGAGGAGTGCGGCAGAGCTTGTTCATGGTAATGTCAGTGAGCAATGTTAATGGGGGATCGATGGCTGTCCCTACGCGTGCGTCCACCATTCATTGCGTTCCATGTGGTCGCTCACTATGCGCACTCCATTTCAATGGATGTGATGAACAGCGCGAGCGGCACGATGAGCCTCTTACTGCTTTGTCTGCAGCACTCACTCAGTCGCAGCCACTCATCTCACTCACACTGTCGCTCACAACACAGACGCGACTTCACAGCACGTGCCACACCAAACCCCACGCCATTGCATAGCACACATGCAAGGCAAACCAACCAAACTTGTGTGAGCATTGCTCCGCCACTATCATACTACCAATGACTCTTGCCTTGCGCGCTGAACATGAGCCCGTGCAAGGCTGAACTTTTAGGCCCAACTGGCCGTAGTGAATCATCAGGTGCTGGCAGTAGAATCACACAATAGCGGCCAGAGATCCACATTGAATTAAAGCATATTGCAGGGCTATACAGACCATGACATGTATTCTTGCGGTATTCATACATATAAGCCGATCGGCTGATGCGTTATGTCCACTTGTTTTGCGTCATCTGACCTTTGTGTTTGGATCTGACTAGTCAAGCCTTCCCAGCTCCATCACTCCACATTCATTCATTCCTCATCGTCGCCGGAATACCAAATCATCATGTCTTCCTTCCTCACACAACCAGGCGAGGTTGCCGTTGTTGCACCTCAACAACAGCAGCAGCATCAACCGATTGGTGTCGAATTGTTACACACGCCGGCATTCGACTTCTCCAACTGCAAGCGCAATGCATTCCTGTCAGCAACTGGCTATGTTGCACCCAAGCCAATGAAGACTGGTACAACTATTTGTGGCATCATCTACAAGGATGGTGTTGTATTGGGTGCTGATACCCGTGCCACAGAGGGCAGCATCGTTGCAGATAAGAATTGTGCCAAGATTCATTACATCTCCAAATATATCTATTGCTGTGGTGCAGGAACAGCGGCAGACACGGAGAATGTCACTGATGTGATCAGCAGTCAATTGGAGCTTCATCGTTTGGCGACCGGACAGGAGCCACGGGTTGCCACAGCCATGACCCGACTCAAACAGAAATTATTCCAATATCAAGGCCATATCTCTGCCGCACTCGTACTCGGTGGTGTGGATGCAGATGGAAGTCACTTGTATACCGTGTATCCACATGGGAGTGTGGATCGTCTGCCCTATGCAACGATGGGCTCCGGTTCATTGGCGGCCATGGCCATACTGGAACATGGCTATCGAGATGATTTGGAGGAGAAGGATGCGATTGAACTCGTGGCACAAGCGATTCAGAGTGGTATCTTCAATGACCTTGGCTCCGGATCCAATGTCGATGTCACGGTCATTCGACGAGGAGCCAGTGGCAAAGACAATGAAGTGAAGTATCTGCGCAATTATCAAACACCGAATGCACGCTTATACACGCGCAAAGGAGGATATGAGTTCCCGCGTGGTACCACGGAATGGATTGCTGGTACGGAGAAGAAGTATCAATCGAATGTATCGTACCAGAGACAGGATACAAATGTCATGGAGACGGGTGGAGCCCCTGCATCAGCATCATCATCATCATCAAGTAGCATGGATACGAAGTAAAAAAGAAACAAGATTGAAAAGCGGCAACATTGGAACCCACGCACAGGGAGAGTTTGCACAAAAGTGATGAAGAAGCTGTACTGAGTACATGTAAAAAAAAAAAGAAAATTACGTGCGCATCTTCATTGGTCGTTGGTCCGTCCGACTCGGCTGCCAAGCCAATCGTGTTGTATTTTTTTTCTTTCCTCTGTCTGCATTTGTATTCATTCGCAAGTTTCCTTGCCCATTCGCATAGTCATACAGCAAACATCGCTTTCCAGCCTGTACACACGCTGTCCAACGTCAAAGTCAATACCAATTATATAATTGCCTGTGATTTGTAAAAAGCCAGTCAACATCGATATCCAAACGAGGATTGGTTGTTGTTGTTGTTGTTGTTGTTGTTGTTGTTGTTGTTGTTGTTGTTGTT
>Ga0256777_1000381_pt1 | contig 10349 bp, 3 predicted proteins | sample MC6MC0928MT_FD_186042 | JGI IMG/M metagenome (GOLD analysis project Ga0256777, IMG submission 186042) | Metatranscriptome of enriched soil aggregate microbial communities from Iowa State University, Ames, United States - MC6-MC0928-MT... | ecosystem: Environmental > Terrestrial > Soil >... | reverse complement strand
GTGTGAGATGCAGTTCTACTTATCTGGTGTTGACCGTTCTTTTATTCTAACATCATTCTCTGTCAAGAAGAATGAGAAGAAAGAATGAGCTGACTGGCTGAGCTCTGTGAGTCTCTCCGGTCGGAATCAGACAGGGGCAGATGCAGAGGAGGCTCAGAGCTTCATACTGAAACTCACACGCATTGGCATATATATTTATATGCTCACTCAAACAATCAAAAAGGTAGGCAGGAACGAATGTGGGGATAGTGGATGAATGGTGCCTAACGCTCAACTTGGCGACATGAGGATGTGACACGTGTCAAAGATCTTGCCTGATGCCGATTCTGCCTTTGTGTCTGACTCTGACTCACGTCACTCATTCATGTTGCATATTCGCACTCTTGTCAGAATCATCTTCAACAAGCACAAGTTTCTTTCCCTTCTCCCTCAACTCATCTTTCAACCTTCACTATGAGTGTCGATCTTCAGCCAGCCGAGTCCTTTGCTCTCAGCACCCGCCAGGGTCGTCTCAACCATCTCTCCTCCCTCCCATCCGGCATCAGCAGCGAGGAGGCCGTACTGGGACGCATGAAGATCGCGCAACTTGAGATCATGGAAGCACGGAAGAGAGGAGCAACTGCAGAGGAGATGAAGAAGTTGATTGCAACAGAAGTGGAATTATATCAATTCACGGAGAATGCACCATGGAGACATAGTGGGGAAACCAGGAAGTATCAATTGCGCCATGATCTGTTGTTGTATGAGCATTACGCATCGTTGGCCAAGAGCTCCAAGGATAAGAAGGAGCGGAATGCAGCCGAGGCAGAAGTGCAGGGTATCCTCGCCAAATTTCAACAGAAGCTTGGGGTGCAATTTGGCACACATTCACAACACATCCCAACCTACACTGATGAGCTTGCAAGCTCGGATGGAAGTTCATCCTCATCCACACCTTCTCGTCCCTCCGTATTGGATCCCAGTTTTCTCTCCCTCCCCAAGTTGTTACAAGATACCTTCGATCGTTGGCAGTCGACGAATCAATTTACTGCATTGGCATGGGAATGGTTGGGAAATCATTCGAAGTTGAGTCGAGGGATGTTGACGGATCTGTTACAAGCACAAACGGCACCAACTCTCGGTAATCTTGTCGCCTTGATCGAGCGTGATTTGAAGGAGCCCGCCAACCCCAATCAATCTGGATCCATGCCACCGAACTACGGCGACAAGACCATCCATCGACGCCTGACATTGGAACAGATGAAGGAGCTCCAAAAGCGCATGCCGAAAATCATGGAGGAATCAAGCACGTTCGTCATGGATCTCATCTCGAAGGAGCGACCATTCAAGAACGTGTCGGAATGGACGGAGCTCGACACGACGAAAGGAGGCATGTCGATGGCACGCCGTCGAGAGTACCTGGAACAACTGTGGAAGACTGCCATGGGCCTGCCGGTACAACATTCGAATATCAAGGGACTACTCATGTTTCATGTGTTGTATTATTCCATTCAATTCTTTCATGAAGTCTCTTTCGAGCGTCTATTGGAGTATGTGAAGCTACCACGAACCCAGGGCAGTCTGGCCATCCGTGGTCGCACTGATGCCGAGCTTGGATGGCATGGACTCACTCCCATCCAATTGAGACAGAAGAGAGCGTCGGCGTATAATATTCACGCAGCAAACTTGATCACGTTTGATGGACGAGCAGATGCAATCTTTAACAAGGCCAATACCTCGAATGAAGTGTCAGTCACGAGCTTCGCCTTACAACGTATGGGATGGATGGAACGAGATGGATGGAAATCCACAACGAAGAATGAGAAGAATGCGGCAAATGAATGGGTGAAATATGCAGACAAAGAGTGGGTTGATCGTACCATTGCCATCACCATCCTCACTACTCCACAGGATCATCCGAAGGTTGCTCCAACCGCACAGGAGATCGAGCAGGCCAAGGCCACATTGAAAGGGACGGAAACCGCCAATTTAAAATCACAAGTCATGCTGGAATTTACATCTGGATTTGGGAGTGGCATCGATGTCGAACATGCCTCTCCCTCGCCCTCCTCCTCGTCGAATGTTATTGCAACCAATTGGAATCGATCGTCTTTCCATCCACGCGAGGAGGTCTCCCTCCATCTGACCTTGAAGAATGTGCCCAGACTCCTGGTACGAATCTTTGATATCCATGCGAGGAATTGGTACATCAAGAAAGGAATCGAGATTGATGCCGCACGAATTGATGTCGATGGACTCACGCCGTCGGAAGAGATGTGCTTGGAATTGGAGAAGGAGCATGGAGTGAATTGGAGTAGTTTCGCACGACGCACAAGGAGGCTCACTCTACCCAGACTCTCCCAGGCACGAGCGGGTGTATGGATGGTTGAATTGGTTGGAGCCGGGTATCGTGCGAGGAGTCTCATTCGAAAGGGTGGACTGGTTGCACTCAACCATCCGGCACCACAGGGACATCTGTTCAGAATCATCAATGCCGCTGCTGCATCATCTGCACCATCTTCCTCTTCATCCTCATCCTCATCGTCGTCGTCCTCTCCCAAGGCAGGCTCGGATGTTCGTCCATTGATGCGTGCCAGTCTGTGGTTGAATGGTCATATGTATAACAGTGATCCATCGACAGGCATCATTCTTGTTCCGTATACCTCCTCGCCGAACACCAATCAGAAGATCGTTCTCATCAACGATGAACCGTCCATGCATGCAGATGGAACGACCACTCCACCTGACCCAACATTCGCCACACTCTCATCCTTCAACCATTTGTCGGAGCAGTATGACTTTCATGCAAGCTTCCTCGTGGATCGTGAGAACACACTGGCCAAGACTCGAGCCAAGGTCATCATCTCACCTTCACTCAGCTTGCATGGCACATTGGTCTCACCAGCAAAGAAATTGAGGAAGGTCACACTCACTGTACGATGTGTCGATGAGGAAGGTGTGACGAGTGAGCAGCTGATCGATCCATTCACATTGAGTGCAGATGATACAGATACGATTCATACCATCTCTATCCCCGATCATTTGGCCTCATTGTCTCTGACCTTATCTGGCGAGGTTGCACTCGTCTCCACTGGTGGCAAACAGAGTGTTCAAGCCAACTTCCACCTGTCCCTCAACGGCATCGATCGGAGCAGTGCACTGGAAGACATCTATCTCAAGGCGGGAAGCGATGGCAAACTACACAAGGCTGGTGAGAAGGTGGCCATTGAAGGATCGAAGGAGTACAGCTTGTATTGCTTGGGGAAATCGGGCGAACCAATCAAGGGCCGACATGTGAGCTTGAGATTACAACATGCATTCCTCCATTCGACCCTCTCTTCTGAACCCGAATTGCAACTGAGTACAGATGCCAATGGCTGTATCAAGCTTGGACCATTGCCCTATGTACAATGGATCATGGTCGATGTTCATGTGCCAGGGGGCAACAATGGCTCTCAACCATTGAATGAGGTGACCATTCCTCGAAGTCATCGATGGACGTTGACAGGCTGGCATTCAGGTGTGGGATCAGAGTCGAATGCATTCGCTGCACGTCGTACCATCGTCATTCATGAAGGGTCCACAGCCTACATCCCATACACTGCTGGAGTGTCCCCACTCACCAATGGGGATGTACACAAGGATGTGCGCTTGTTCGAGCTCATGGATGACAAGCAGTATGGTCGTCGTCTGAATGGGGACCATCTCAAGCTTCTCCAAACGAGTTCGGATCGTTCGTTGGAAGTATCCGGTCTCCATGGTGGCACCTATGTGCTCGTCTTCAAGAATGCATCCTCATCCATGGTGAGTGGTCGAGGCAATGCTTTCCATGAGATTCGCATCCATGTGGTTCCCGGCATCGTGGTGATGGGTGAATATATCCTGGATCGAATCTCGCGACGATTTGTACAGATGTATAGGCAAGACATGAAGAAAGCTGGACAATTGCAAGTGGTGCAAGTCAAGAGAGAGGCGTCGACGAGCAAGACGAGTAAGAAGAGCAAGGAGGAGTCTTCGGATATTGTCATCCAGCTGTCTGGTGTGACATCCACCACCCGTGTACATGTTGTTGCCACGCATTTCTTCCCCGACTTACCCATGTCCAATCAATTTCAAGCTCCACCACTCCCTTCCTCTCGTATGTTGCTCTACTCCGTTCCAAGTTCCAATTATCTTTCCAAGAAGATGCTCGGAGATGAAGAGACATACATATTGGATCGAAAAGTTGCGGGCGGACGGATTGGCTGTATGCTGCCTCAGCCATCCCTGCTGCTACATGAGCGCGTCAAGCAGAGTACGACCTTCGCTGCAGATCCGAAGTTGAGCAGTGGTGAGCAGTACACGAAGGCGGATATGCGAATGGATGAGGAGGAAGTCGCAGAGGTGTCACTCGATGCTGGCCTGTGTGCTGCTGATTCTCAATCTCAAGCGATCTATCGACCAATGGCTGCACGCATGATGAAGGAGCGTGAGACGGCACCTCGTGGACGATTCGGCTTTGCCGCCATGTCTGCATCTACATCCGCCAATGGTGAGGCATCGGGTCGTGGATTAGAGGAGGTCGGCATCATGACTCATGATATGTGTCCTGACCCATTGACACGTCATTCACTGGAGTTCCTCTCGGCTCCAAGTCTCATACTCGATAATCTTCGACCAGACGCGAACGGTGAAGTACGGCTCAGTGCTGCTGGATTGGAGGCATATAACATGTTGAGTATTGTGGCAGTCGATGGACAACGTGGCAGAGCATTCTATACGTATGGATTGAAAGATGTTGCCAGTCCTGACATGGATGAATCGAGCCCTGAACCAGCCGCTTCCTCTCCTGGCTCCGAGGCAGTCAAGATTGGTTCGTTGAAGTTGGATCGTGCCTTCCGTGATCGACGGCTGCTACCGGGGTTGGATGAGTCGAAACATTTCGCCGAGAGCCACTTGATCACTCCACTCCAGTCATCTGCATGCTTGACCATCGATCATGCACAACAATCGAAAGTGGAAATCTATGACTCGATCAATGATGTGTGGGCATTGTTGGCGTCGATTGCCAAAGCTGATGGGAATGGTTCGGTCACCTCCGCCATGTCCAAATTCGACTTCGTTCAGCGATGGATCGATCTGCCTCGTGAGAAGCAACTTCATCTCTACTCTGAGTATGCATGTACGGAATTGAATGTCTTCCTCTTCTTCAAGGACGCAACTTTCTTCCAGCAAGTGATTCATCCATCGTTACGCAATCGTATGTATCGAAGCTTCATGGATGAATTCTTGATCAGCTGCAGTGCTGGATCAGGATCGAGTACAGACATCGATGAGTTGGGCAGGAAGTATCTGCAGCCATCCAACTATGAATCCTTAAACACCTTCGAGCGTCTCATGCTGGCCTTGTTGCTGTCTCGGAGTTCATCAGAGGAGTCGCGATCGAATGGTCGAGCCATCCTCGATCTTATCATTCATCAAGTTGCCGCTCAACCAAGACAGAGTCAGGAGGAATATTTGAAGCTATTCAATGCGGCCATGCAATGTAAATCATTGACGAGGAAGGACGGTGAAGGGGGGGACGATGAGGGTCGAAGGGATGCTCGCCCCAAGAAGGAGAAGAAGAGTGTCCCTCTCCCTCATGCTCCAATCCTAGCGCAACAGCTGCAGTCTCCCTCTTCCTCATCCATGCCTCCACCACCACCCAAGCCAGCCGGTGGCATCCCTCCGCCTGCTGCTATGGCCTCGATGGCCATGCCCATGATGGCTCAGAGCCTACGTGGAATGGTGACGAAGAAGAAGATGATGGCACCGCGTGGTCGGGCGCTCCACAAGCGACAAGCCATGCCTGAATCAGAATCAGAATCCGATGAGGATGATGATAATGATGAATGTGAAGAGGAGGAAGAAGCCGCAGGTGGTGAGTATGGTGCGGACTCATTTGACGCCATCTCAGCTGATCTGGAGGAGCGTGGCATCCAAGCTCGACAACTCTATCAGGCACCACCCACAACGAAGGAGTATGAGGAGAGACACTATTGGGATGTATCAAGCTGCAGTGAGAAGCAGAGAATGGTCGCATCACTCGTCATTGAGAATCGATTCTGGAGTGATTATGCAACATATGCTAAGTCATTGCTGACACAAGGCAAGGATCCATTGGCTGATCCATCCACACTCCCAGCGTTCCTCTCACGCAATCTCACTGCACCCATCACATCCTTCGCTGATGTATTATGCCGATTGGCCGTCATTGGATTACCATTCACCTCAAGACTGCAATCACCCACGATTGAAGGTGCACGAAGTGCACGCATGAGTGTCAAGGCGAATACTCCGTGCATCGTCTTCCATCAGGAGATGAGAGAGATCAAGAAGGAGGAAGAGGCGGAAGAGGAGAAGGAGGAGAAGAAGGGTGCAGAGAAGAAGAGTAGCGTCAGTGTCAATGTCGCCTATTTGGACCCTTTCGATATGTATGAACGTCAGCACGACGACGATGAGGATGAAGAAGACAACGATGAGCGACGCGATAAGTACGTGGAGGAGTTCATTCCAAGAAAGATCTACGTGGCACGCGTTGTTCTCACGAATGTTTCCTCGGGAGCTCAGCGTGTCGAGGCACTGATCCAAATTCCTGAAGGCAGCATCCCAGTTGGAAGCTTCGGAAGACGGGGCCAAGAGACACGCACGAAGTTCATCGAGATACCTGCATACGCTTCCACGGTCATCAACTACTTGTTCTACTTCCCATCAGCAGGAGTGTACAAACACTACCCAGTTCAAGCTATCAAGAAGGGCTCGAAGTCCACGCGTGTGGTCGGTGTGGGTCCACGATCTCGTCTCGTTGTGGATCGACCCAAACATATCAAGCGTGACCTGCGTGATTGGAGTGTGCTGAGTCAAAGTGGCAGTGAAGATGAAGTGCGAAACTTCCTACGAACTGCAAACCTCCATCGGAATGTGGATCTGGCACTCATGCTGTGGCGCTTCGAAGCGATCCAAGGACGCAAGCCTCCTGCATGTTCGAGCGGTGATCCCCAGGCATTCTTCCATTCCGTTATTGACATCTTGCGATCTCGCTTGATCTTCGACCATCGTGTGTGGTGCTTTGCATTGAAGCATGGAGACGATCGGACACTGGCAGAATTGCTACAACGTTCACCGTTCATCATGAATAGTGTGGGTCAATACTTCCAATCGATGTTGGTGCAGAAGGATGCAGCGGACTATGCATGGAATGAGATCCAACACTTGGAATATAAACCACTCTTCAACTCGCGTGCTCATACGCTACGAACAGCTGCCGCGGCTGCAGCCGCTGCAAGACGTGGTGAAGGGAACGGTGATAAGCGTGCATTAACCATTCAGAACAAGGAGTTCTCTCAGCAATACCAACGATTCATGTCCTACATCTCTGATCGTTACTCTGGTGCAGAACATCTTGGTGATCATATCAAGCTTGCATTGTCCTACTATATGCTTCTACAAGAGCGTATTGATGAGGCGAGAGGATGGTTCCAGATGGTTCGACCACCAGCTGGATCAGTGAGTGCCAAAACCAAGGTGGTGCCAAGTGGTGCCAGTGCTCAGGCAACAACGAGTAAGTCTTCTAGCAGTCTGGATTCGGGAAGTTGTGCACTGCAGTATGACTATTTGTCATGCTTCTTCTCCTTCTTCTCCGCGAATCCATCCGATGCACTGTCGATCGCTCGTGCCTACTCCTCCACTGAGCCCCTGATCCACAAGCGCAAGCTCTTCATTGAGGTGGAGAATCAAATTCAAGAGATGTTGAGTGTATTCGATGTGGAGGAATTGATGGATGAACAATCGAAACGTGAAGCAGGATCAGCAGCAACGGCGAAGGAAGCAGTCGTTGTACGCGATGAACAGGATCGAGCACGAACGATGTCGAATCTCGCCTCAAGTGAACCCGTACTCGATGTTCAAGTCGTTGGGAAATCCTTGCATATCCATCATGCCAATGTTGAAGAGATTCGTGTGAATTTATATCGCATGGGCATCGAAACACAGTTCTCATCTGCCCCATTCATCATGTGTGACAATGATGCTGGTGCGCCACATAACAGTGGTGGCAATGGTGGACTCAGTTCCTTCCTCTTCCTCAAGCCCAATGAGACTCTCACTGTTCGTCCATCGAAGTCGAAGCTGGCTCCTGCAGGATTGACAACACATGTTGGAGGAGAAGCATTGGAGGTTGCACTACCTCCAGCATTTGCCAACACCAATTGTTGGATCGAAGTCACGGATGGTACGTCGTCGGGGAATGGAAACGGCAATGGAGCAGGCTCAGGAGGCCTGTCTGTCACGCGTGCATACTTCGCTCATGACCTCTTGGTGCAGTTACAGGCAAACTATGGTCAAGTGAAGGTTGTGAGTCGTAGCACGGGCAAGCCCCTGCCTGGAGCCTATGTCAAGGTGTATGGCCGCAGTAAGTCGGATTCCACTCATTCCTTCTACAAGGATGGCTACACGGATCATCGTGGCAAGTTTGATTATGCATCATTATCAACGGACAAATTATCAAGTGTCAACAAGTTTGCCATCCTCATTCTGCATGAAAAGTATGGAGCCGTCGTCAAGGCGGCGGATCCACCACAACAATAATTTCGAACGACAGCCTCGGATGGAATGGAATGAGAGGCAACAAATCTAGATTGCATCATGATCACTATCGCTGCGTAGAACATGACGAACCTCCAACCAACAAGCGCATTCATGTGCATTGCCAACCATCCTTTTTTTCAGCGGCTGCGCGCATGTCTCTTTCCATGCCTGGCATGAGGCCAACAGCCTGGTGCTTTCCTTGTGTTTCACTCTTCCCTTTTGTTTTTTGTCTGTTTTTTCTTCATCTCTTCTTCCCACTCTCCATCTTCTTCTCAACATCGCATGATTCAGCCTCGGTGATTGTTCGTGAGAGTTGATCGCCTAATTGGTGAGTTGCGCAGTTCGTGCGATCGCCCGAGTCTCCTGATCGTGCATCTGCATCTTCTGCATCGATTGCTGTTGTTTCAAGCTTGCCTATGCCGCCACTCACTGGCCTTGAGACGTCAGTTCCAGTGCATCATGTGTGAGGGCCGCCTCCATTTGTCGATAGCCTCTGCATTCTGCCAGATCGATCGAGAAATGTACTGCATGCGATTTTTTTTTTAATTTTTTGAAATGCCATCACAATTCTTGTTCTGTATGAGATGAAAAAACAAAAGACTAATGTTGCAACTTTGCAAGATAGTGTTAGCGGAATGCAAGCTCGATACAATTCTTGATACGAATTATATAAACAGATAGAGGGACGAGAGACGGGGAGAGGATGCACAAGCGAGTAGAGCGGAGCAAGCAGAAACAACTGCGCACGTAGCGGAGCACAAAGACGTTGCATGCACGCGCAACCTTAGCACAATAGGTAAAGACTACATATAACCAGCATTACCAATAGGAAGGATTGTCCCTTGATTCCAACAGGCCGATGAATTGTCTCATCGGAAAAGTTTGAGATGTTTGAGCAAAGGTTGAATGATGCTTCGTGGGTAAGGACGAACAGCCAAGCAACTACGATAGTTCTCGGGATGCTCAACCCATACATGATGTTTAATATTATTATTCTGTAATTTCTCAGCGGTCTCAATCAATTCTTGCTCATCCTTCGCAGAAAGCACAACCTTACGCATGGAACCCAACGAATCAGCGGAAGTATAACGACGAACCTCATCATCCTGGAGGTGCTGCATGATGGCAGCAACGCATGCATGACTCCCATTCGCAATCAATCCACCAACATTCCACTTATGTGCCTTGATTAGATCACCGCGCATCACAACATATTGAACTAAGACGTCTTCTGCAGGAGGCGAGACAGGTGAAGCGGCAGCGGGGGTTGGTTGAGCGGAGGCGGCAGCAGCTGCGGCTGCACTCGCTGAGGCAGCGTTATTCGATTCACTTGACATTGTTACTTCGGTAGGATGAAGAAGGTGACTGGTTGGTCACAATGCGTAGTCAGGAGCCAAAGTCAGGTTCAGAGAGAGGGAAAGAAGAATAGAAGGGCCGAGTGGAGTCGAGTTGGTCAGCCATTGACAAGCCAACTGCAGCAATCCACCTGTGTGTCGTCCACCGGATGATACATCGGACTGCTATCAACTGCTAGCACCCGCTCTACAATGCCACCACACCATTGCCAGCAATGATTCCATTGTGAATGTCAGCAGTCATCAGCCGCTCCCTGGCAGTGACGCTGACGAGTGACTGTGAGCCTGCCTGCATTCGTCATCGGCCAGGCCCCACACAATATTGACGCTGTCAGTGACACAAGTCACTGCTGACACATGCATCTCACATTGTCACGCCATGCTTATCACAAATGCTCATGCATACCCGGC
>Ga0256777_1000372_pt1 | contig 10404 bp, 3 predicted proteins | sample MC6MC0928MT_FD_186042 | JGI IMG/M metagenome (GOLD analysis project Ga0256777, IMG submission 186042) | Metatranscriptome of enriched soil aggregate microbial communities from Iowa State University, Ames, United States - MC6-MC0928-MT... | ecosystem: Environmental > Terrestrial > Soil >... | reverse complement strand
GTTGGCAGCTTCAACAAGCTCAGCAACAAATACAATATCGATATCGATCCAGAATGAAAACCGCCTTCGAGCGAAGGGCTGACTGTCGCAATGAATGCGGCAGCTGCCCATGTCCCTAAAGAAGATGCGCAACGAATGACAATATCATATAATGGCATGCGCAGGCAAGCCAAGGAGGCTGGAGGATTGGACTCTTGGGAGTGTGGCCATCGATGAATTGGACGCGTGACGGTCGTGTCATAGTCATGGTCATGGGGGCCACGTGCACTAGTAGTAGTACTAGTACTCCCTCGTGAGCTACCGATTCCAGCGGCAGACGGAGCGCACGCAAGAAGAAAAAAAAAAAAGCACGTCCAGCAATGGAAGAGTGGGGAGATGAGCAGATGAGTACGTGGAGAGCGTGATGGTATGGATGCGATGAAATGTGCCATATCGGGTTGAAGGCGCAGTGTGACATTCATTCCCCACATGAATGCTATGAATTCCTCTTTTTCGGTTTCGCTTTGCCAACGATCATCTTTGCTTCCATCATACGGATCTCCCTCTCGGATGGTTCATCCACCTCCACATAGCTCACACTCCTACGCGCACGCAGACTTCGGCCGACGAGAGGGACTCCTTCTTGTTGTGAAGCGGTGGACGGAGCGGGTTTCGATGCGACGAAGGGAAGGATACGAACTGGAACAGTAGACGAGGTTCGGCCACGGGTTCGACCTCGGCCTCGGGGAGCAGAGGATGTAGACAGAGGTTGATGGATTGATGGCGGATTTGCAGTGGAGGATGAGTGAGTTGGTTGGGAATAGGCAATAGCGATGTCACACGCTGCCTCCGACAATGAAAAATCGATGCCATAGGTTTGCTGGGATAAGCTTATCGGCCCAGCAGTCGAATCGCCGTCTCCTCCTTCTTCCTCCTCTTCCTCGTCTTCTTGTTTGTCTTCATCACTGACTTGCTCTTTCTCACTCCATTGGCTCATCTGAGTGAGGTCGATATCGACGCGCGTTGTCGTTGCAGGGCATGCTTCAAATGCCGGATCGGATGTAGATGCGGATGGAGAAAGTTGGTTGATGCTCATCGCTCCAGTTTCATTCGTTTGATTCACATTCTCCTCAGCCTCCACCACTCCTCTATCTGCACTCACTCGCTTGTTAAAAAGGTTCTTCGCACCAGGCCGATTGAATCGTGTGCGTTTGGCTGGCTGCTTCCTCTTTGTCTTTGATATTGGTCGCTTCCTCTTCTTCTTCTTTCCACTTGGCTGATAGTCATCATCCGCCTCGCCGTGCCAACTACCATCTGACCCATCATCCTCCATTTCCGCTTCATCTTCATCTTCATCTGGTGATTCAGCAACATCACCATCTTGCAGTTCATCGAGTTGACTAGGATGTTGATAGATTGGTGGATGCTGGAGCATGGAGGATGGGGCATCAGTGGAGACATCGGAAGGAGCGGCTGGGTAAGAGGATGGAAGCGTGCGTGCATTCGAACTCGCTGTCGCATTGGATGAGGAAACGCGGTCACCCTTGCGAGAATGAGGATCGCGCATGAGACTTCCATTCGATGGCGGCATTTGAATGGATTGCGAAGATGCAAGGACGGATTTCCATGCGGATGGCGGTTGCTGCGGCCCGGGGAACTCATCCATGCCATGCTTCGTTTCGTCATCATTCTGCTTCTGCTCGGAACTGAATGCATTTGTGACAACCTCTTGCTCCTGATGGTGAGTTGATGCTTTGCCAATGTTTTGCGCTCTACGTCTGGTGCCAATCCACCCGCTCCACCCATCCCAGCTGTTGATGTCAGTGTCTTCCAGATGCGCTTGCAGCAAGTCGTCAACGCTGCCGCTCTCACTATCGCTGCCACTGTTAACGGATCGTCCGATGTCTGCTGCAGCGCCATGATGCAGGGAAGACGAAGCAGCATCAAGTTGGGCGATGGAAGAAATGTTGAGCGTGATGGAGGGAGTGGAGGAGGCATCAATGGCACCATTCGTTGCAGCGCCATGAGGAGCATTGGGTGATGTCGTATTGTCGAGCCCAGAGTTATTGCCCGCTGCGAGTGGCTCGACTCCGCCTCTTCCACGTGCAGTCATGCTATCAATGACATGTTGCTGAAGCTTATCCATACAGCGTCGCAACAGAGAGAGCTGCCTTGTCATCTGGCTTCGTTCTTCTGTTCCTGTCTTCTTCTCTTCTTGCTGTCGCTGCTGGAGGATGATGAGTGCACGATGGAGCTGCTCCATCCGCCTTCTGTGCGCAACCTGCTCCTGCTTCCGTTCTTGTTGCAATTGGCAGAGCGCATGAGCGAGGCTCGCGATATCATGCTGAATGGAGCTGAACTCTGCCTTGAGTTGTGTGGAGATATCGTTCAAAGGTGATGTTTGACTTTGACTCAGAGGCATGATGGTGTTGCTCAATCCCCCTGCTTGCTGCAACCGATGAGACAAGAGTGGAGGCGGTGGCTGCATGAATGGCATCTTCATGTGCATCTGCATCGACATCTGCCTTTCATCGTCATGAGTAATGAGAGAAAATATGATCTGAAGCGGCTAGCTCGAGCGGGAAGAAAGGCAGCGGTGGGAGTCAGTCAGCGTCAGCTGCAGCGTGGATAGATGACTTAACTGGCTTAGCAGAGCAATGCAGAGCAGAGCAGAGCAGAGCAGAGCAGAGCAGATGCGACGAGGCGATGATGGACGCGTACGACTCACATGCAGCTCGAAAGCAGAGTCGAGGTATCACGTGCATGCGTATGTTGCATGGTCGAAGCCGATATGTGTGCATCGGGTTGTGTTTGATTGGAATGGAGTCGAGGCAGAGGCAGAGGCAAAGGCAGAGGCAGAAGGAGAGGGAGGTAAAGGTAAGGTAAGGTGAGCTTAGCAGTGGCAGTGAAGTAACGCTTGCTAAACTCAAGGCCACCAAACAAAAACAAAAATCAAAAATATCTTCAAAAACACAAACAAAACAGAAAAAAAAAATGAAAAGTGAAGCAGCAAGGAAGCAGTCTTGCGTACGCGTCAAGTGTTCGATTGGAAACGTTGGAGTTGGCCCGTCAACGCTCGACGCCTTACAGATAAAGTTGCGATGGAATTAGGTTGATTGAGGTGGAGTGTGGAAGAATGAACATGGAACCGATATAGGAGATGGAATGTACCCGAAACACTGGACGGACAACAACAGTTGCGCAGTTCAGCATGATAAATGTCCGATGCTTCTGCTGCACATTGTGAGTCCGATTATTCTCCACTGGCGCTCTCACCAGATTCGTGTGCCCACTTCCCATCCTGAAACGACACATTCAACCTTTCCACTCGACTGGATGATGGTCGCGATTCAGACGAGCCTTTCAAAGCACTCCACCGGCGATTGTGTCCTGGAGTGAGCCCATACGCGTTCGGTGGGGTCGGAGTGCGCGATGCAGCTGAACCACCAACGCCATTACCGCCGACACCATTAGCGACATGTTGGAGAGGCAATGGATGGGATGCAGCAATGGATGCAAGAAGGGCATTGATTGAGGTTGTTGATAGGCGTGAACTGTTGCGCTTGCTACGCCGACGGCTTGTTTGGCTGGATGATGACGGTGGAGCATGAGATGCGGCGTTGGATGCAGGTCGACTTTTGTTGCTTCCACTACCAGGAGGACTGGGAGCAGCAGGAGAACGAGAGCGGGATCGACGAGGAGTCGGTGCGTCAGGATCCACTTCCGTTGCCTGGGATGGAGAGGCACTGGCTATGCGAGCGTTAGTTTGCCCAGTGGCGACCGCGGCGATGGTTGCATCGCTGTTGCTGCAAGTTTGGTCAACCTTGACATCTGCCACTTGTGGCTGGTTCGATGCGAATGAAGCAGGCAAAGCCATTGCGCGGGGAGCTGATCGAACAGTGGAGTTGGAGTTGGAGTTGGAGCGGTGATGGCGTAGGTCCGGTTTATTTGGGCCAATCGGAGGAGCTGGCTTCAAGCGAGATGTCGAGCTCGAGATTTGACCATGCACATCCTGCTGCTGCTGTTGTTGTGCCTGGGCGTGTTTGGCGCGTGCAAGTGCGCGCACGGCAGCATTGATGCGGTTGACAGTACGACGAGGCAGTAGTCCCTTCTGTTGTAGATGGCCATTGGGGCGCATTGATGAACGCGAATGGGAATGGGATCGAGATGGAGATTTCGACCGGGAGCGTGATCGTGATGTTGCACGTGCACTTAGACTTTGCATCAATGGTGCATGAGCAGCAAGATGGGGATACTTGAAAAAGCGAGCCCATTCCAGTGGATCGTGGCGCCTACGCCCAGCATCACCTTGATAACGGTGCGACGTGAAAGAAGTAGAATGGTTTGAATTGGATGGCTGTTGCTCCACATCATCTTGGTGTGTCTCCTGCAATGGCCGAATCTGATCTGGCTCCTGCATGTGTCTCCCGCCTCTTGTGAGTGGTCGTACCAATCCTTTCTCAATCGCCAACTGCAATTCCTTCTCGTCCTCGGCCAGTTGAATGTACTCATCCTCCAATGCGGGGATGGCGAGGTTGCCGTTGAAAGGTTCATAGCGTGAGCGCTTGCCAGCGCCAAGTGATTCATGGCGAGATATAGCAGGAAGGTTCCAGGTACTTGCCAATATACTGAGCTCTCCATTCCTACGCCCATCGGCACATTCCACTTGTCCCTTCTCATCCCACCGCTGGAGTGCATGAAACACTTCATCATCCTTCAATCGGTATGCGGGTCGATGATTCATCTCACAATTCATGTTGAACTGTCTTCGCCATGCAACCTCACGTGCAACAACATCGGGCGAGGAGACGATGGGCAGACATGCAGGTAAGACGACAGAATGTGGACTCGAGGTGGCAGAATGGAGGGTGTAGTGCAAAAGATCCTCTTGCAAGCGAGAAGATGGCTGATGAGGATCGGACATGTCTGATGCATGCGTTGGTGTGACGGTACCGCTCTTGGCAGCCTTCATGCCCATTCGTGTTGGAGAGTACGCTCGGAGTGGTTTCGCCGCTAATCGGTCCCAATCGATGCGTGTCTTCGCGATGGATGAGGACAGACGGATTGGCCGTGCCGTGGAAGGTTGCGATGGGTGGGATGGAAGTGTTGGTGCACGATACCCGGAAGCGCATGCGGACTGAGTCTCAGATGACGCTACGTTCATGTTCTCCAATGGCAATCGACGCAGAGATGAGTGGCGAGAGGATGCGTTCTGTTCATTGTTGATCGCTCCCTCCACCAATGATGCAGCGAACAGCGTCTGACTGCGTGTTCGTCGACTTGCAGGCGTTTCCCTATTGCTCCTGGCCACACTCGTGTCTGTCTGGTTGCTAGGGTTGCGGATGTGTGACGATGCTGCTGCCGTCACACCCATGACCGAAGGATGCATAGGTTGGCGCTTCAATTGTTTGAGAGGCGTGATGGAAGCATTGGTATAGCCCACAGCAGAGGAAACAGTGCCAAGCTCTGGGCCAAACCTCGGATGAATGTTTCTATCCGTCGTCTTTGGAAAGTCATCGTCGTCTGGGCTGTGTTGCGACGTTTGTTGTTGTTTTTCGTCAGAGGTATCCATTCCTTTGGAGACATTCCCATCGCCCGTGGATGCATGTTCCGTATGCGCCATTTCCTCGGCTTCATCGGCATCATGTTGAATTTTGTCGTTCTTGTTCCTCCGCGTCCGCCCTGGCTTATGATGCTTCGTATTGGTGATAGCCGACTTTATAAGTACTTGACCTACTCTCCTCGATGGTAATGCGAATCGTGAGGTGAACAAACGAGGATGAGGTCGACGACCAAATGGGTCTGGCAGCTGCGCTGAAGCATTGACATTGGAATCAACTTCCTCAGCATCGACACTTTCACTGCGTGTGGTAGCGAGAGAAGGTTCCACGAGTACACCGCGAGATCGATGTACATCCTCTCGAAGTGATTGCAGCAAGCGTTGCAAACGTAAGATCTGCTCAGGACTGTTGGAAGAGGGATCCAGAGCCTTGGATAGCTCGATCCAACTATGAAAATGCTGGGCGGAGGACGATGCATCATGACGCGAACCGAGTGGCGGATGAGGATGGTGCATCGACGAGGACTGATGTTTCTCTTCGCTATTCCTTGATGTTTGGTTGATGGCAGACACTCTTGAATGAATGGCAGGGGATTTGATTTTCGCCAACGATTGAGCATCGTCCACCCCTTCGTCGAACGTCTCGTTTGAATGCTTGTCATCGCTTCCATGTTGGTGTTGATGATTCGCAGTGTTGGAAACCTTCTGTGTTTGTACGACCTTGTACTGGTATTGTGTGTTGATGGTTGGGCTGATCTTCGGCTCTGATGGTGGTGCAGGGCGCGACATGCTCGTGTCTATCGTATCGAGTACGATGGGGCCCGTGGATGATACTGTGGCAGGTTGATCTGCTGTCGATGGGAAAAGTTGATCGATGCGCGGTGTAGAAGGCGCGGTGGATATCGAGGTGCTTCCACTACCCAATTCAATCTTAGCCATATTTAACTCTTTTTTGCTCAAACTGTTTCTCGCACTTGATCCGGTAGATGCTGGTGCTCCGGCCTTCTCCTCTCCATGCTGAGTAGGCACTTCAGATCTCTCATTCTGCGTATTTAGACGTGAAGTATCAGAATTGGACGCAAGACTGTCAGCAGCGGGAACAGAGGTTGACTGAGTGGCATCAGTGGTAGGTGCGGTATAGAGTGGTACACTCGACTTCGCCAAATGCGCGAACAGGTCATCCTCATCCTCATCCTGTCTTGACAAAGGCTTAGGAACCGTGCTCGATGCAAATGGAAGCACTTGCTGTGTCACTTTGCCGGCTCCATTGTGAGAGGCGACTGAAGCAACAGCTGTGGCCCTGCGTGACGTGCGAACGATCTCGCGTTTCCTTGCTAACTCCGCCTGTCTCATCGCTTCACGAATTGCTTTCTGTTGACGAATTTCATCCTTCCGCTGCGCCATCTCGAGTCGGACTGCATCGAGGCGCTGTTGCTGACGCTGTCGAACTTCTTTGCTGGATCTTCCAGAAGAGGTTGAGGCGATTGAGGCGACGTTCTCTTGGTGATTCGGTGTTTGTGCAAGTGAATGACGATTCTCGATCTTGCCCTGCTCATTGCGCACTGGAGAGCGAGATTTCTTTACGCGGTGCGGCTTTGGCAGAGCAGTGCCACGCTGCGATGATTGCCCCTTCGAGGCATCGATATCAGGCGTGGAGGTGGTGTTGGTGTCCAAGGGAGAGGGATCTGTGGAGTCGGAAGCACTGGCAGGATGGCTATCTCCATCTGTTGGTAATGATGGTTCTGCTACAGTTGCATCGGGCGTAAGAGTAGCAGCATCGAAGCTAGGCCGACGTGAGACTTGCTTGGATGTTGCTGGGGAGGTTCGTTTCGATCCAGCACGAGAGCTTGCACGTGATTGAATACGTGATTGAACACGCGATCTTGTTGGTTTGCGTCGATCGGTGCCATCCGATGCACCAGGCGTCCTGATAAAATCTGGTAGCGCATCCACACTCATATTGCTCTGCTCATGTGCTGCGCGTGCCTCGGATACGAGACGGGTGATGAGTGCTGAACCCTTGGAGTCGGCAGACGCCGATTGCAGCTGGTTGAAAAGATCCTTGACTTTTGCATCAACATCATCATTCGGGTCATTTGTCGTACCATCCACCGTCTCGTCAGACTGGACAGAGTTATCTCCGCTCGCGTCTTTGGCAGTCGATGCAGAAGTCGGTCGTGATGACGCCGGTGAGGGCTGAATCGATGTGGCACGAGACGAGACCTTCGATTTCGTCCATAGCGAAGCCACGCTATTCGTTGGAGACATGGATGGAGTTCCCATTGGTGAGGCCACATGTGCATCCACATCCGCTCGGTCTCTGTCCACCAGCTTCTTGAGATTCTTCAACAGCTCATTCGTGGGATCCGCAGCGAGCAATGCACGATTCTCCGCAGTAACTTCGGCTGCTTCAATGGTTGAACGTTTGTCTTGTTCAGCCAGGGCGGCGGTTGTGAGCTTCTTCATGGATGAACTCCGACTGACGCTGTTACTGTTCGTTCCTTCTTTGCTCGTTTGACGGATGGTTCTCTTCTTGGTTCGTTTGGATCGTTTTGGAGTGAACTTCTCTGCAACAATCTTCCAACGCAATTTAGCGGCTGATTTAGGTTTGGGAGGAGGAGTGATGGGGGATCCGAATGCAGTTGCTGGCGAGGAAGATGAATGCGGCGTTTGCATCGGCATGAGTGGCGATGATGCCTCCTCGTCAGCACCATGCTCGCTTGCATCCCACCCTGTCAACTCATTTGGTACGGATGCCATGGTTGGCAAAAGAACAGTTGGGGTGGTGGCAGCAATAGATGGAGCAGTAATCGGTACATCCTCCACTGGTGTCATTGGTTCTCCTGTCGCTGTTGTTGTGGGCGATGCACCATTGTTGGGAACGGTGTCCTCGTGTTCCATTGTGTTACTGTCATCCTCTTTCACTGCGAGTTTCTTAGTTTGCATGGTCGGCTCCGTGGCTTGCTTCGTTCCACCACTGGTTGGTGCTGTCGTTGCTTCTGCTGTAACGGTCGAATCAGGTTGTGCCGCTGACTGCGACTGTTTGTTCGGTTTGGTTCTTGGGGCGCGCGAACGGCCTTCTTCTGCTTCTCGTGCCTGCTTGCGTAGGTATCGCTGATAAGGGGAGTATGGATGCAACAGTACACATTCAATGGCTTCATCGACGAAGGAACGATTGTGTTCGGCTGCCGATGATGAGGTTCTGGTGGTAGATGAGGGGAACGCTGGCGTGGTTGCATTTTCATGAGACCTGGCACTGAGGTCATCGTCGGTTGGGCTTTCATCATCTCGAGCAGGGACACACATTGTCTGCAACGCCATCTCGTTGACCTGGTCAAGATGGCGAAAGCGAAAAGTGGAAGTCGGTCGAGCCTCAGGTGGCACGACATCAGGCGCCGGTGTTCCATTGCCTTCGCTTTCACTTTCGCTTTCGGCATCATCCGCTTTCTCTGCTTCATGTTGTTCGCGACGCTCAAGCAATGCAGCAATGTTCGCATCCATGCAATGCTTGATATATTCCATACCCGGCAACGGGAGTCTGATCCTCGCTGCACCCAGAGGCTCACTCATCAAGCATGGTAAGGGAGCACGACTGGATATGGGAGCATCCAATCCACGACTTGCAGCAATCAAATCTATGAGATGATCAAAGATCACATCCAAGAATCGTTGAACTGGCAGACCTTGCACAGAGGAAAACTCGACTGATGATGGAGTTGGGAGAGCATTCCATGCATGTTGCCAATCACGATCGGCGAGGGTATCAGCGGAATCCACTTGACGAGATGGAGAGTGGGATGATGAACGAGAACGACCTGTGGCCTGGACTCTCTCCTTCGCCTTACTCAAAGTCGCATGTCGAATCTTCGACAGTCGTTGGTGTAACGCTTGAAATGTTTCGAATGGCATCAGCTGATCTGACCGACGCTTAGGCTTGGCCAACACCCATAGAAGCAACAGACGAAGTTGGATGGATGGATCGGAGAAGACGAGACGGCGCATCGCAAGCAAGGTGTCGGCTGAAGGAACAGGCAGTCGTGTGGGTGACGCAGATGAAGTCTGTTGCTTGACCTTCCTCTGCCGATGTGGTATGGCATACTCATCCCACGCTCGTGTGTTCGTTCCATAGATCGCTTGTGCCTGTGCCAAGTGTTCGCGCGCACGCTGTTGAGCAATCGCCGCACCCTTGGCTGATTTGAGTGCCGGATGGCATGACGGATGGAGTAGCAATGAAAGAAAGGAGGGAACGGACGGTTTGAACAGATGAGAGAGAGGGTCAGCTGCCGCTGCAGCATCAACACTTGATGGAGCAGTCACTGCAGTGTCATTTGGCGTGAACATGGTGGACAGCGCAACGGTGTCGGCCTCGACTGTACTGGAAGGCGCAGCTGGAGGAATGGCAAGTGGGAATGGCACAGATATGGCTGGATGTGCTGTGACGGATGCAGCAGCAGCTGCTGCTCTCTCTTCCAGTTCTCTGCTCTGTTGCGGTTGCTGTTGCTGTTGTTGTCTCCCTCTCCTGCGTGCATTCGGCGCGACTTCTCGTCGTCGCACGGTCAGTGGTGAGCGGGGTGTCATTGCCATTGCAGTCGTCGGAGAGGTTGGCGTCATTGTTGTTGAGTCGGGGCCGGTCCGCTTCTCTTCGATATGCTTCATATGAATACCATATATCATAGTGCGGCTTGCAGTGAGAATCCAGCTGTCAATGTCACTTCGCCTGTCGAGTGTGAGTCTGTGAGGCAGAGGCTGAGGCTCAGAGTAAGAGCAACAAGCTCGTCTATTGCCAGGACAAGTGTGATGGAATTGAACGAGTGTTGGACGATGACGATGAAGTTGGTTGCAACATCTGCATGCATCCATTTATT
>Ga0256777_1000371_pt1 | contig 10421 bp, 6 predicted proteins | sample MC6MC0928MT_FD_186042 | JGI IMG/M metagenome (GOLD analysis project Ga0256777, IMG submission 186042) | Metatranscriptome of enriched soil aggregate microbial communities from Iowa State University, Ames, United States - MC6-MC0928-MT... | ecosystem: Environmental > Terrestrial > Soil >... | reverse complement strand
GGATGGGTGATGCAGATGACTTGCTCTGATGATATCCTCATGACAATCGTCAGTGATCCAGTCAGAGAGTTAAGTTTGAGTTGTGTTGAGTTGATGTGTTGGGCTGGTGCATGACAATGTCGCTGTATTCCGCTGTACGCATCGGTTGCGAACTCCTCACAGATCTGACTCACTGTCACCTCAGCTTCTGGCAGTGACACACACCAATGTTATGATATGATATATAGATCATATGATATGATCGATCATGATTGCAGCAGAAATGAGTCAGGCTCCAACGCCATCCATTTCTGATTTCATCCCACTTCGCTTACTCTCCTCATCTTTATCTGGCCTGACCGGTGAACTGAATGGTCGTTCCCTTCACCAATGCCATTCACTGGAGTCTTCATCTGCCTCATGTTCAACGCATGAGATTCTTGGGAGTGGTTGCAGCGTCATTCTTGCACGTCATCGCGTGACAGACAACATGGTGGTCATCAAACGATGGGGTAAGCACTGGCTGCATCATGCAGGGCGGAAGGCATTGGAGCGATGTCAACGAGAATGTCACGTGCTGGCTCATCTGTCACAATGCTGTCCAAACATCATCGCACCTCTACTTTATGCCCTCCAATCACCTCGTGCACTTTACATCGTTCTTCAGCCATGTATGTACGGTGACCTGGCATCACTGTTACATCGTGTCGGTCGTGTACGTGAATGTGTGGCACGAATGATCATCGAGCAGTTGATCAGGGCGTTGCAATGCCTGCATAAGGAAGGAATCATTCATCGTGATTTGAAGCCAAGTAACATCGGAATTGATGATGATGGACGAGTGAGATTGTTAGACTTTGGTCTATGTGCGATCAACAACAAGAAGGACAAATCAAATGTTGGACAAGATTCGCTGAGGAATGGTGACATTGAAGAGAAGGAGCATACTTATCCACTTTCGTTACTAGCGTCGTCATCCTCCACCATTCATTCCAGTCCAGTTGGTAGTCTTCCATATGTCTCTCCTGAATTACTGATCGGTGGTGGTTATGATCATCGTATCGACCTCTGGTCATTAGGTGTGATCATGTTCGAATTGTTGACTGGGTATCTGCCATTTGGATCGGAGACAAGTGACAATGATGATGAAGTTGATGATGGTGATGAAGAGATGAAAGATCGCATCATTGATGCGGAGATTCGATGGCCAATGAGTTGTGTGAATGCAGCAGAGCAGATCAAGCAGTATGGTTTGAATGAGGAGAAGCTGACAATCAATCAGGACGCTGCCCCAGCTGATTCACTCTCCCCAGCAGCCATCTCCTTACTACTTGGACTATTATGTCCGGATCCTGAGAAACGACTTGGAAGCAATGATGTCATGTCTCTGCTCAACCATCCATTCTTCGATGCGTCACTCCCACGACACTCGCTGATTGTTGCATGTACATGTTGCTCAAACCTAAACGAACCAGTGGAGCAGAAAAATCAGCCGAACAAAGATGTGCTCAACACGTCATCCCTGACGTTAAATCGATTGGAACCAATGCAACCTGTACCTGCACCTACCTCATGTTCCGAGTCAACGGTGTCAAGTCTGCTTGGATATTTCTCGCTTTTTAGCCGGCCCCGTGCAGCACCTCCTTCCTCCCAACAGACCATCTCTGAAATCAACACGCCTTCACCACCGGTGCTGTCTCCCACCAAGGCTGACAATGTGAATCCGAAAGATGAAGCATGCGATGTTTCGTCTCCATCCACGCCATCATGTACTACATGCACGGTCACGCATGAGGACGAACCTTCACTGCCCTCTGATCTCTTTGAGGCTGATCCACTTGCGGTCGTTGATGCTGGTGAGGATGCTTCAGACGATGCTGCATTCATGTTCGATGATTTCGAAACAATCAACATTCGTGCACTGGCAGAACTTAATCGACAGCAAAACTCTTCTCTACATGAGACAACGCCTTCGTATGGTTGTCACGTGACGCCATCATCTGATCCGGACGCCCGTGGTTGAAAGCATAGACGCTCATCCTAGTTGAGACTACCACCTCCCATCCCATTCCTCCAACCATTCTCATTTTTTTAATGCGACTAATTGAGTGAATGATTGGAAGCGGGACCAATCGCGATTTCGGTTTTCCCAATGCCGCTCCTTCTCCGATCTTCGGCCAGTTACGTTGTTCTCTGCCACGACAGCGAATATCCATGACCATCGCGCGTCCCCCCTCCACGTTACCTCTGCCACCGCGCGTGCAGTCAGCATGATCTCCACGTGTGAATGACTCATCCCTGTCTGTTCATCGGCTCAAAGCCAATGTGGATGTATCGTGCACATTCCGGTATCACTATCCAGCCACATCTCGATGCCGTCAAGATCAACAAGGGGGTGAAGGAACAATGATTGAGATGCAATGCGCAATTGATCCGCCGTACCCGTGCCAGCCATATCCGACACCGACAGAGCTTGTATATGCGCATATGCCTGCCCGTCAGGACTGAAACTTGCAACACTAGAAGCTTCCGGATTGAGGAAACTGGCGCAACACGGTCCGAACTGAAGAAATCTGTGACAGCTGGAAACATTGTCCACTGACGTTCATTATCGATGACGCACACAACGATCCAGCATTTTGTTTTACATATATATAACAATGTCTGATGTTTTTCCTTCATTCTATGTCATATTTTTGTCTGTCTCTTGCGTAAGACACGGAGTTGCTTGAGTCCAATGACTTGACGTGCATGTGTCGGCGTGAGTCAAGCTTGCATCTCCCGCTTTTCACTCACTCCTTCATCTCCCACACACGCGTTGTCAAGATGAGTCGACGCGGTGTGCTGTTGTGGGCATGTGCCCTCTTGGTGTTGTTCGGGCTGGCATCGATGCCATTCGCTGCTCGTGCTGAAGCCGAGTCAGCTGCAGAGTCAGAGGCGGTGCAAGTGATGGAATCGCTCTACCCGGATCAACCAGGTACCGGTGAGCAGGGTGCAGGTGCATTGGTTGAGGAGTCCTCTTCAGTTGTATCTCAAGATGAGCTTGACCACCTCGCTGAACAGGAGATGCATTCTCCACCAGCTCCATTGGATGATCCCTCTGGCATGCAGGCATTCTTGCAGGAGACCGAGGCAGCACTGGCAGAGATGAGTGATGAAGCAGAGGCAGATGCAGATGTGGAGGATGAGCTCAGTTCGTTAGTCGAAGCTGAGAATGAATCCGAAACCGAAGCTGAAGCTGAAGTTGATGCTGCCTCCCAATCTGGCGCTACATGCAACACCACTCTCGAATCGCTCGAGGCCTTACATGCGCTGCACGACCCGGTTCTCGCGGAGACGATGAGCGCGGAAGAGGCCGCGCAGCAGGATCAAGAATTGGATGAGAGCACGGCATTCATCTCAAACATGGAATCAGCAGCCATGGAGACTGAAGTTCAAGGAGGACAGAAGCCGGAGGTTTTCTATTTCTCCCCTCTCGATAAGATTTATGATGCATCCGGTGGTAAAGCCTGGAAGGGTTATCCATTCAACAAGATTCATGATGGTGCGGCCGCGTGTGCGGGCATCGGTGCTCGACTCGCTACATGGAGGGAGCTGGTTGCTGCATGGAATCAGGGAGCAGAGTGGTGTGCGTGTGGTGCGACTGCTGATAACAGTTTTTCGTACCCAATGCAGCATGGCCGACGTGGTTGTGGTGGGCGTCGTCAAGTGGTTCGTGGATGTGGTGCGGGAGGTGCAAACTGCTTCGGTATCAAGCCCAAGCAGGGTCGTGTCCCAGGAGTCTATCCATTCTCTCCCAAGTCCTATCATGCACCTGGCGTCAGACCACCACCGAACCCGGTTGGTGAACCATTCTACTTCAGCCCTGGAGTTATGAAGTATGATACACAAGGAGGCCAGGCATGGAAGGGATATCCATTCAAGAAGAATTCCGATGCGGCCAATGCCTGTGCAGCCATCGGCTATCGATTGGCCACTCGAGCTGAAGTCGACTATGCATTCTTCGAGGGAGCTGACTGGTGTGCGTGTGGTGCCGTCAGTGATGGTACCTGGCCCTATCCAATCAACAAGCCACGTGGTGGTTGCAGTAGCTATCGTCGTGTGGAACGCTACTGTCGTGCTGGCGGAGCGGTGTGCTTTGGACGTAAGCCGGTGCAGGGAGCCATTCCAGGCGTGCATCCATTCTCACCTAGTCGGTGGAATGCACCGCTGCGTAAGAGTGTGAAGCATAAGCGCAAGAATCTGGAAGTCTTCTACTATGCAACCACTCCACGTCCCTGGGATTGGTTGGGGCAGAAGCGTGGAGGCTACCCATGGCACACGTACGCTGAGGCGCGCAGAGCATGTGAAAGTATCGGTGCGAGAGTGGCGACCAGAAAGGAATTGGATCAGGCATTTGCTTTAGGAGCGGAATGGTGTGCGTGTGCAGCAACATCCTCACCATGGCAGTGGAGCTTCCCAATGCAACACAAACGAAGTGGATGTGGAACTGGAGTGGGAGTCTATCAAGGATGTAAGGCTGGAGGTGCCAACTGCTATGGTCGAAAGCCTCGACAAGGCTCCGTTACTGGTGTTGCCCCATTCACACCCTCCAGATACCATGCTCCTGGTGTGACGCCACCGGGTCCTCCTGACTATGGTGATAACGAGGTGTTCTACTATTCCCCTCGCCCCTACTTCTATGATACGCAAGCAGGCACCAGCTGGGCGGGTTATCCATTCAAGTCATTGAGTGAGGCCTCGCAGGCGTGTGCGGCAGTCGGAGCACGATTGGCCACTCCACTCGAGTTGGAAGACCATTTCCATGAAGGGGCAGATTGGTGTGCATGTGGCGCCACGTCCACGGGCATGTGGGGCTACCCCATCCAGAAACCACGTAAAGGTTGTGCCTCCACTCGTAGTGTGCAGAAGTATTGCAAGAGTGGTGGAGCCAACTGCTTCGGCAGGAAACCTCGACAAGGAACCGTGGCTGGTGTGGCGCCTTTCGCTCCTGGAAGGTGGAATGCTCCTGGTCGTACTCCTCGTCTTGCTCCCAAGCGCGACAAGCAAGTCTTCTACTACAACCCTGCCAATGTTGAAAAGAAATACATCTGGAATGGCAAGCCAGGCAAGGCTTACGCTTTCAACAATGAGCATGATGCACGCAAGGCATGTGAATCTGTTGGAGCTGAGTTGGCCACACCGGAACAATTGCAAGAGGCATTCATGGAAGGTGCGGAGTGGTGTGCCTGCTCCATGTTGAAGGGTGGCAAGTCTCGTTATCCGATGGGGCATCGTGCCAAGGGTTGTGGTTGGCGTACTGGTGTCATTCGTGGTTGCAGTGCAGGTGGTGCTGCCTGCTTCGGTTTCAAGCCCAAGGAAGGCAAGTATCCCGGCATGGCTCCATTCAAACCCGGCCAATGGTTGGCGCCCGGCACCAAGGTCCATTCACCCAAGCCGAAGCCGAAGCCCAAGCCGCGTGCACCCAAGAATGTGAAGCCGCCTCCCGCACCCAAGGTCGATAAGCCGGCGAAGAAACCCGCTCCAGTGAAGAAGCCACCCATGCCCAAGGATGAAGACCACTCGAAGGATCGCGCACATAACCCAAACAAGAAGGTGCTCAACGACATGGCTGACCCCAAGCCGATCAAAGATACAGAGGAGGCCAAGAAGAAGCTGGAGAAGGAAGAGGAGAAGAGGAAGGAGGCAAAGAAAGAGAATCAAGGTGACGAACTCAAGGGTGCAAAGAATGATGCACATGATAAGAAGGATGAGGCAGCCAACAATGCAGGCAATGCAGGAGGCAAGAAGACAGACAAGGAGGCCCCTGCCTCCTCCTCCTCTGATTGCTCGTCTGATTGTTCTGGTGCTGCCTCCGAGTTGCACATCATCATCGAAAATCACACAGGAGAAGATCCCTGGTCGAAGACTCCCTCAGAATTGGCCGCCATCAAGGAACGAGCAACCGAGACCGAGACTGAGGATCTCAAGCAGAAGGCTGACCAGCCACCGCCACCGGCCAAGGACCCAAAGGATAAACCAGCTCCGGTTGACGACGGGAAGGTTCTTGCTGTAGACAAGAAGCCAGTAAAAGCCTAAAACTGACACACAAAAAAGAAACAACAAAGAAGAATGTGAGAAAACAGAGAACAGAAGCGGACTACGACAAGGTCGTGGAAAGCAAGCAGGCGGGAGGCATCAGCGTCAACCCTCGTCACTCTCCGCCGCGTTGTCGTGCCCCAAGGCCAACTTCTGCCTTTTTCTTTATACGGAGTGTAGCATGGCCTGATTGTGTTGTATTGTGCGCGATCTTTCGCATCGCTTCCCTTTCCTTTCGCGTGGCTCCCAATGTGAATATGTCATTCATCATGTGGAAAACGATGTGGCATATTTGTGAGAAGGTGTACGTATTGGATAATACAACACATCGCATACTATTCTTTGTTTCGAAATCCTCTGTCAATCATTTTCGAATTCCAGCCCAATTTTGAAATTATTCGTCGAAGGCCATACCCAAATTTTGCAACACCGGGAAAAAATGTATGAAAATTTAAAAACAGAAGCTGATGTCTATGTTCTCACAATCGATTTCCTTGGCCATACAACGTTAAGCTTGATATGTTTGACGCGACTCTGTCTGCTTGCTTGGTGCTTGGATGACGTTGCGTTTCGTGTCTCATAATCATCTCCTCCACGTTGTTTCGCACATTCCATTTGGTGATTTCTTTTAGAATCGAGGCGCGTTTGAGATATCCGTGAGGAATTGTTTATATGCCACCTCCTCCGGGAATTCCTGATGTGGGTAGGCATCCATGATGGTGGTCGCTTCCTGTGGTGACAGTTTCAATCCGGCGTTGGTGAGTGCACGGAAGAATTGGGCACGAGTGATCCGGTATTTTTTCAGATGGTCGAAATCGGCGAAGATATCATCCAATGAATGCATGCGTTGCTTCGACATGGTTTCTTTGATTCGTTGTAGGAGCTCATCGACATTGCTTACATCATTCTGCATCGATTGTCCTCCCGCTCCTCCTGCTGCTGGTCGTTGGTTCGGTACTTTCATCCCCGCAACCAACGTGTATCCTTCTTTGGGTAGCGGGTTCAATGGACCGGCTCCATGTGTTGCTTCCAACAATGCTGCCGCATGACTCGGATGCAATGTCTTCGCATATTCCTCCGCACTCTTCTCATGCATTTCGAGATCCTTCAAGAAGGTCATGTAGCACACACCGAGATTGCCACGACGATAGTAGGCACATAACAGCTCGTGATCTCGGGTCGAAAGCCGGACGTTCGGGAAGGTCGATGTGAGTACACTTGTAAATTGTCTCGCCGTCACACATCCACTCCTCGTGGAATCATGGTGTGCAAACCCGGGTTTGACAAGGATACGTCGTGTGTGGATCTGGTATCCCATCTCCTTGAGTAGGTGTTCAATGCGCTGGGTTTCGACGGGGGAGAAGGCGGCGGGTGGTGTCTCTTCTTTCTCCAATTTATACGGCTCAAATTTCGGCAGAGTCACCTTCGGATCCAATTCGGCATGCTGTGGGATGAACGGTGCTTGTACATCCCGAATGAATCGTTGATACTCGACCTTGTTCGGGTCGCGCTCATTCAAATAGGCCATGACCAATGTGTCCGCTTCGGAATCGGACAGTTGAAATCCGGCGATATCGAGACATCGTCGAAACTGTTGTAGGGTGACCACATGTTTCCTCAATGGATCAAAGTCGGCAAACATGGCATCGGGGATGATACGACGTTGTTGGCACACAGTCTGGATCTTGCGAAGGAGCTTGGAGGAGGTGAGTGGAGCATGGGCATGGATATCATGTTGAGTGGTGAATGGTTGAGAGGACCATGCAAGAGTTTGATTCAAGCCACCATCGGCTGCTGCCTTCTCTTCTTCGCTTCGTGGCTTCAATGGCGCCTGCTCATCCAAGGATGGACCCATCGTCTCCCGCTTCACTGCTTCATGTTGTTCCTGTTGTTGTGCGGCGGCAATGCGTTCCACATCTGCAATGAACGCACGATAGCTAACTTTGGTCGGGTCATTATTCATCGAATAATGTTGTGCAAGATTCTCGACCAATGCATGGGTGAGTCCCCCGAATCCCACGGTGGCCAAGACGCGTGCAAACTGGTTCCAGCTCAACGCACCAGATTTGAGCTTATCGAAATCCGCGAAAAATGGAGGCAAATGCAAACGAGTCTTACGAATATATTGAGCCATACGACTGAGGGTTTGATGAAGTTGAGATTGGGAGGGATCATCACCATAGGGTCCGCTCACACTGCCAGTACCCACCTGCCTGCCGCCGCTTGTGGCATTGGATGGAGGAAAATTCATGGAACGTGGAGGGATGTTCACCACACTCATGACTTCGAATAGATGGGTGGTTGCGGGATCTTTTTATGTCTTCGTGGCTGTCGAATGAAAGATGATGAGGGTGACGGATGCGCAAGGAACGGAGAGAGAGATCTAGAAGCCGGGCAAGAGGTGGGTGCAAGGTCAGAGCGGAGAGAGGAGAACAGGAATAGCGACACTTAGCACATAGTAGATTATGTCACTCGCCCATGCACCTTGATACACAGGCCCATCGGACCTCACTCTCTGCATGCTCACCTGTGGATGATTCTATGGGTTGTGCTCCGTTCCGTTCCACTGGCTCATTCATGCAATCGTTCGTTACGTCCAGCCTAAGTGGCCGTAGGGGTACTGGCTTTGACTGCAAGCTCCATCATCACGTCAGCGTCAATCATCGCAACACTGCTAAGATACCACACGAAGTAAGTGGTCATAGTGCTCACGATGGTGAGGAGAAAGAGGACGGAGTGTGAACCAATGCGGGATTGTGCAGCTCACTCACTCTTGCGCTGTCCCTCGCCGCTCTTGCTGTGACTTGACCAGTCCATCCTTGTGACAGACAGACAATTCCCCAAGCACTGGACGCATTACATCAGCTTCAACCTCTCAACACCTTGTACTCTTTGTTTCGCCTATTGTCACAACCATCTTCCCTGTGCGTGGTTGCGCCCCATAGTGGCACAGACAAAGCAGCATGTCCACGACCGTGCCAGCCTCCCTGCCACTCGACCTTCAATTACAGGAGCGTTCACTGCAGCCATTGGGTCGTGTGAAATTCAATGAATGCTATGGTGACAACTTATACGAGAAAGTGAACCGCACCTTAGCTCTCCCTTCACCCAACGTGGAGCATGATCGTCTGAAACTGGAGGCGCTCGCCCAGATGGAGCAGCGGTTGCATCACCCGGAATGTGTGGTTCGTGCATTGAACGCGGGATTGTTTACCGAGCTGCTTCTGAATGCATCGAATGAGAATGTTGCCATCCGAGTCGCGTCCACTCATTCGCTCGTGCAATTGGTCGCCTCTCGTTCCGGAAGAGAATTCGCCATCCAAGCTCAGATCCTTCCTCGATTGACGAAGCTCTCCGCGTCGGATACTGAGACTGAAGCAGCAGTTCGACGGAATGTACTCCGGATCTATAGTGCGTTGGCAGAGTCACCATCAGGTATCGATCATTTGCGATTAGGTGGCATGTTCGATATCCTCATCGAGAAAGTTGATTCCGAAAATTGTGACGCTTGTCGAAGCCTGTGTCTGGAGACGTTATCCAAGTGTGTGCGAAATCTGGAAGGCTGGAAGCAGTGTGTGAGGAGCGATGAGATCGTGCCGAGGATTGCGAAGGTTATGGAACGAACATTGGCGGATCCTTCAACGACACAGACATCACAACAGGTGACCGCTGCCCAAGGCAAGTTGCGTGAATCCCTGGAACCACGTATGAACGTTCTAGCCAATCTCTGTCAAACTGTTACGAATATTGCTGCATTCTCGCCACCGGGATCGGGGTTAGGAACAGAAGGGAAGGATGTATGTGTCAAAGCTGGTCTCGTTCGTATGATCACTAGTTTACTGCCTCATCCTCTCCGTTCCATCCGCTTACAAGCAAGTTTGGCTCTCTCCCATCTCACGAATACACTGAGTGGTAAGGTTGCTGCATTGGAGTGTCAGGCCATCCAGCCATTGATCGATGCGGCATGTGCAGATCGTCGTGGTGAAGATGTGGGACTTGTAGCACTGGAAGAAGAGGAAGTCGTCGCAGCGCAATCGATGCAGGCACTCACCAATGTTGCAGAGCATCCCAAAGCGAAATCCGATCCACGTGTGCAGGTTGCAGCCGGGAAACTGAAGATCATTGCAGCGGATCAGAGTAGGAAGGAGATGGTACGACATGCGGCGCAGATGGCTGTGGATCAGATCACGTGGGAACCATAGAACGAGAATGATGAAATGGCGTTCGTCACTTTTTGTGCCATACCCTGCAGTCGAAGTGTGTGTTGATGCAATGCCATACATCCGACACTTCATCATGCTTCTATCTCCATTGCGTACTGCCCGTATGGCCAGCTCTGAGGACACATATATGCTAATTCTGAT
>Ga0256777_1000370_pt1 | contig 10441 bp, 1 predicted proteins | sample MC6MC0928MT_FD_186042 | JGI IMG/M metagenome (GOLD analysis project Ga0256777, IMG submission 186042) | Metatranscriptome of enriched soil aggregate microbial communities from Iowa State University, Ames, United States - MC6-MC0928-MT... | ecosystem: Environmental > Terrestrial > Soil >... | reverse complement strand
TCACTTTTTTCATCCTCTCATTTGCTCTTTCTCTCTCCATCCCCCACAGTTGGCAGAAGAGCAGCCGAACGGGCGGAGAGGTGAATGCCGCATCGAGTGACAGACAGGCAGACGATGATTGACCGATCTTCATCTCCTCCAAACATTCCCTCTCCTCCACACTCAACGCCGATACATCCAATGGTGGCAAGGGGACATCAAGCGACAATGCTGTATTGGTGTCGGTGTTGGTATTGTACGGTTGAGCATGGTTGGGGTGCGAGGATTTGCGTGTTGCTGGTCGAACAATGTTGGGGACGGATGGCGAGCGAATATGAAATCGCACTCGCTCAGACCTGGACTTGTGATCCGCACTCGCGATCGGCACGGGAGTCGTCTCGGATGGCGAGGACGAGCGGTTGGGACTAGGACCAGAATGGATGACAGTTTCACTGGGCTGCTGTTGATGATGATGGTGGCGGTGGCTGTTGTTGCTGGTGCGGTTGATCTGACAACGTGTGGATGGAGAGTCAATCGTTTGTTGCTGCTGCTGCTGCTGCTTATGATGATTGTCCCTCGATCGTGCTGCCAGTTGAATGCTGGATGTCGGAGAGGTGAGTGTAGGAGACTGCATAACAATGTTGGAATCATCATTCCCACTCGTATCCAACTCTGATCGAGGTCGTGCCCAACGTCCATCATGCTGTGCTTGAACGACATCTTGCTCTCCTCCTCCATGCTTATCGTCATTTGCCAAACTGGGACTGGCAATCCTGTCACCATACTCACCGTCATTCATATACTTGTCCTGTGCATCATTGTTGCCATGTTGACGTTGCTTCCCTGTGGAGGCTCTCCGCCTTCTCCTCTCATCCTTCTCCTTCTCATCCATCTCCTTTTCCTCGCTCATCATCTGTTCAATTGCCTGGTCACTCCGCGTCCCACTCTCATCCTCGTCATCACCAAGCTTCATACATCCCAGCCATCGTCCAATTCCCCTCCTTGCCGTCACCATGATGAGACACAGACAGAATAATACGACTAAGCAGTAGAAGAATGCACGGCTGGATGGGTCGACATCGAATCGAATGCCGAGTAGGAAGGCATAGTAGGCAACCTGACCCACGTACATCGCACACGAACCAAGATTCTGGAAGAACGTTCCATACGCCAGTGTGACGCAGATGAGTACTGCCTCCGCTGCGTACATGCATCCAGTGAGTGTGACCCTTAGCGGCAGACTCGTGATGAATACGTCGAATAGTGCAGTGAAGAAGCTGAGAGCGAAGAAAGTCAGCCGGAAGGCGAAGTGAGGATAGGTCAAATTCACCCATAAATAACCGAACGAGTCCATCACATAGCGATTGAACTCAGCGGTCAACTGTGCTTCACGTGATCGAGTGCCGTTCTTCATAGCGGCCTTCTTTTCCTCATGTGTCACATCACCATCGTCCGCCGTCTCATTCCTCTTCTTTCCATCCTGTTGCTCATACTCCTTCTTTATCTTATCCCAGTCCATGCCGCTTGACAATCTGGCACGAACGGCTCGATACCGTCGCAGATGCGGCAGGTCCCGTCTGAGGAATGAACAGTGGCGGATGAGGAAGCCAACCAATCCACTCGTCTCACATGAGCCAAACGAACGACAAAGCAGAATGAAGCAGGTGAGAGGAAATCCGAACGTGTAGAGGAGGAATGTAAGAACAATAACGATACTCGTCAGTAAATGATAGCCAACGAAGCATTCCGTCTGATTATCAACGACGAGCACATTCATATATTGTTGAGTCATTCCCATTCCGTCTCCATCTACTGCACCAGCACTGTCGTCGTTGGGTCCATTGGCAGCGATGGGTATATTGGTACATCTGAGTCCCTTGAACTGCAACGAGACGAATTGGAGGTAGAAAATGGAACCAAGAATCATCATGCTGTGCGTCAAACGGCGACGACGATCCTCCTTCGCAGAGACGTATACGGCTGGTGTAGCATTCGTGTTCGGCGTAGATGACGTCGTGCGGCTGGTTGGCGATCCATCCTCAGCATCGTTGTTGATCGTTGCTGTCTCAGTGCTGGTACTGCTGAGATTGATGGCAATGACCCGTCGTTGCATTCGTCTCCTTTCCAACATGGCTTTCACCCAACCTCGCATCCATGTGGCCAGGACGAACAATGCGGCAGCTAAGCCAAGGAGGAGGAGGGTACACCAAAACAATGCAATGAAACTAAACGGAGCGATCACACAACCAGGCTTGAGTAGTTCCAAGTCGAAGTTGAGTACACTGAGTAGTGAGATGATTTCCTTCAGCCATTTCCATTCGTCACTCATCTCACCCACTGACCCCTTACCGACCGCCACTGCTGACTGGGTCACAACGAATATTGTGACAAGGCGCGCCAATGCACGTGATGATAATAATGCAACACCGAAGCTGAGTGTGAGCAGGGCGATGAGACCGACCATGAGTAACGATGCAAATGCTGCACGACTGGCAGCAGCTGAACCTTCACATCGCTCACATCGACCAGCCAACATGTAATAATCATCGGCACATGAGGAACAGGCAGTCGAAGTGTAGCCATCTGCACATGCGGCGGTGATCATTTCACCGCTACCATCATTAGCGGGCTGAACGCCGGGGCAGGCTTCTGCTATACGACACTTCGTTGGGACAGTGAACTCATTACTGCTCCAATAGCCTGCCTTGGGATAGATCCGACCACCACCCACGCATACACCACCATCCGGGCATGGCAGACATCCACCACGACCATCCGGTTTATATTCACCCGGTGCCAAGCATGATGAGACGGAATAGTAGAGTAAACGATCGAAGTCAAAGACATAGCGATTGGATGAGGGTGAGGTCGTTGATAATGGTGATGGTGAAGAAGTGGAGAGTGGGATCATATGAGGTGATGATGTTCGTGATGGTGATGATGATGTTGATGTTGATGATGCTTGGACAGAAGAGAATGAATGGAACGCTCCTTGACGATGTGATGATGATGTTGCTTGAGTTTGATGTTCATCTTCGTTATTGTCATCATCTGGAGTGACGTAGTCGATGATCAATTCCAACGTGTGATAGCTCGACTGCGGTGATCCATCGCCATTCAGCCAGCTCCATTCATCCCAGTCGATGGTCGATGTATTGAGGAGTGACGGTGGAGGCAGTAAAGATGGAGGCATGAATGAGAAGAGTTGGAAGGTAGAAGTGGAAGGACGCATTGATAAGAAGGATGTGAGGAGACCATCCTGATCGGACTGTTGCATTACTTCTGCCTCTGCTCGTACCATATCGGTCGTATTGAATGCCACCATTCTGCCCTCAACCATCAGCTTTGCCATTCCTTCCATGCCAGCCGTTATGAGACGAATGGGTGAGGGTGAGGAGTATGCAGTGATGCATCCATCCAGACAGATGAAACTGAATGAGCAGAGTGGTCCAAAGCTATGTGGTAGGCACGGCGCGCGAATGGCGGATGGAGGTTGATAGGGGACAGCGAGTGGCTGCTCTCTCATCACGACGATAGTATACATCGATGCCACAAATAGAATATTGGACGTCGTATGCTGTGTATCCACTGCCGTCATTGTCAGCTGCAGCCATATGAGATGGGACTTTGGTTCGATGGGAATGAGAGAAACATTGACAGTTGAGGATGGATGAAAGCTGATGGTGGCCGCTGCATCATGACTCGATGTCGCATAGAAGTTGAGAGTGGATGAAGCATTGATGGTTGCATTGCGAGGCAGGATGAGTGAGTAATGGAATGTGTCGGGACGGACGGGATGGAGCAGTCGCGTCACGCCTTCCTCATCACCTAGACTCAGCAGTGACAGTCGACTGATATGAATGGTATAGTTGATGGCTTGGGATTGATCTTCACTCACGCACTGAATGATGATAGTCCTGTTACTGCTGTCATCGTTGGTGTGAGATAGTGGCAGTGCGATGGTGAGTGAGGAGCCTGAGCTGGTCGGGGTCATATCGAGACTCTGACTATCAGCACCAGCTTTCTCACTGCTCGTATAGTTCAGCCATGACAGTGATGCATGGATGGATGCAGTCGTTGGGGTGAGTGAGAGATGAGTCAGACTTGCGTTGATGATGAGGGAGTAGTCATGAATGAAGGGCTTGAATGGAGGGATGAAGATGAAGCCACTACTGCCGCCATCATCGTTCGTGTCAACGCCAGTCCCAGAATCAACATCGAGTGTCATCAATGTTGCATTTGAGCTCATCATGTAGAAAGTACATGTGAATGTCTGAATGGTAGTGCCATCCTCTGCTGTTGATTGAACCTCAATTGTGTTCCATCCATCCATGATGCTGCCACTCAACTGCTGGACAATACTGTCATTATTGTTCATCTCCATCCATTCACCGTAATTCAGTCGATACCTCACGGTTGCTGTCTGATCCTGTGACTCCGCCGTGACATTGATGATGATTGGCTGAGGTATGGCAGATGACGAGTAGAGTGGTTGAGTGAGATTATATTGGTGCACGTCCGGTGAGAATGTCGGTTGGAGCGTGAGAATGGCGCCGGATGCAGTGCGGACACTCACAGAGAATGATGCGAGTTGAGCGTTGGATGACCGCTGCCGTGTGACATTGACGGCATAGATGAGTGTTGTCTGCCCATCCTGTGCGGTGACAGTAGCAGTCAGGATGGTGTAGGCAGGAAGGACAGGAAGGGAAAAGTTATTGGGGCGGATAAAGGGCGACCAGACGATCGTTGCCGTGTCATCCGTCTTGCTCGCTGTCATTGACAGAGTACTGATATGATTCGGGACAGTGATGGTATACGTATGGATGGATGATGAGAATGGTGGTGTGAGTGAGCCATACGATGGCGTCAATGCATCCAAGGTTGCGATATTTGATTTTGCTCTCTGTACATCCACCCAATATTGTCTTGCTGCTCCTGCCTGTGATATGACGGTGCACATGATTCTCTTCTTCTCCGGATAGAGCAGGTCAGTAACGGTTGATGTATTCCATATGAGTGTTGCTGTGATTGCGTCAGAAAGGGTCGCTGAGCCCGATGCAGAATCCATCGAGAACGGTACGACGGCTTGATACGCTGAGCGTGCCTTGGTGAATGAAGGTGTCCAACTAACTGCACCATCAATCTTGAATGAGTGCAAGTAATTATTCGTACAGGCAGTGTAGCAATCCTGCTGTGTTTGAGGTTTGGTGTTGGTTTGACTACAATATGTGTCTGCCACTGTTGTTCCATTGACTGCATCCTTGCAGACGACACTCCGCACTTGGCTACCAGTACCACACGTTCGGTCACATGCACCGAATGCACCAACATCCCACTCATAAACAGAGTCTAAATTACATGCCGTCACATAGTAGGGACAGCTGTCCGTACATTTGCTGAGTAGAGTGAGAGTTCCATCGGAATATTTGCATGTTTGGCCTCGATACTTCACTCCATCACCAGTGGTAGTCGAACATGAGCTCCATGCAGAATACTCGCAGTGAGTTGTGCAATTATTATCACAAACTTGGTATGTGATTGGAGCGACGGGTCCACAATATGGGTTTGGCAGCATACTCCCATCATGACGATCCTTACACGTCACGCTCCGAGTTTGAGTACCGACGCCGCACAGCTTACTGCATGCATTCCAGTCACCAATCACCCATTCAGAGTCACTCACATTGAGACGATGGAGTATGAATACATATGTACGCTGCTCAGTGCCATCCTCACTCTCGACCGTCACATTCATCTCACTCTTACCAACCTCCACACTCACTGATGGAAGTGTGATGGACCCATCCGAAGCATTGACACCAGCCGATACAGGACCATCGCCATCACTCACACCGTAATGAACATGTGACAGTGGATAGGTAACGGATGCAGTGAGGCTGACTTGAGTAATGTAGTATGGGATGGTGATCGTGTACGCAAATGTGGTCGGAGTGAAAGAAGTCGGTGCCTGTGTGAGTACACTGCCATCAGATGTGACGCTCCATGTCGCGCCCTTCAGTGTGGCCACTGAACACAGTCGATGCACATGAATCGTGTAGATGCGTACACTCATGCCATCCTCGCTGGTGACACGAATAAAGATGGGACGATCGCCGAATGGAATGGGGAGTGCGTCTGAAATGGATGATGATGATGATGCGAATGTCGTGTATCCAGATGCGCCCATCGCATACTCCACACTCGCCAACTGTGACATGGCTGAAATGTTGACAACGATGGAGGATTGTTGCGAAGTGAGTGTGCATGCATACTCCAACACACTGGACTGGAATGGAGGAGTCAGTGGGATGACTGAACCAGTGCCAGAGCCAGATGTGGCATCCATGACGCTCAATGCTTGGAGTCTTGACTCCGCATTCAGACGATGCACATGCACCGTTGTATCCACACTCGACGATCCATCCTCACTGGTCACACGAATGATGAGCAAGCTATCACCCACTGGCAATGTGGAGAGGACAGTTGTAACTGAGGCTGCAGTCATCGGTGTGAAAGTGACACCACTATCGCTGGAATAGCTGAGTGTCGCAAGTGGATAGGACGGTGATGCCACTAACTGCAGTGCGGTGAGATTGTTGGCCAGCACCAATGAGACGGACGTCACCTTTGGTGTGAATGGTGGAGTGGATGCGCCCTGTGGTGAGGACAGCGATTGTAGGACCGCGGCATCGGACAGTTTGTGAATCATCACGATCACTATGGAAGTCTGACTTCGATCCTCACTGACCGTGGTGATGTTGAGTATTGTGTCACCTGGATTCGGTACAAGGTTGATTTTGAATGGTATCCCACTGACGATGGTGGATGGTGGTTGAGTCGTCGCATCATCATAGATGAAGGTCATCGATGCCGCTGGATGGTGGGAGGTCGCTGTCATGGACATTGTAGTCGAGCTCACAGGGATGGTCAACGAATAGGATGAAGTAGAGGAGGAGAAGACGGGAGTGAGGGAGCCAACTGAGACAGTCAAGGAGGAAAGTGTCGCATCACTGCTTAACTTATAGAACGAAACACGATACGTTGATGCCGTGAGCCCGTCCTGTGCTGTACACAGTACATCGACGGCACTGTTGCCTTGCGGAATGGAGATCGAATGGTTCGAGCCACTGTTGTCGATGTTGATCCATGCTCCATCATTGAGACGATACTTCAATGTTGCCGTTTCATCCTCTGGCGTGGCACTGAGCTCAATGCTGGTGACAGCGGCACCGAGTGAATCACTGAGATCATACGAATACGTTAAGGAAGAGAAGACCGGATTCAGAGTGGCAGAGGAACCGATTGGCACGACTGACAGTGCTGACAGCTGTGCATTGGATGAGCGTGCACGTGTGATCGTGACTGTATAGGTCTTGATCGTTGTTCCATCCTGTGCTCCAACGATTGCAGTAATCGTCCTCGTATCAGGCGCGACGGGGATCGATGACTGTGTCGGTGGTGAGGGATTCCATGACATGACTGCAGTTGTATCCTCTTGTACAGCCGACATCGTCACGGATGACACAGTATTGGGTAGATTCAATGCATAGCTTGTGATGTCAGGGTCGAATGTTGGATTGATGCTCCCATCGGATGGTGTGAACGAATGTAAGCTCGCATTGTTACTTGGTGCACGTTGCACATCCACATAGTAGAGTCGACTCGTACCGAACTCAGAGGTGACGGTCACTTGAATGCGCTGACGCATTGGATAGAGTAGGCCAGTCACCGTCTGTGGATTCCATGACATGCTTGCATGGCTGTCAGTCAAGGTTGCACTTCCACTCGCACTCGACATACTGAATGGAACTTGACATAAATACGCGGTCGTCGATGAGGAGAATGTTGATGGACTCCAGTCCGTACATCCAGCGACAGTGAATGAGTCGAGAGTATTGATAGGTGAGAGTTGTCGTGTGACTGCGACTGAGTATGCCATCTCACTGCCGGATTCGGATCGAACGGTCACTTGAATATATTTCGCTGTGGATGTCATGAGGTCCGTCACGCTCTGTGTCTGCCATGTCAGCTTGGCACGTGAGTCCGTGAGGGATGCCGCACCAGTTGCACTCGACTGTGTATAGGGGACGACAGCTGAGTAGGTATCGGTATTCGACGAGAATGGCGGGGAGAATGTGACTGCACCACTGACAGACAATGCTGAGAGCGTGTTGATGGGTGAGGGCTGACGAGTGACTGAGCACTGGTATACACGATCGACACCAGCTTGTGATCGGACTGTTACTTGAATGGTCTTCGATGATCCATATGTGAGTCCTGATACGGATTGAACATTCCATGTGAGAGTGGCAGTTGGGTCCTGTTGGGATGCGGATGCAGTGGCACTTGTGGCCGTATAGGGCATGACGGCTGTATAGCTGAGTGTGGCGGCGGTAAAAGCTGGTGAGAATGAGAGTGCCCCACTGACTGCAAATGACTGCAAGTAATTATTCGTACAGGCAGTATAACAATCCTGCTGTGAGGCGGGCTTGCTGCCCGTGCAGTATCCATCCGACACGGACACACCAGCAGTCGTATCTTGACACCATACACTACGCGACTGGAAACCAGACGAACACGTCCTCGAGCATGCACCCCATGTCGAGTGCTGCCATGCATAACAATGTTGAGCGATACATGATTGTGAGATTGGTGGCTTTGTGCCACAGTACGAGTCCGCCACCACTCCACCAGTACGCTGATCCTTACACACGACGATGCGAGTTTGACTACCGTAGCCGCACGATGGGTTACATGCACCGTATGCGCCAATATCCCACGCATAGCAGGAGCCTAGGTTGCATGATTGTGTGGTACTCGAACATGATCCTGTACACGAGCTGAGTGCGGCCGTCGTGCCATCCGAGTACTTACATGTGGCGCTCCGGGTTTGCACAGCATCGCCACACGACATTGAGCATAAACTCCACGGACCATACGAGCATGACGTTGGTGTGCATGATCCACATGATGTTATTGTTGGTTTCGTCGCACAGCAGCTAGTGGTTGTGCACGTACATGATGGAGTCTTGGTGTAGTCTGGACAGGGTGTACAGGCCGACCAGGTGCAGCTCCATGTACCATCACAGGTGCCACCTCCGCCGCCTTGAGCATGGACTGACAGAAGGAAATTGAAATGGAAATTGAGAGGGAGATGGCGATGGAGATGGCGCTGACGCTGACGTGTCAAGGTGAATGTGGAAGTGGAAGTCGACTCGGCAGAAGGAAGATGAGGATGAGTCTGAGCATGAGTATGAAGATGAGTATGAATTGACATGCGATCAATGGCGACATGATCACGGTCATGACGATGGTGGGATGATGGAATGGAAAACGGCAGTGGAAGTGGACATAGCAGTGAACTCAACAATGTCCATGCCATGATGATGGCGAGAAGAGGAAGGAGAATGGAGTGGTGAGATGTCTGCAACGATGGTATTGGCTGTGATCGCATGTAGCCTGCGCGTTGTCTCCCTCGATGTGCATGCGCAATGTCATGTGCATGAGTATGTGTATGTGTGTGTGATTGCATCGTGCGACGATGTAATGCATCGGGTGGCGCGGAGTCTGAGTGTGAGTCTGAGTTGGCTGCCCGTGAGTGATTCTGATCATCATCATCCTGCTTCCGATTCGGATTCCTTGTCGGGCCAGGTAGGGGTAGATGCATCGTTACCATCGCCATCGCCGACATGTCGCTATTCATGTCGATGTCGCTATGCATGTTCACTTGGGCTAGCTATAGGGGTGTTGAATGATGTGAAGGCGAGGGAGGGGGAGGGGGAGGGTCCGAGGGGAGTGTTGACTCGCCGACCCTAGTGCTGGTAGTCAGAGCGCAGGCACGGTGACGGTAGGGAGAGCCAGAGTGAGAGTGGAGTCAAACCCCGACAGTCACAGGCGCAGCGGCAGCGTCAGCGCCACCATCTGCCAGTATCGATGTCGTCTGTCAATGAAATGTGAGCGAATGATTGAATTGATGGCAGCCATACGATGGATGAGAGGGCGGATCAAGGAGTGGATGCCTGATGGCATCACGCCAGGCATCATGAATTCATTCAACACGTCGAGAACGGAGGGAGCAGGACTGTCACTGTCAGTGAGGACTCCATCATGCCATGCCATGTCATGCCGCACAAGGCAATGCAATGCAATGATGATGATGATGATGGTGATGATGTCCATTTGAGTGCAGTGCATGACAAGTAATGATGGCAATGGAAATGGATGACGAAAGCAAGGAAGTTTTCATCCCCTTTCCCCTTTCCCTTTCCCTCTCCTCCTGACTCCTGTGTTTGTCGTTGTTGTGAATGTTTGGACCTGAGCCCTCTGTTCGTTGCTCAATGACATTGGGTTGGTATGGGAGTGGAATGAGGCATGGATGATGGATGATGGATGATGGATGATGGATGATGGATGATGGATGATGGATGATGGATGATGGAGGATGGAGGATGGAGGATGGAGG
>Ga0256777_1000368_pt1 | contig 10485 bp, 1 predicted proteins | sample MC6MC0928MT_FD_186042 | JGI IMG/M metagenome (GOLD analysis project Ga0256777, IMG submission 186042) | Metatranscriptome of enriched soil aggregate microbial communities from Iowa State University, Ames, United States - MC6-MC0928-MT... | ecosystem: Environmental > Terrestrial > Soil >... | reverse complement strand
GTCACGTGCATGTGCCTGCTTTTGTTGTGAGTGTCGCTACGTGCGAGAGCCTTGAGTGTCAGTGGGGCGTGTGCGCTCTGCTCTGCAAGCCTGATGGGGCAGAACAGGCGCAGACAGAAAGAGGATCCAACAAGCAGAAGCTAGTGGTGTCATTGGACATAACCACATCACATCACGTCACATCACCATCCCATCGTTCACCATTGCTGGTGTGAGTGTTGGTGAGTGAGTGAGTGAGATCACGAGTAGTGAAGTGAGCTCAGTGGTCTGCCTCACTATCGCATCGGTGTCAAGTCAGCATCGTGTCAGGCTATCGGTGAGTTGGATAGGTTGGTCGATTCTCGGTGAGTATGTTGTCTTGGATTGGTGACAGTCTCTCCTCAGTTGCCTCCAACATGACCAACCAAGGAGGGCAACAGCAGCAGCAGCAGCAGGGAGGACAGCAACGCCAAGCCAAAGGAGGCAAGGGTAAAGGAGGCAAGGGACAAGAGCATGGAAACAACCATGCTGTAGCTACATCTGCTGCATCCAATACACAGAACAATGCTGGCCAGAAGCAGAAGGAGCAACCTCCTCCAGCACTCACTCCTGAACAGATCGAAGTTCAGACCGTTCCAAAGGATGCAGCCATGTTGGAGTTGATTCCTCGTGGTGATGTGTTTGCTGCACACAAACTGGCCACGCATTCATCCTCATCCACCCCTCTTCCTGCCGACATTGGCGAGAAGCTCTCCCTCTTTCAACAATCCTTCACACTGTTGCGATTCCCACATAAGATGTATCAACCAGTCGTATCTGAGCAGCCGACATTCGATCAAACATTCAATGTCGATTCTGTACACGTGCCTCCATCTGGTTCGAAGGATTCATCGAGCTCATCGAACGAGCCCGGATCAGCTGGTGGCTCCGCCTCATTACCGAAATCAATGTTGAGTCGTGGCCATCGATCATTCGATCTGCACTCAGGTGGTGGTGGAGGAGCGGGAGGAACGATGTCCTCGGAAGATGTCAAAGAGAAACCAACGAAAACAAGAACGACTGTCAATGAATTATTTGAAGGATTGGAACAGGATGATGCCACTGCCAAGGACAAGGAGAAGGACAAGTCAAAGGGGGACAAAGATAGCAAGGATGAGAAGACATCTGAGTCAGATGCATCCAGCAGTCAAGAGGATGGCAGCAAGGATGCATCACCGAGCACGAAGAAGATTGCTGCAGGTGGTGATCTGAAGTCCGGTACGTCCTCCTCTGTTCCCGCAGCAAGCAGCATTGAAGAGCCCTCTGCACCCCCTTCCGTGTCCTCCATTGAAAGTCTGGCGAGCAGTGCCAAGGTTCTTCGATCCTACTTCCCACAGTTCGATTGGCAACTCGGTGCGGAAGCTGCATTGTGTGAGAGAGTGCAACTACCGGTTCCATCGAATCGATCGGCGTATAGTGTTGGAAGTGATGCAGTACGATTCCTCTTCCATGCCAAGAACCTAACCATGGCCATCAACTCCATCTACCCATCAGGCAACAAGGCACTCGAACCATTGTTCTGTGAGTTGGCATTGTATAATACGACCCCGGCAGATGCACGATCGAAATTGTCCGATACATTCAGTGTTCAACTCAACAATCAAAAAGTTGTCCAGATGTTATTGGATGGACGTGCATTTAAGATGAGCAAGGAATCGACCAATGGATGGTTGGGCAAGGTGACCAATGGTGCAGGTGTTGGCATGTTGACGAAGGATAGTGAAGGGAAGGATGTACATCCTGATGGCTCTCCTTTCGTACCTCAAGACTACCTCCATGCCTCCTCTCACTCACCATGTACCCGTGCACTGTTCACCTTGCCTGCAAGTTTCGTTGCCAGTCCCTCAGCGCGGCAAGGAGTGGTGTTGGTGTTGTTGGTGTACAAGATCTTACAAGGCAAGCTTGATCCCGTGTTGGATACCTATGCCAAGGGTTCCGACTTGAAAGACAAGGATTTGAAGAGTGCAGAGAATGCGGCACATAATGCATGTAGACGATGGGGCGAGACACGTCAACTGGTCATGTGGAGTGCACAACCGGTGTTCAATGAGGCGGGAGGATTGGCCATGACCATCAATCCGTCATCATCATCAGGGTCAGGATCAGGTTCGACATCCTCACCGACATCCGCGGGTGGCAGTGGAAGTGTGTCTGGACCCTTCCGTCCGAGTGGCAGCTCCAGTGGAGGGTCACTCTCGATGGAGGGCTCATTGGAATTCAAGGAACTGTACAGACCACCGAAGGTTGAGGAGGCATTCACCTTGCAATCGTTGTGTGATGCAGCTGCAGCGGTCGTTGCTGCCTCGAAGCCTGGAGGCAAGAAGCATGGATTCAAGGTTCTTCCCGGAACCTTCTCTGCCTCCATCACACTGCTCCCTTCAGCGCGTGGTGCGGCACTCGCGGAATGTGAGAAGATTGCACCAGTGTATAATCGAAACTTGGTGCCGGCTCGTATGGAGGAAGTGGTGGAGAGTGCAGAGACGGTATGTGTGGGACATCAAGTTGTGGCTGCTGAGAAAGGTAAACTGCTCAAGGATGGAGAGGCGAATGCAGCGGCAGCGGCAGCAGCAGCTGAGGCCTCTGGTGCAGTCCAACCTACACATTCCTCTGAGTGCAGTGCTGCAGTCCAAGCAGATGAATGGGTGGAGGTTGATGAGAAAGGTATGCTCGTACGTCATAAGCGTGATGAAGGCTCCAAGGATTCATCCTCCTCCTCCTCCTCTTTGATTGCCCTCCATCATTCTCGGCCTCGTTCTTATCTCCCTCCACCGGATGCATCCGAACTAGCGAAGGATAGTACGAGTCCGGGATTCATCTGTGAGATTGATCCGCTCACTGATCTGGCTGTCGTACATCACTCGGTGACGGGAGTGGGACCATATGGTGTGAGTAGTACGTTGAGTGGCAGGGATGCAAACAAAGAGCTATCGGTATCGAAATCCATCACACCCAGCACTGGCTCGAGTAATGGAGCCAGTGGATCAGCGTCGACTGCACAGATGGATAATGGTGCATTATGTCCATTCCATCTCAGTTATACCAACCATCTCTATATCTATCCACAGAGTATCTCGTTCGCTGATGCGCGTAACGTGTGTATCGGTGTCCAACTCAAAGATACACATGAAGAAGCGATGGAAGTTGGTTTGGATGCAATCTACCCGCGTGCAGACGAACTGTTGACGGGACCATCTTCAGTGGTGGCACCACCTTCCTTTGCCGGAGTCAACTCGTCCGGTGTACTGCGACCTGGAAGCTTCGTCAATCATACATTGACTCCAGTCACCTACCATGCGTACAATGCATCCTTCGTCGATGAATTGAAGATTGAGCTGCCACTCGTGTTGAAGCCGACCCATCACTTACTCTTCACCTTCTTCAATATCTCCTGTAAAGATGGCGTGGTGCAATCGAAGGATGGTGCGGGCAATGATAAGACACTGTTGGGCTATGCCATGCTGCCACTCTACTTGGACAATCGTATCGTCGATGAGAAGTACACGTTGCCCGTTCGACAAAAGTTGCGCACACATTATCTGCTGTCGAAGGATGAATGGGAAGAGCGTCGTTCATCGATCTTCAATGTGAAACTACGACTTCATTCAAGTGTCTACACGAATGATCCATATTTGAACCGATTCTTCCTCAAGTGTACCTTGCCATATGTGGGCATGTCGGCGCGTGATCTTGTCGCGGCAGCATCAACAAGTGCATCAGACTCTGCAGCAGCAGCTTCCACATCCTCATCCTCCGCTGATGATCATGGTATCGATGATAATACCTTGGCGTTGATGTTGCGCAAGGTTCTCCGTTCTGGTGTGTTGAAGAAGAAGGGTGCGATGAAGTGGTCTGAGCGTTGGGTGACGCTCCAGGGTGATGGATCGTTCGTCGTGCACAAGTCTCATCGGGAGAGCAAGGTGCTGCATCATACAGCCGTCACACCTCGTACGGCAACATGGCGATCATCTGGTGCCGGATCACAGCATAACAAGGGAAGCAGCTCCTCCGATGATGAGTTGAAGTATGCATGGACGATACGAAGTGATGGAACGGATGGAGCAACAGCCAATTCACCGACTTCACCAACACCGTCACCAACTGAAGCAAGCACCAGTAGTACCACGAGTCCGAATGTGGATGCATCTGCTGCATCAAGTCCGGCACCCGCAGCAACTCCCTCACCTGATTCTCCTGCTCCAACTCCCTCACCATCACCAACTGCTGCAAGTACTGCTGCAACAGATGCGAGTAGCAGCGAGAAGAGTGAGAAGGATAGTGCGAATGCACCACCACCAGCAGCAGCAGCAGCGTCAGCATCCACAGCAGATTTTGGTGCGGCGACTTCACCATCTGCACTTGTTGCTCCTGGCACTCCGACTGGTGCACAGCCGACCCCATCTCCCGTCTCTCCCTCTCCCATTCCTTTACCCTTACCATCTGGATTGGATGTGGAATTGTTGGAGAGTGAGATGATGGTGGTGAGTGATTCGGAGGAGGACATGTTCTCCTGGCTGAAGTCCATCGCGCATGCCAAGATCGCCAAGGCCTCATTGAGTGAGAGCATTCGACAAGTCAAAGAAGCGCAACCGGAAACATTGATACAACACCTGCCGGCATTGATGAGGATGATGATGGGCGTCATGTGTGCACGGGAGGAGAGTGTGGATCAAAATGCATTGGCGGAAGCTGAAGGCTTATCCAGTGGCAGTACCAACCCGACTGGCAGTCCTGCTTCCTCACCCACTTCACCCAGCAGTCCCACTAGTGGCAACGGATCCGTGCTCGATCGTGTCAAGTCTGCATGTTTCGAGACACTGCTTGAAGTGTCCAATGCCATTGAGGCTGCAACCAGTGCATCTGGTATCGGTGGCACGATTGCTCCAGCTGGTGTGACGATGGGAGCTGCGGGTGGTGAACGTATGAGGAATGTGTATCTCGATACGTATGCACAATATGTATTCGATGATAACTCGACTGCTCTGCCCATGCCTTCATGGCCGACAGCAAAGAGTGGGGATGGTGGGGATGACTCCAAGAATGGTGAGAACGACAAGTCCTCCTCTTCTTCTTCCTCTTCCTCGTCGAAGTATGTGCCTCGTTTACGTGCGTATGAATCGATCGCCACACTCTGGCTCAATTTACTCAATGAAGGTGGCTACAAGCCCACGATTGGATCCAGTCCATCCCATGCGCGTGAACCAACGAATGGCAGTGGAATCTTGGGTGCGTCCTCGACGAGAAGCGTGGCACCACTCCGTGAGCATGCGGCCAAATATTCATGGTTCCTGTTGGATTTGATGACCAAATCACTCCTGCTCTCTACGGCTGGTGCACGTGAGCGTCGAGTCAGCATGTCAGGGAAGGATGCACACGGCGGCACCGGTGCTCCTGCATCCTCCTCACCTTTCAGTCCCTACGTGCGTCGTGGGTCGATTAGTAATAGTAAGTCGTCGGCTCCTGCATTCTTCAAGCCACCCACATTGAAATTGTTGACAAGTTTGGTGATTCGTTTAACACACGAGGTGTTCACCCTCTCCAGTATCTCGCTGTCGCTCTCGAAGCATCTCAACAAGAACCTGGCCTTGTTCCTGAGAGATGCATTCTACATCTTCCCTCGTCAACAGGTATTCGATTGGATCTCCTTGTACATGCAGATCAGCTATAAGATGGAGACGGTTGGATTGGGATCATCGACTTCGTCCCATTCGTTGAGTCCAGGTGGCAGCAGTAGCTCAAGTGGTGGAAGTGGAGCGAGTGCCAGTGGATCATCGAGTCGTCTCAAGTTTACCTTCCTTCAAATCATCTGTGATCATGAGCACTATGTGGCCTATAACAATCGCAAGGAGCCATTCATGGGTGAAGCCAAGCGCTATCTTCAATCGATCGAATTCGGTGAGTGGAACATGGGAGATTACTTGGCGAAGGACAGTGATGACGACGATCCAGAACGCTCGTCCCTGTCACAAGTGTCCGCAACGCATCGCTCGAGAGCCAGTGCACTGGGCTCAGTCGACTTTGGATATGGATATGGTATGGGAGGCGAAGGCGAGGAGTTGGACTCATTGCATCCGATGCGTGTCTTCGCGGCACAGCAACAAGCAATGGATGCGGAATGCAATAATACATCTGTTGATGGCGGGGCAGCCAACAATGCCAACAAAGAGAATACGGATAAGCAATCAGCGAGACCCTCCGGTATTCGTGCATCATTGCTGGCACAGATGGGCCCATCCTCTGGACACTTTTTACCATTCGTCTTGATCAAGCAAGTTTGGTTGGCCTTCCGTCCACCCGCCATCTCACAGAGTGCCGCATCCGGTCCGTTGGCACTGCAACAAGCGATGTTACAAGATCAGGCCTTACAACAGAGTGCCTATACACTTCGTACCGTGCTCACCAAGCATGAGTATGATAGCAAGTATCAGAGTCCGGCGAAGAAGCAACAAGTTGCGGCGATGTATCTGAGACTGCTGCCATGTCTCTGGCTCAACTTGGACAAGCTTCGAAGTATGCGGGTGGATAAATCATCGAGGAAAACGACCAAGAACAATACACAAGATGGCAAGGATGCACAGACTGGGGGTGCAGGTGGTGGCGAACATCGAAGGAAGGTGACATTGATGGCACCGGGCTCAACCATCTCGTTCACGACATCGACCACTCCACATGTTCCCAATGGTCTACCTTCTTCATCTGGAAGTACCTCGAGTCCTGCACGTAAGGATCTGGTCGCTTGTGCCTTGTATGTGCTTCACAATATTCCTCCTCAAGCCTTGTTGCAATACTTGCAAGGTAGTGAGTATCGTATTCCACCGAAGGTCGTCACTGGTTGGGCATTCAAATTCTTGGACCTGCTTCAGTTGCTGATGGAGACGACGGAGTATGCGGGACCATTGATGCGAAGGATGGAGGCCATTCAGAATGCGGGAGGGGTCGTGGCAAATTTAACAACGATTCTTTGCTCACGCATGCTCACATCTGCTGGTAGTAGTGGAGCATTTGGAACGATGGGCACGATGAGTAGCCATAGCCATGGAGGTCGGGATCATCATCACGATCATGGTGGTAGTAGTGGTGGTGGGTCGAGTAGTGGTGTGAGTGATTGGGGTGGAGCGGAGGAGATTGGATCAAGTCGACTGGGTGGAGCGGGTGCATTGTCGGCATTGGAGTCCAAGTATACGCGCACGAGACAAACCACACAGATCATGGGACACAGAAAATCAATTACATCTGGTGGCGGTACCATCAAGCGTCGTGACATGCAGCTTCATTCGAACTTGCATTCCTCCGCTGAGCGTGCTCGTACACGACTGGCTCATCGTACTCTCACACATAAGACCGTACAGATGATGGCAGGTGAGGGCGGATCCGATGCACAATTCCATGCCATGACTGGTATTGATCCATCCATCGCTCGTTGGGAGAAGTTGTATGCACATGAAAGTTCAGCCATCGTCCTTCATACCTTGACTCATCTCTTCCTACCGATGAGTGAAGGTGGCATGCAAGTCGATGAGAAGTTGCAGGATCGTTTAATTTGGTTCTTACATGGTTGTCTCAGATTGAATCAGAGTGATCAACTCCTCGAACGATTGATGTCCCTCCTCTCCGCACTCCTCGCTCAATACTCTCAGCAGCTGTGGCCACTTCGTTCTCGTGCGTTGGATATAGTCCGATGTGGACCATGGTGGTTTGAGCTCCTTCGTTTACTGTCGTTCCATGCTCCCTCGACTCGAACTGCAGCCGCCCGTTTCATCTTCGATATCTTCCTCTCGGTCGCCCATGCAACGGGCAGTACCTCGAGGTTGGTTGGACCTCTGTATCGAAGCTTTGCAAGATTGATGGATTATTTGAGGAACAAACGAAGTGAAGATGGAACGGGCACCTATGTCAAGGGGGAGAAGGGACCAAACAAGGATGGATGGACGGTGCTGCAAGCTGCTGCAGAAGATAACACCAATGATGCAGTCTATGTCGATGTGTTGACTGCATTACGCAAGTCATGTGTGGCACTTCAAGCACGTGCACGAGATGATCCACGCCATAAGCAACTGCCGGCCTCCATCACCAGTGTGGTTGCATTGGGCGAAGTGGAGGAGGCATTTAGGACCTTGCAACAGATACTTGACACTTCGGCCATCATTCACTCCGTCAAAGCACCAACACTCGACCCAGATACCTTGATTGAGCATTGCTATCGTATGGTTTCCCTGTACCGTCGTGCTCCTCGTAGTCAGCTCTTTTACTACAAGTCGATGTTCGACCTTCATTTGTCAGAGGGCAACTTGGCTGAGGCTGCCTCAGCTCAATGGCGCATGGCCAATCTGCTGGAGGAAACAGCGGCTGAACTGGACCGGGAAGCTGCGGCACAGCTCGCGGCACAGGATCGGGGACTCATTGTTGCACCACCCAAACCAAGGCAGCCGCTGTGGAATGCAACGCATCTACTCAGCTGTATGAATAAGGCGAGTGAACTATTTGAGGCGAGTGAACTACTGGAACAAGCCATCGCTGCAGAGTTACGTGCCTGTGCTCACTTCCTTGCTCGTCGTGATGCAGCCGGAATCATCCCTCATCAGCGTCGTCTACTGACGTTGTGGGAGAAGCTTGCCACCCTGGGTACCGTCGGTGATACTCGTTCATTCGGTACGTACTATCGCGTGGGATTCTGGGGTAAGCCATTCAAGGAGTTGGATGGGAAGGAATTCATCTATCGTGAGAGGAATCTCACCAAGTTGCCTGAGATCACTTCGAGACTCGTCAATCTATACTCGAAGATTCTGGGATGTGAGGTGAGTGTATTCAAGGATTCATCTGCCATTGATCGAGCAGCCATGGAGCCCGATCAAGCCAAGCTGCAAGTGACGGCCGTCTTACCCTACTTCCCCATGGATGCAGCTGAGGCCATGGCTGCGGGTGTATCGGATGAGGAGCTTGCACTGTCGACTGGCACCAATGCTCCACCAAGCTCGTTGCGCCTGCCGGGTACGGATGGTGCATCAGGCTTCGGTCTTCCCACCATCCCTCTCCTCCTCTCACTCGTCGATCCGAGTATTGTTCGGGGCCGCTCCACACACTTTGAGAAGCATACGGCACTCAGACATTTCTTCTATGATACGCCATTCACGACGACAGGCAAGAGTCATGGCAGTGTGGCCGAGCAGTATAAGCGACGCACTCATATCACTGTAGATGCGGAGCACACATTCCCCTCATGTCTCAAGCGTCTGCCAGTCGCGTCACGTAAGGAGTTGGTGTTGAGTCCACTGGAGTGTGTGTTGGAGGACATTCACAAGCGTGTGGCCAAGCTGTTGTCTGAGGCCCGACCACCATTGGGCCAACCTGACCTCAAGACCCTGACACAGGTACTGAGCGGCAGTGTCAATGTGCAGGTGAATGGTGGCACAGCTGAGGTGTGTGCCGTGTTCCTCGACCCGGAGTCGAAGGAGAAATGGAACGAGGAACACTTGGCCCAACTGCGACTGGCACTGGCTGCATTCGTCAAGGCATGTGGGGAGGCATTGAAGGTTGCAGTCAAACTGGCGAATGAAGCCAATGATAGCCAGGCATTCATTGAAGTACTGCAGCAGGGATATGAAGCACTCGTTCAAGCAGTCAAGAAGGCGGCACCGGACTTGTTGTAAAAAACAAAATCTCTCAGTGACATATGCATGCGCACGACTCTCATCGCCGCGCTCACCATTCACCATCATCAGTATCATCATCAGCAGCACCACCACCATCATCGGTCGATATTGTTGACGCCCACCAACAGTCTGACAACATCCAAGTCAAACAAGAAACGACACGACACCACTCACCTCACCTCTACAGACAAATGCGCTGACAATGTTCAAAACCTTTCCAAACACGTCGGCCGATCAGCCGACACAACACTCACTCTCATTCACAATATCAACACCTGAAGCTTGTTGAAGCTTATTCATCATGATCATCATCTCCCTCATGCACAAATCACCCATTGACCCCATCCCATCCATTGCGATGCCATTCCCACGCACTCAACCATTTTATATTCATTCCATCATCCCTCACACGAACGGCTCACGACCGACTGACTGTCACACTTTCCCATGCCAACGCGCATCTTCATGCGATCGTGCCGTTTCAGTTTTGCCACGCGCGTAGGTTCCCGAAGCCTCCTAGCCTAAGGCCTGCGCCGCTTGTATTTTTTTTGTTTCGTTGTGTACTCGACTCCTGGAGCTCTCTTTCCACACACTGTTAAGCCACTTGGCAAACAACCCTCTCACGACCATGATCAACTACCGCTACTGCGGTTGGATGATGTGAATTATAAGTCAAGCGTAACTTGCCATTTTTCCTCTTTTTGTTTCCAGGTTCTCAACTTGAAGGAAGATGCACAAGCGGGCATGGAAGATGCGGTCAACTCGGCGATCTGCTATGCACGTCAGGCTGGCTCACCCATACATTTCGCTTGACAACATT
>Ga0256777_1000365_pt1 | contig 10522 bp, 1 predicted proteins | sample MC6MC0928MT_FD_186042 | JGI IMG/M metagenome (GOLD analysis project Ga0256777, IMG submission 186042) | Metatranscriptome of enriched soil aggregate microbial communities from Iowa State University, Ames, United States - MC6-MC0928-MT... | ecosystem: Environmental > Terrestrial > Soil >... | reverse complement strand
TGACATTCTATGCGTAAGCGAGGATGGAATGGGCGTTAAAGCAGGGCGAACCGCTTCAGGCAGGAAACTGAGCAGAGAATAGCTCCTCGCGTACTTTAGTCGCAGGAAACCACGCAGGAGGATCATCGGCCACTAACAGCGGGCCTCGACCATTCTTCTTCAAGCGACAAGTTCACACACCACGCTGTCTGGCGTCACTTCGACTCCACTCCAGTCGATTCGAGTCGAGTCGATTGGATCATCGCTCTTCCTTCCTAGAAGTCGTTGGTGGCTCCGCCGCAGCCGCAGCAGCAACAACGGCAGCAACGTGCAGGTTCGATCGAGGCTCCATACTCGAACCTCTTTCGTCTGTGTCGTGCCGTCTCGTTTGCATCGTGACGTGACAGCACTCATCCATTCCCATCCGCTCCATCGTACGTCCAGACGAGGGAGGCTCAGAGTCAGAGTCAGAGGGTGGATGGATGCGGAGTGTTGGTGGAGCACTCTCACTCTCGGGCGAAGAAGAGAAGAGCCAAGTCGAGCCAAGCCGTTGAGCGGAGTTGCACATCAACAGAGCAATTCGACGCAATCATCCATCCATCATCAGCTCCCTTGTTCTGCCATTCATATTCCGTCTTGATTCACTCTTCGCATTCCCATCGGTGTCCGCAGACTGGCAGGATGCATGAGACTGGCCATCCGAGCAGTAGCAGCGGCGTCGAGGCAGGCCGAAGCCGGATAGGGATGCATTTGTATATGGGGATGTATGATATGGGGATGGAGAATGCGAATGGCGCGACCTCACAATCAACATTAGCACCACGACGCTCAACCATACGACACCGCTGTGCATCGGTATCGATCATGCACCGTCGCACCAGCCCTCCCGACAGCAGCACGCAACGGCAACTTTCCCAGCGACAAATACAACTGCCTGGACACACACCTTGGCAGTCCATTCTGTTCATTCTCCTTCCCCTCATCTTCCTCTCGTCGCTCACCATCCCATCCTTCCTTCCTATTCCGTACTCATCTTCCCCCTCTCCGGCAATTCCTTTACGATTCGTGTCTGCTGCAACTACCAACCTCATCCGTGTGAGTAATTCGGTGCCAACGGAATATGTGTATTCTGGTTTTTTGTTCAATTTCTATTTCGATGTGGCTCCTGCTCCTGCGAATGGGCCGCTGGGCCTCACGGTAGCTTGCAGCAGTGGGAGCCCAATGTCCTACACTGTCACATGGCCACAGGGAAATGATCAAAGACTGACGGTGACCTATGCGCCACCAAACATGCCACCGATTGGAACTGGGAGCCTCACAGGTGGAGGCTCATATGGCAAAGGCCAGATTGGATGTTCATTCACCCCATCGCTCGGTGACTATGCTGTCTCCCCGCCATACCTCGTCATGACATGGAGCCAGCCGGCATCACTCTCGGCCAATCCATCCAACCTTTCCTCTCTCTATGCTGAGGCGGAGTATGACATACACATTAAGCCTGATGCACTGCCAGTGAAGGCATTGACTCTCTCATGTGCGGCAACGTCCAGTACTGGCGTCACACTTCCTAGCAGTGAATTGAGCTGGCCTATTGGGAATGATACGGCACGCATCTTCCCTCTGCGCACTCCTTCGATTGACAAGGCCACATCCGTCACCATTGTATGTACGATGCAGACACCGCTATCGAACTTCCAATCGCCCCTCATCTTAACCTATACCATCGCCCCACATCCCGTCCACGTCACACAGTTGAATAAGAATGTGTATGGCTCCGCTGTCACTCCTGCTTTCCGCATATGGCTGGATCCAGGAATCGCTGGTGCTGGTTTCACGCTCGAATGGAAGTGTAATGCTGGAAATTTAATGACTGAGGAGACTGGATCTCCCTCGTCGCAGACCGATGTGAGTCTGGGTGATGGCACGTCCTCCATCATCCTCTACTATGCGCCTCCCTCACCCTTCCCTTCGCAGGACAATACATGGTCGGGTTTGATAGGCTCGAATGCTGTGATTCTGGCGAACCACAGTGCATGTGACTTTCAATTGCCCGGTGGTTCGACGGGCACCTACCAGTATAGTGCAACGAGATATATTTTCGCCTTCGCTGGTCCACAGCAGTCGTTTGCATGGTTGGATCCGAGCCCCCCACCAATCATTGATGGAGATACGCAGCCGAATTGGTATTCTGCCAATATTCAACCGCTGCGAGCACCAACCAGTGGAACGGTCACTTTGACATGTACGGTAGATGTTGGGAAATTTTCCTCCTCGAACGCGGCGACGCAATCATTAGAATGGCTGGTTGGACAGCAGAATTATCCTCTCACATTGGATTATATGGCACCAACGCCAATCGGCACTCTTCGAGCAGCAACGATTCAATGCAAGTCGAGTTCAACGGAATTCAACCATCCACCACCGCTCATCATACCCATGCGCGAACAAGCATATATACTGCAAACAAGTCCATATGTGTTGGGCAAGAATACGTCAATCGTGATTTCCTTCCAATACCCTGCCACCAACACCAGCGTTCATGCTGCATGCTCGAATGGAACATTGGATGCCACGACGATCACCACCACAGAGGAGCTGGGCCCCAACACATTCCGCTCACTCACATTTAACCTTCATCTACCTGCCATCATGCCGGACACCCACTATTGGGAGTTTGGTAAGACGTACGTCAGCGCAGGTTTCGTCCTCTGTTCGATCTGGCTTGATCCACGCTATCCGGCTGCACAAGATTTGGCGATCTCCAACCCCTCACTCTCCTTCAAGCTTCAAACACCATACCCATTCTATCTCACGCGGGCACCGATGCCGGCCTATCTTGGTGACACAACAATCATTCAAGTACAGCCGGGCGTGCCACCCATATTTGCGGTGAAGTTTGGCACATGTGCCTGTAGTGGCGGTGGATCGGTTCACAACATTCCAATATGGGCAGCGTCAATGAAGATACCACAAAATCTCACGTATCAGGCACCAGCATCCATGCCAGGTGTCATGTCCGATTCATGCACATGCAGCATCGTTGATGCGCCCGGTGATGATCCATACGATGGCTCAATCATATTCCAGACCTCATTCCAATTCAACGTGCCGCTCAAGTACAAGACTATGACCATCCAACCTGTCAATGATCCAATCGGCATTGTATGGGATGGACAGGAGGTTGGAGTCCCCATCCAAGTCGAATTTGCTCAGCTCCCAGCACATATTCTCTCCATTACGCTGGGTGAGTATGGAGGGGCGAGCATGCCGTTCAACCCTGCTACACTGCCTGTCACTGATCCTCACGCATCCACGCTTGGGCCCTTCTACCTCTATCCTCCTGCCCGCACAACGAGCTACGTATTCAAGGTTGGCATCATATTTTTGAGCGGTGCGTCCAAAAGCGAGTATATGTATTCCAGCACATTTCTTGACATCTCCGTGTCGACACGCGAGCGCTTACACTGGAATGTACCGACGAGCATATGGCCCGGTGAAACGAAGACCCTCACTGTCACACGATCATCCTTGCTGGATCAGCAACTCAACATACCAGTCAACTGTACAGGATGTACGATCCTCGGCGGCGTCGATGGTCTACAATTCCCACCGTATGTGCAATTGGCATACGTTTCGATCAAGGCGGAGGATGTCAAGACAACAGAAGCGATCACAATCTATGTACCAGAGAGTCGTCCCATGTCTGGTGCTGGTGCCCTGGGTGTCGTTTCTCCGGGCAATGTGAGCATCCCGATTAATGATCCCGCCGTGTGGAACGATGTGAATTGGCCAACGTTGATGCCGCTCGGATCGTCACATATCGCATACCTCGGACCGACAGAGATACCATTTGTCCCACTCACACTCAAATGTCAATGTGATGGCGGGGCAGTCATTACGCCCTCGGAGTTCACTTTTTTGGCACCTTACATGGGAACATTCAATATCACCGCACCGATCTCCATGCCGACGACTGGTGACAGACGCAGCTTCAATGTCACCTGTGTCACCACTGGCGATGCAGCACCACAATTCATCTCTCCCCCTCAATTCCATGTATCACTCCTCGCTGCTGTCATTGTCAAACCCATTCTACCGATTCTATCAGGCATGACGTTCCACGCCGCTGTGGCATTGACGGCTCGTCCATTGACCAATCTCACACTAAACTATACATTCCAGTATGGTGGCACTGGCTCTGGTCAGCTTATTTTCAGGCATGATGATGCATCACTGTCTCAAATCATCACAGGAGAAGCTGTTTCATACCCACCCGACTACCCCACACCTCAACCAGTCAACCTCACTCTCACCCTCACTGGTGGTGATGTTGCCTCATTCGAGGTGGTGCCGGCGAACTTCCCTCCGACGGTCCTTCGTATCCCGATCTATCTGCATCATAACCTTCCGAGTGCGGACGCGGATCGATTCTACTGTATACCTGGTCAAGGTCTCAATGTCAGTCTGGATATTCCAAAAACATCCAACCAGCCTCGTCTTGGTAACTTGACTGCTCGATTCACCCTCACGCAAGGCTTGCATTATGAATGGGATAGTTCACATGATTGGCATACGGTAGCCTACCCACTCCCAGACGACATCGACACAGCGTTCATGCCAATTGTCGTCTCATATGCAACTCAGTCACTGTCATCGTCTGACGCCTGTGCATGGGTCAATAGTCAGGGAGATGGATGGTCGTCGTCTCTCACTATCAAGCTTGTACTCGATGGGCCGGGTGCATTACAATTCGACCCACAACCATTAGTCATCAAGGTGATGAAACAGGACAGATATGTATTCAATCCACCGCTGTCAACCGAATTGTATTGTCAGTCAACGAACACCTTCACCATCGTTCCAACCGCCTCTCATCCACCACCACTCGTCGTCACGCAGTTTGATCCTCCAACGTGGCTACAATTGGATCCTGATACTCCACTCAATTTCTCCCAGTACCACGTCAATTTCAGAATCGTTGTACCGTGGTATGCATGTGGCCCGACATTTCCCGATCCGAAGGTGACATTGCAATTGGACACCAAGGTTGCGACCCGACAGTGGTCCTCACCAAACCCGACACCCGTCGTCATACCCGTTCATGCTTGGCCCATCAACATACTCGGTGTGCCATTGGAGCAAATGAGCGGCACAAACCTCACCTTACAAGTACAACTGGCCGATCCTGCCAGATTCAATCTGAATGTCACCTGGAATATGACGGGTGGCTTCAGCACGGACAATGTGACACAAGGCATCTTGGAGTTTTTGCCAGGGAATGTTACGTTGCCGATCCTCGTCTTCGCTCCGACTCTCGTCAACGACTCGAGTCAGACGCTCACTATCTCCTTCAATGTCAGTGGTCACATTCCTCTACGCTTTGCTATACCCGAACCTGTATCGTGGCAAATCGTACCACCACCAGTATCAAGTAGCAGTAGCAGTAGCAGTAGCAGCAGCACTGGGGCCAGCAGCAGTAGTAGTAGCAGCACTGGAAGCAGCACCGATAGTAGTAGTGGCAGCGACAGTGACAGCAGCGACAGCAGTACTGCTGCTACCAGTAGTGACAGTAGCAGTGGTAGCAGTAGCACAAGCACTGGCAGTGACAGTGGGGATGGCAGTGGCACCAACGCTGACAGCAGCAATAGTACAGGCGTTGCTGAACCGCCCGTTGAGACAGTTGCTCCAGGTGACGTTGACTCCGTCCTCAACCCACCCGTGACAGTTGAGATAGGAGTAGACGCATGCTCACTCCAACCAAACTTCTGTCTCAATCATGGTGAATGTCAAGCAACGGCGGTTGGAGGGTCCAGTAGTGATGCTTCTGGTCAATCGATGCAATTACAATGTCAATGTGTGAGTGGATTCTTTGGTCCACATTGTGAGGTTGCGATCTTATCATGTGAGAATGGGTGCGCAACGACATGGACTGGCAATGACACTCTGCAGTTGATTGGCATCGGGTTGGGCTATGTGGATCATTTGGTAGTTGGCGCGTTGGAGTTGGATGTGAAGCGTCTGTCACCGATCAGTCGTTCAAGTAACACGGCCAAGCGTGAGATCAAGGTTCGATCGAAGAAAGATCCAACAGGCTGGGAGCCATTCGTCATGGAGGACTATGACCAATTTGATGTCATTCAATTCACGGCACCAAGCATGCAAGCGATCATGGAGTCACGGGAGACGACAAGTTCAAATGTCAACAGAAACGATGGCAAGAGTGCGATGCAACTGATGGATATGGATGATGTACAACAACCGTTCAGTGTGGAGATGGATTCTCTTCCAATGACCGACATGTCATCCTTCACTCCTCTTTCCCATCTCGCCCTTTCCTTTGCATCGTCGTCCGTCACCCCCACCTATGAGTCACTGTATGCCTATGCACACTTCACAAGTAATTCGACGTCGAGTATTGTCGAAGTTCCCTACCGATCTGCCTCGATCTACTATGCTGTATCGACGTGTGGGAAAAACGAATTCCAGGATGGATATGGAGGATGTAAGCAATGCCCGTCAGGTTGCAATTGCCCAGGCGGTGGTCGATGCTGGCCCAAGCCTGGTTACTGGTCCTACTCTCAGAATTCGTTACCAGTCGCCTGTGATGTTGCTGATCATTGCCCTGGCATTGATCCCACTGAAGCCATGTCGGAGACGTCCAATGGTGAGGCACCCGACACACAGGTATGTGTGGCAGGATATACTGGTGCTGGGTGCAAGAGTTGCGCCGATGGTTACTATGAGCTGTCATCACGCTGCTACTCATGTGGGGATAGTACGGATCAGAGTGCACAATTCGCTGCATTGGTGTTGGGAGCGGTAGCTGTGACAGCTGGTTTAGCAGCGAGTGTTGCCATATTCGATGCACCCTGGCTGGTCGAAATCGTTGAATGCTTCCTCGCCTTACAGCAAGTGAGTGAGCTTGGTGCACAGGGCTCCAAGGATATACCGGGTGATGCCGGCAGAGGGTTGGCAACATTCTTCAGCTTCATCTCCATTGTCAACTTCGACCTTCAAATATTACAACCAGGCTGCAGTGTGCCGTCATTCACCTTCCTCTCACTATTCTGGTTCACCATCGCACTCATCATATTCAGTTGGTTTGCATTCATGGCTGCATGTCTACTGCGATTTGCATGGAGGAAGGCGATTGAGAGGAAGAATGGACATGGTATGAGTGATGAGGAGAGGGATGCAATGCAACAGCGTGCATTACAGGCAGCAAGGAAGGACCCAGCCCATGCAGCATTACAGCGCAACCTGTTCTATATCCCACCACGTGAGGATCTATCTCGTCGTGTTACCCATGCCACGCTCATTCTCCTCTCCATCTTCTACCTCAAGCTGACTTCACTCCAGCTCAAACTATTCGACTGTGTCATGGCGCCGGACCCGCAGACAGCGCTGGCCCCCATACCCGGTGATGAATCGCTCTACCTTCAGGCTGACTTACAGACTAAGTGTTATACTGGTGCACATCTGCTGACTGTCATCTTTGCATTACTACTTTTCGTCTTCTATACGTTTGGATTTCCCTTCGTGTGTTTCATCCTCTTGATGCGTGCATTCGCCGATCGTTCCTTCCCCGGCATCATCGGTCGATTCTACTCGGATTATAAACTCTTCCGACCGAAGCAGAGTCGGAAGGAGGAGAGACAGCAGGCAACGAGGGACATGCGAGCAGGTGAGCAGAGGAGGCAACAACGCACCATTGGGGGCAATGAGAGCAGATACATCGCCAATGATGGAGCTGACACACCGGATGGAGAGACAGCGACACCAACAGGAGATACAACAATGAAGGTGATGAAGGATCCAGTCAAGTCCGATGCGTTTGCCGCAGAGAAAGACGCAGCAGTTGAAAATAACAAATCCGTTGAATCCGTGTTGGCACTTCTCTACATCGAGCATAAGCGATTGAGTATCTATGGCTTCTTCTACTATGAGATTCGCTATGACACCTTCCCCTTCCGCTTGATCTACTTCCCTCTCAACTTCTTCTTCGCCGTCTTTACCATCTATATCCATTCCACTATGCCGCAGCTGTTCTTACTTGCCCTGGTATTTGCAGTGGAGAGTCTTGCAGCTTGTTGGCTCGTTCCTCACACGAGTTGGAAGGAGAATGCGAAGGCGATTTCTTTGCCCATTGCAACCATGACACAATCAATCGTTATGATTGCCGCACAAACAGGTGGATCACGTAGTCCGTACTTCATCACTGCTCTCATCATTGCCATCCTACTCATATTCATACTGGCTGGTCGTCATGGTATTGTACGTGCACTCAATAAGTGGTGTGGTCTTCACCTAGCGGATGGAGGCAAAGGTGGCAAGGATGGACGCACGAAAGGAGCATTCTCACCTCAGGCACGAGCACTCGCCGCAGCCGCACGCGCAGCGGTCGTACAGAGGGCAGCAGCAACAGGTACGACTATGGAGGATGACTTCGGTGATGATATCGATATGGATGATGGGGATGTCGTGCCGTTGGGTGATGACAATGGACGCGATGCAGTGAACCATCGTCGTGGTATTTCCGCAGCATTGGCAGCATATGATGATGACGATGATGGCGATCCAGTCAGTCGAACTTCCTATTCACGCTCATCGGTCGTACCAGCTCCCACACGATCACTCCTCCAAAATGCCTCGGCTGAGTGCTCAGATGAACTGGCATTGGAGACACAGACAGCTACCACCAAGCGCATCGCGACACACCAGAGTGATGCCAAAGGACAAGGACAAGGGCAAGGCAGTGGTACATTACCTGGTGCTCCCGATGACAGTCATATGCCGTCGCCATCGGGCGAGCTTGATCAATCCACCTCCACCTCACAGAGCACGCCATCCGGATCGCCAACAGGCAGTAGTCGTGACTTGACCCAGACTCAGCGTCGTCCAGCCTATCACACTGGTGTTGTGCGTGCTGGTCTCGATTCCGATCTAGCTGGCTTAGGCATGGATGCGGTGTTTGAGGAGATGGCTGCAGCACGTGAACCGAATCAAATTCAACGACTCAAGGCAACGTTGCAGACGGGTGGGATGGGAAGGCTGAGACGAGCATCCATACAACAACAGATGCCACCACAGTCTGGTCAAATTCACGCTGGCTCATCCAACAGTGCGATGATATCAGCTCCACGGTCGCTAGCGGATGCTGCCATTGCCGTCACTCAGCAATCTCAATCCCCCACTGTGCGCTCTAGTCCTCCCATGTCGCCGCTGCCCAGTGGCAGTCCAAGCGGCGTGCCCCCGCGTTCCCCTCTCGCCCCACCTTCAGCGCCTCGCCGAGTTGGCCGCTTACCGACGCTGATGGCTCCCTTGACCTTGACCAGCCAACATCGCCGCAAACCAACCCGTCAACTGCTCTCTCAATCCGTTACATCCCTACTCGCTACTGTTGGACTCGATGAGGAGCAGAGGACACGTACGCGACCACGCACACGTACGCAGCAAACACAAGCGAGAGAGGCACTGAGCCCACTCTCTCCTGAGATTGCAAGTCCATCTGCTGCTGTACTCCAGACCTCTCCCTCACCATCCGCATCCCCTGCAGCCTCACCGCATGGACCAACGAATGCACTGATGAATGCACTCATGGCAGGTCGTACTGCACAGGATGCGGATCGTATGAATGAATCCTCATCAGCTGCAGCTGCTGCTCCGGTTGGCTCCTCCTCCTCCCTCTCGGTATCGTCCCGCTCCCATTCACGTCCTGGTCTCGTACGCGCGACATCGAGATCATTGCGACGTCGGAGTGATCGACGATCCCTACGCAGCGATGGCACGGAGGCTCCTCATCAAGCGCAAACGAACGCAGAGACGAGTGTGCGTTCGGAACACGGAGGAGGATCTCGACCATCCACATCCGAATCAACCACTCACGCACCAACGACGTCGTAGGAAAGTTCCTCTCATCGTATTCCATCCTGCTCTGCTCCAACATCGGCCAGTGTTGCTCCTCATCTCACCTCACCTCACTCGCTTTCTGTCGTCATATCATGACGCCATCGTCATCTCCATTCAAGTCGAAAGAGCGCCCGCAGTTGGACATGTGGATGGATGGGTGGATGACGGACAGGACAGGCTGAGAATTGCCTCTTGCACGCATTCCCACCCTTTCTGCTGCGACCACTCGACGTGCCATGTGAGATCAGGTGAAGGCACGAAGCAAAGCAAGGCAAGGCAAGGCAAGCCTCCATGCTCATTGATACTTACACCAAGTGACTTGTGGTGTGTTCCGCAGACCCCTGGCCCAGCTGCTCTCTATCTCGTCTCGCGTCATCTTTCCGTCTGCAAGTATTTGACGCCGTGTGCCGCGTCCACTGCTCTGGATGCGTGCTGCCATCACGTCCATCTGCCCGTGACATGGCTTCTGAGTCAGTTTGTGTATAATCGCGCTTTTTTTATTGCCCTTGAAGTTTATCGCCATTCCATACTCCGAGCCTTCTCTGCATGGATGCGCTTATTGATATCTCTTTGTCACGCTTGTATATACACGATTTTGACAATTAGAGTTCTGTTGATCTCGCGATCGATTTAT
>Ga0256777_1000362_pt1 | contig 10530 bp, 1 predicted proteins | sample MC6MC0928MT_FD_186042 | JGI IMG/M metagenome (GOLD analysis project Ga0256777, IMG submission 186042) | Metatranscriptome of enriched soil aggregate microbial communities from Iowa State University, Ames, United States - MC6-MC0928-MT... | ecosystem: Environmental > Terrestrial > Soil >... | reverse complement strand
CTAGATTCTGTGATAATCTATGCGCTAGAATGTTGTGCTACAACGAGAACGATAAGCAATAAAAATGGCCTGGCCAACTGCAAAGAGGAGGTCGCCACTCGAGGGCATCTGATTCAGTGGCCAAATGCAACTGATCATGAGCAGCTCAGCGGCAGAGCGAACGGGGCAGCAGGAATATATAAGCATGGGCGGTCGAAGGCACGGGCGGTCGCGACGCTGAATCAGATGGATGGAGAGGTGAAGTATCAACACATGCATGAATTGAATTTCAAGGCTGAGCAATGGAGGGGAGGCATCGATATCCCCGCGCCCTGCTTGCTTATGACAGCGATGATGCGATGCGATGCGATGCGATGCGATGCAAAGAGCGCACATGCAAAATGTTGCACGGGCCGTGACAGAAACGTTGTTCGACATAATGTGTGAAGCTGCGCTTTAATCCCGCATATAATCCTCATTCTCATCATGTTGCAGTGACGGTCCATGTGAGCTTCGTGGCGTGGATTTCGTTCCCTCATGTACGTCAACATCCTTTCCCAGCTGTTCCAACCGATTTGCATTCTGTAGTGGCATGAATGCAGCTGCACGTACAGTCGGCCATGGAATGACAGGCGGTGCATCCATCGATACAAGCTTCTCATGTGCGGGACCACTGGGTCCGAAGCGCAGATAATGCAGGAAGTATGCGAGAAGACATAGTATGAACCATGCCAATGATGTGAAGACTACAGCGGCCCATTGAGTTTCATACCACTCTGACGAAGACGTCTGTCCAACATAGCGTGAGCAGCTGCCAAGTGGTAAACAGCCAGGCGGACAGGTCGTGAAGGCAGCAAAAGAGGTATTGCTCGTTGGACAATGACGAACACGAACAACACCGGGTGCAGTGTAGGTACTGCTACAGTTGACATACGTCGTCGGCACCATCAGCTGACCCAGTGATGAGGAGCGAAGTGGCGAGGATGGATCATCTAACTGCTCGTGGAATGCCGCCAATAACGTCTGTGCATCAGTACCTGGCTCTGTCACAGTGAGTGCGAGAATGTTACGTGATGCACGTGAGGCCATCGTCACAGCTGAGCCATCGCTGGAGATGGATGATGCTAATGGAACGAACTCGAATACGATATCCGTACTACTGAATGATGCAGTCACACTGACGACACTGACACGCTCCACTGGAATATTGAGTACTTGAGCAAGTGTTGTGATGACGCTGACTTGCAATTCGAGTAGGTCACTCGTGATTTGAACGATGGAGATCTGACCCCGTGCCGCCGGCATCTCAGGGTCCGGTGTGAAGGAGCGCACACTCAACTCGAAGGAACAGTTGGCTAACAATCCACCACTATCACGCAACTCATACGTCAGCACATGAGTGCCGGTGGTGAAGAGAGTGTTGTTGCGGGTGAGGGCTGAGCCGGATACTGAGGCCAGCAGTCTGGAATTGACGATGGATGGTGGAGACCATGTGATGCGTGCAGATGGAGGTTGAGAGGCATAGGTGGCCATGCGCAGTTGATCGACAGGGCAAGTAATGGATGGATCACTAAGAGCAGAAGCAGGTGATGGTGGATTGACGCTGCCAAATACAGATAGACTGAAGTTGCATGTGCCTTGATTGCCAGCTGCATCCTCTGCCACATAGATGATGAGTGTGGATTCAGTCCAGGCGAACATATCACCACTCTGATAATTGGATGCGATATTGGTAACCGCCACATTATCTGTAACGATGGGCTGAATCCAGGTCACTGGGCCGACCATCAGCCCAGCTGGCAAGGTGACATTCAGATCTGGTGGGCAGATAAGGACGGGTGGCTCAACATCATACACAGTGACGGTGTAGTGACATTGATCCATATTGCCGCGCTCATCCAATGCTGTCACTGTCACGCGTGATAGGCCAACAGGGAACTCCGGTTGCGTGGTAAAGGATGTCAGATTGACATTATCCGTGACAGTTGGAGTTTGTAATGGTAGCATGACCGTGGCCGAGCGGAAGTCCGTGACGGTTGTCAGATTGGCGGGACATCCGATAGTTGGCGGTTCATTGTCAATGATGGTGATGCGGAACGCACATGAGGTCTGATTGCCTGCAGCATCCTCGAATACGTAGTGAACCAATACCACCCGACTGCCACTCATTGTCTCAACATTGACTTGTGTGCCGTTTGATGGTCCAGCAACGACTGTTCCCAACGAATTGATCAGACCAATGTTGTCAGTCGCCGATGGTTGTGGATAGTAGACCGTACCATACTGTTGACCTGGATCCGTGTACTGAGTCATGTCCGTTGGACAGTAGGTGATGATGGGTGGCTCTTGATCAAAGACACGCACATACAGTGTACAATTGCCAGAGTTGCCTGCTGCATCATATGCGTAGAGCGTGGTGGTGCTGATGCCGTATGGGAATCGTCTCTGTGGGTCTGGTCGGGTCCAGTCCACCACTGCGACATTATCAGCGGCCAGTGGTTGGGGCCATGTGACGCTAATGGAATAATTCGCACCTGGATCCGTACCAGCAGTCACCATGGATGGACAGGCAATACTCGGTGATTCTACATCCACAACAATGACTGAGAAGAGACAGCTATCTGTCTGTCCCTTGCCATCAGTGACTGTCGCACGAATAGTCACAGGGGATTTCACTATCTCAACAAGGTCACCATCTGCTGCGCTGCCACCACCCAATGACTCATAGGAGTACGACACTGTGTAACGGATGAGAGAGGACACCGTCATGGATTGTGGAAGTTTGAGGATGGCATGTGCCGCTCCTGGTGCAGTCGGTAGAGTAATGTTGCCAGGACAGGTGATAGTCGGGGGAGGGACATAGCACGGGTAGGAGATCGATCCATCGTAGAAGAGAGTGCTGCCTCCACAATCCACACCGGTCTCATCACCATTCTGGATGCCATCACTTGCTGTTGGCACCCAAGCGCAATAGACGTATTTATTCACATCGGCACATGTATGTGAGAGTGTGTCGTCCAACCAGTTGGAGGCGAGGTCAGCTGATGTGAGATCATATGCCTTACCCATGTTGATGAGATTGATACTACTGTTACTCGTCCAACCATTGCATGTGCTGGCCTGTGCTGTGCCATCAGCATTGCAGCCAGTGAATGCCGTTGCATGAGCGAGATGGGGTTGCAATGCCTCATCATTCTTGACACCAATCGGCGCGGTGGCATCGAAGAATGCAGTAAAGTTGACAGCAAAGCCAGCATCTGTTCGTAGGCCAGTTGACAGCAGTGACTGGGCGGATGACGCGATGATGGAATAATCCGCACCACCATACAAAAATGCGTTGAAAGCGAAGATGGGCAGGAGAGCGGGCTGATAGGTGAGTAGTGAGGATAGGTTGCGTCCTGATACGGAGTCACACACGAATGCTCTGCTGAATGGCATGGCATTCAGACAGATGTTATCCAATCCCTGTACACCGTTGGTTGGCAATGACGGTACCGCTGCGGCGAAGATGAGTGTGCCGTTAAGGTTGGGCAGCATCGTGGGTGATGCCATGGCGGCGAATGCAGTACACGATGAGGGAGAGCCATCTGTTTGCCAGAGTGGTACATTCTTGGGTGAGACATCAGATACCGCACAGATGGTGAGGTTACTGACGACATTGTTCGGCAGGTTTGGCACGAGAATGGGCGCCTCCGTCTGTGTGACCGGTACAGTGCCAACTGGTTGATCCATGTAATAGATCGTATAGTTGATGACAGGCTTCGATCCCTGATCAACGGGCGGTTGGAAGAAGACCAATGCACTGCCATCCTTCGGTATGGCCACGATGTTGGTCGGTGGGCCCGGTGGCAAGCCCGGTATGATGGGTGGCTGGATGAAGAGGACAGGAGAGAGACCGGCTCCATTAATGGCCTGCAATTGGAAACTAATGGCCTCGCCATTCACAAGATCGGATGCAACGATCGTTGTCGACGAGTTTGTAGCAACAGGTCCACTCGTCAGAGGCACACCAGCCGTCATGACAGGCCAACGAACAATATAGCCGAGTATAGGGGAGGAGGATGGGTTGGGAGGTGGGATGGTCACGTCAAATCGTACAGTCGTATCCCCCGGTGTGTTGAGCACTCCAGCTGAATCGATGTCACCTGGTGGCGTATAACTGGCTCGTGGTATGGTGGAGATGACGTCGCTGGGCACGGAGTATGGCGCTGGTGCCACACCGGGGTAGCGGTATGTGTTATCAGCGATGACATAGTGCCAATACTGCCAATCATTCTGCAAACCTGAAAGTGTGACGAACGTCGTAGCATCTGTCACACTCACACTTACACTACCATTGTAACTGGTGTAAACGTAATAAGCAACGATGGGGTTCGGCCCGCTATAGGCTGGTCGTTGTGTGGCCACCACACTCTGCCCTGCACCAGGCGCTGCGGCTACCGACGGTGAGCTGGCCATTTGTCCATATATGACTCCACCCGTCTGACAGGTGAATTGCGGACTTGGGTCGGATGTTGCATAGCTCCGTCTTGCACGTACTCTCATCGTATACTCATCTGTTGATGAAAGGTTGGCGATGAATACTGGTATGGTGATGGAATTCGATGTGTATACACTCCATGGGTCCAATGATGAGGTACGCCGATACTCGACATCAAAGCCGGTCGCCTCGGTGTTGGTGCCGGGTTGTTGCGGCGCTGGAGTGAAGTAGACAGCACAGGTGACTGGAACAGCGGAGGTTTCCAGGGGGTAGGCAAGGGTATTGTCTGGTGGACGAAGATTCAATGTTGAGCAGCTGATGGTCGCATTCGGGCTTCGGCCATACGCATTCGACGCCCACAAGATGAAATCATACGTGCTGCTCACTGCTAGTCCACTGACATCCATCGTTAGTGCTGTGGACGATTGAGTGCCTCCACTCTGCACAACGTATGCGGTGTATGATGTTGGCGGTGATCCTGATGTCGGTGCATCCCAAGTGAGCGTTGCCTTGGTGTTCTGAGGTCGACATTGGAGGTTGAGAGGAACACTTGGCGGTGAGCCGGGCGCACAACTCTTCATCGCAGATGGAGTGCTACACCCAGCTGCATTACATGCAATCACACTCACGTCGTATATCACACCGTTGGTTAAGCCGGATAGTACAGTTGGAGGCTGAAGAGATGTTGTCACATCCGTGCTGACGGCTGACGTGTAATTCACTTTGTAATTCTGGATGACGAGGTTCGATGTTGGTGCTGGGTAGTTGATCGTGATGCTTCCCGAGCTGCACGCCAGAGTGACGGGATCAACTTGCGCTGGTACATCTGCTGCAGTACAGTAGACTGGAGCTGAAGCTGGACCCCTGCCGATGGAGTTGAATGCATACACTGTCGCAGAGTAATTGTTACTCGGTACAAGACCTGATAGGATGCACGAATTGACTGTACATTGCTTGACACGTGTCACTCCCCCGTCTACATCAACATAGGTGATGTTATATCCCAGTATGCTGGATGATCCATCTGACGCTGGTGGCACCCATGACACCTTGATCGTGCCCAATTCACTCGGGCCAGATACACAGAGGACGGATAGTGGGACGGATGGGATAGTGGCCGGTGCGGCGAAGATGGCGCTCGTCAGTGTAGAATTGCCCAATGCGTTGGCTGCACTCATCTGGATGCTGTAAAACTGCCCGTTTGTTAGACCAGTGACGTTGTAGGTTAGCGCACCTCCCGCCAGAATGGTATAATTCCACATGGGTCCAGTCGCCTGTCCATCGACAACATTTTGGAAGTGAATGTAGTAAACGGTGAGTGGGCGGCCTCCGTCACACAATGGTGTAGCCCAACTGACAAGGATGGCTTGATCGTCACCTGTTGCGGTGACCAGTCGTGGTGGACATGGTTCACCAGCACTCAACTCCTCACCTGCATTGACACCATCGACGATGGCACTCGCCCCGATGGTGTTGACAGCTTGCACTGATACATTGTACATTTGACGAGGAAGCAGACCCGAGAGTTGGAAGGAGAACGGTCCCGCTGCAGGAGCATTGAAAGATAGCGGAGCAGCGGCACCTGAAGTCGGCTGCGCAGTGATGAGATAGCCAGTAATATCAGCGCCACCATCCCACAACGGAGGAGCCCAGCTGACGTTGATTTCACCTATACCAGGGCCAGATTGAGGCATCAAGGCGGTTGGTGGATCAGGGACGGACGCGGGTATGCCCCACATGGTGTTACTGAATGGGCTGTCTCCCAACGAGTTCGATACATAACAATGAACCGTATGATTCACACCATTAGTCAGTCCATTGAGGACGAATGGTCCAGATAGTTCAAATGTCTGAGTTCGAAGCACTTGAGAGGAGTTCGACGCCACGCATGTATAGTTCTGGATCGTGAGTCCACCCGTTGCGATGGGTGGTTGGAGTGTGAGTGTGAGAGTGGTATCACCGGGTGTCATCGAGAGGATGGTTGGAGCGCGCGGTAGACCAGCAGGTTTTGCAATGAGTGCTGGATCCGGTGCAGCTGTGGAGTTGGCTGCTGTGTTCGAAACGATGATTTGGATGAGATAGGCGTCACCATTTGTGAGACCAGTAACGGTGGCACTTCTTGTTTCATTGGTCGCTTGCGTGATGACAGTAGCCGTCCCAGTCGCATTGTGTGTCACAATGATGAAATACGATTCAAGCGACAGATAACCATCACATGCAGGTGCATCCCATGTGATGGTCAGCTCTTGATCAACAGGTATGGCTTGTACATTCGTCACTGGACATGGTGGTCCAGCACTATGCTCAGTTTCCCAGGGACTCGGCTCGCTGGATCCAACAGGATTGATTGCTTGTACGGTAACATTGTACAACTCCTTGGCAACGAGACCGGTGAGTACGTGTGAAGTGAGCGTGGCGGGAAGCAAGATGGACCACATCGTACCATTCGATAGCAGTATGTAATTGATACGATAGTTAATGAGCTCGGATCCACCGCTCGCTGCTGGTGCCTGCCATACAACACTCAATTCGCCAACTCCCGGCCCGCTGGTGAGATTGAGTGGCATGGGAGGAGAAGGGATGGCAAGTGGTTGCCCGATTCGTGCATTGCTGAGAGCACTGCTGCCTATGATGTTGCTCGCTGTACATTGGACGGAGTAGTTGACACCATTGGTCAACGGGGAGAGGAGTACAGGGGAGAAGGTGCTATTTCGTGTAAACACGAAAACACCATCGCTTGTCGATACGAAGCATTCATAGAGGGTGACAGGCCAGCCTCCTGTGTCGAGTGGAGGAGCCAAGTGTGCGATCAATTGGCTGTCAGCAGGTGTAAGCGCTGTCAGATTTGGAGCGAGTGGTACACCAGCTGCCACACCAAATACGGATGTACAATTGATGGATGTACCCTTGCGATTGACTGCTGCCAGATTGAGTGTATAATTCTTGCGCTCAATTAACCCAGTCACATTGTACTCCGATAGTGATGCAGAGATGTTCAATGGTGGGAGTGTCGGTTCGTCGGGGAATGTCAGTGTCCAATTGAGTACGGGTGCGCCACCATCATCCGGTGCTGCCGTCCAATTGAGTGCAATCCATCCACGCCCCATCCCTGGTCGCGCCATGACATCGATTGGACAATCTGGTATGGTCGCTGCCATACATTGTTGTGGCGGTGCACTCGCATCCGACACACCCGCTGTCGTCTCAGCACGCGCTGTGAATGTGTAGAGATAGCCATTGCTCACTTCGAAGGTCCATGACGTATTCAACCAGACATTCGTTGAGAGAGTGACACTATTAACCGTGTACGTGACGATCATGCGGCTGATCGGGACGCCACCAGTGTTGATACCAGTTGGCGGCACCAAATCCACTCGGATTCTTTCTGATGCCACATCCATGCACGATACGATCGGTGGTTGTGGCCTCGTCGCGGATTGTACAGTAATGATGGGCACGTATGAACTATTATCATACTGAGTTCGTGCCCGCACCGTGAAGTTGTACAGTGCGCCAGCTGAACCGGAGTAAGACTGCGTACACATGAAGGGTGCCGAAGTGTCACATTTCGATGGCAACACTGAGTAGCCCACTGTTCCGATGATATAATCGTAGCCAGCTAATGGCACACCACCAGTATCGACAGGCGGCAGCCATGAACAGCTCAACTCGCCCTCATCGGGACCGCTCGTGCAAGTCACGTTCCGAGGAACTGTGACTTGTCCGTATGGCAGTGCATCGATCGAGCTCTGTGATCCTGTTCCGCCTACTGATCGTGCCACTGCCACGATCGTATACTGCACACCATTCGTTAGTCCAGTCAATGTTACAGTCATCGGTGCTTGAGCATGATCGTACTCTACCTTGTCCTTGAAGTTCGCATCCGTGATCGAATCAATGTAGAGTGAGATGTAAGTCGTGCTCGCCGGCGCAGTCGGGAGAGAAACATTGACGACGACCGTGCCTGACGAGACAGACACCTCCTTGAGTATGACCGTATCCGGTGTGGGATCGGTGGGTGGTGCTAGAACCTGTATGTCAAGCACATTGACCCAATCCGTTGCATGGCCACACATCTTTGCTGACAATTGAAAGTTTTGAGGCGCATCCGACAGGATGGGGGTGCTCGAAGCAACGGGGCTGAACAGACCAATGTCTGACCCATCGGCGTACGACAGTGAGTAGTCATCGATTAAGCCACTTGCTGTCGGTGGATAAAAGAAGACTTGAACGCTAGTGTCGGCTGTCAATACCTCGAGGCTCCGTGGCAGCGGTAAACCCGAACTGGTATCGGGCACAGTGAAGTCGGTCAATGCACTCGCGGCAGACATACGCGTGCCACGTGCATACACAGCGAAGGAGTAGGTTCCCGGACAAAATCCATTAATCTCAACATCATTGCCACTATCAATGACACTCGTATCACCCAGTGGCACCTCTGGATTGCCATGCTTCCAATACTTGACCACGTAATCACTCGCCGTACTCTGCAGCCATGACACACTGATGGTGAACGGTGGAGTCAATGACACGACAACATCCGTTGGCACGGGTGGTGGTGCAGGGAAGGATGACATGGATAGAACGCCGCTCATCAATACTGGTGTGGACTCGCCCAATGCGTTGACAGCAGAGAGATAGAGGTCACTCGCAGCTGACAATGGGACATGCAACGGAGACGAAGTACCAGAATAGGCGGTACCAGTAGGAGATCCAACATGGATGACATAGCCAGTGAGAGGCGAACCTCCATCATAGACAGGAGGATCGAAGTCCACTTCGACACCGCCATCATACGGCAGAGGGGCAAAATTTCGAACTGGTCCGGGTGTGGTACTGGTCGCTACCAATGTCACAATGCTCGTGTTCGCCACAGCGGATGTCCCCATGACGTTGAATGCTTCAACAGTGAATATGTAATCATTCGGAGTGAGGCCAGTGATGATGGTGCTGGTTTGAGGCAGGGTCCTGGGTGCTCCAACGAGTGTCCCGTTGGCCAGAAATGTCTTCACCGTGTACATCACTGCCGGAGCTCCACCGAACGATGAGGGGGCCCGCCAACTGATCATGGCACTGTTGCTGGCAGGTGTATGTGCAACATGTAGTGTGCTTGGTGATGACGGTGGAGCGCCAACCGTGCACTCCTGTGCAGCGCTGTGTGCACTGCTGCCGACATAGTTGGTTGCAACCACCGTGATGCTCCACTTCGAATTCGCACTGACGCCACTGATGACAGCGGGAGATCGCGTCACTGACACAAAGATACTACTGCCGCTGCTCAATGGCTTCGCCTCCACCAGATAGTATAGTATGGGTCCATCACTACTCGAGCTGGCAGCAAATCCCACCGTCATGCTGTCCGAGGTGGGACCCAGATAGCAACGGGGATTGCCGGGGGCAGTGGGGGAGGACGCACCGTGCACAGGGACGGAGAGGGGAATGGACGAAAGGGAGAGGATGCAGAAAGTGATGAAGACAATGAATGGAAGAGAGAGATGAGAGGTCGATTTGGATGATTGAGAGAGATTGGGAGTGGGATGGAGAGTGGAAGCCTTAGGATGGGGCTGGGAATTGGAACATCGAGGGGTACATATGGCGGAATGACCACGCTTACTTCGCCCATTTGCCATTGGAATGCCACATTCACACTGATAGCGCATGATGGTATTGTGTTCCGCACACTTGGTGCACTGTCTGGTTCTGAGTGGTGGTTGAAGCGGAGCACGGATGCGGTGCAGCGACGCCACGCTGTGCACCCCCGTGCGAGATGACATCACGACGCGTCGCCTCAAGGTTTCTAATGTCAGTACCACTGTGCAACGTCCGTCTATATATGGTATAGAATGCCTGGTTGTCGTTGTCTGTATCGCCGTTGTGTTGTGTGCGTGTGTGTTGTTGTTGTTGCACGGTTGGGTTGGGTTGGGATGGGTGCGTGTGCCATTCGAACGGAAGAGGTCACGACTGGCGATGCACGCTTGTGAATGACTGGGCAACGGGCGAAAAAGCAAGGTGTGAAACATTAAGCGATACAGACACCAAAATTTGTTGAATTGCCGTTACATCCATTTGTT
>Ga0256777_1000361_pt1 | contig 10532 bp, 1 predicted proteins | sample MC6MC0928MT_FD_186042 | JGI IMG/M metagenome (GOLD analysis project Ga0256777, IMG submission 186042) | Metatranscriptome of enriched soil aggregate microbial communities from Iowa State University, Ames, United States - MC6-MC0928-MT... | ecosystem: Environmental > Terrestrial > Soil >... | reverse complement strand
TGCTGGTAATCCGGAGTACCGACTAAGTAATGTATATGATTAATAACTACGTAGACTATGAATAAAGAACAGGACAATGTACTGAATGTGGTGTCTGGTGTACGAATATTGATTATGTCTTCTTTTGCTGCTCGCCATGATCGAGTGGATGCCGTGCCGCTGGGGTTGGCTTCTGTTGGCGGACTGAGGCCCAGTGTGACACTGACAGGGGCTGCTCCAGGGCTAGGGCCAGACGCGTGTTATGCGTGTGAATCAGGTGATGTGACAATCGGTGACACGCTTGTATTCGTCGTTGTTGGAGCGGGAGCATAGTGAGCAGGGGACGAGGCTCCAACATTGGTGAGCAGCACATTGGTTGGATTGGTGGAGTCTGCATTGTGTGGCGCCCATACGGCCTGTCCTGTCTCTTCATCAATGCGGCTCATGCCAGATTGCAACATGATGGGATGACTGGCTGGAAGACCAGCAAGATGCAGGAGGTCGTTGTCATAGAAGAAATCGATACCAATCTTTGGAGTGTAGGCACTGGCACTGGCCTTCTCACGCTGCTGCTCACGTGCATCAAACAGCGCACGTAATTCAGCCAATTGTTGCTCATTGAGCATCTCCTTCAATTGGCGTGCACGTGCTAATGTCGCCTCATTCTCACGTGCCTTATCCTGCTTGATGGCTTCCAGATTAATCTTGACCTCATCCACCTTGCGTTGTGCCTCTTCCTCATGTGCGCGATAGATCTCCTCCACTTCCCTCGCACGCTCCGCCTCGCTGGCATGATGCTTCGCCTTCGCGGCGAAAATCTTCTTCTCCAACTCAGCTGCACGGGAGGCGAGATCCGACTCCAATGACTCATGTAGCATACGTAACTGTGCGGCGGCTTTTCGTTCCTTCTGCTGTCTCCAACTCTCCAATGTTGCTTGTTCATGCTCGAATAATTCCTCCTTGTGTCGCTTCATCTGTGCGATCTGTTGTGCCAGCTGATCCTCACGCTCCTCCAATGCCTGCTGCTTGCTGGCCTCCAACTCACGACGCTTCTGTGCGGCTTGCTCACGCATCCACTCAGCACGCGCAACGGCCTTCTCCAAATACTCACCTGCTGTCTGCTGCGACAACACATTAAACACACTCTCCTTCGCACGCTGAGCTGCAACACGATCATTCTGCAGGATGCGCGCAGCAGCGGCAACTGTACCTGTCGTCTGATAACGAGGAAGATTAGCCAAGCGCTCCTCTTCCAATGCGATACGACGAGCCTCTGCCTCCTCCGCACGCTTACGCTCGAATTCATCAACGATGGCACGGATGCGCTCAGCCTCACGCTGAGCTCGCTCCTTGATGCGGCGCTCTGTTTCTTCACGCACCTCTGCTGCCAGTCGTTCCGCTTCTGCTCGTTCAGCACGTTCACGCTCCTCACGAGCACGCTCCGTTGCGAGACGTGCCGCCTCTGCCTCCTCCAGTTGTCGTTGCTCCTCAGCGATCCGTTCCGCTTCTTTTCTCATCCTAAATTCGAGTTTTCTTCTCTCCCTTCTCAATCGTAATTGTTCAGCGGGGTCAGTGGCCATCGCCTCCAATCGACGTGACTCTTCCAATGCAGCACGCTCCTTCGCTCGTCGTCGCTCATCCATCTCGCCACGGATACGAGCAATCTCACTCTCATGACTAAGCTCAGCCAAGCTCAACGACATGGACGCGGATGACGATGAGGAAGAAGAAGAGGAAGAAGAAGACGACGAAATGGTTGACGAATACGGAGCAGAAGACGATGATGACGCTGCCATTGCTGCCGCCATTCCATTATAAGCCGTCGTTGAATTCGACTGAGTCGGAGATGGTGTCAACTTCGGTACAGATGAAGGCGGAGGTTGCCATGCGAGTAACTTGCGTCCCTTCCCTGTCACTAATCTGCTCTGCACTCGTGTCAACACATTGCTAGTGCTCGTCTCCGTTGCGCTGGTGTCCACACCCTGGCTACGCTCGGCCGTTGCGGTAGCAGAAGTGTCGGAGTGCAGGGTTGAGCTTGTCGCGGTTGATGCTGATGCAACGGGTGGAGTGGCGTCACGGTGTGAGGCATTGGTCGGCTGGTTCGAATCTCCATTGGAAACATCCTGCGACGCCTTCGCGGTCACGCCTGCATCATCCCCGTTGGTAGGCTCGTCGTCGCCTTGTTTTTCACTGTCGTCTCCCTCTTCCATGAGCGTGCCCTGCGCACCATCCAAATCGAGTTTGCGGTTGGCAGTGTTAGCGCTGGTGCCATCCTCCTCCTGGTCCTCATCCACATCCCGGAGCGGCTGACCCCCACCAACCATCCGACTATCCTTTCTCTTCTTTCTGCTGTCGCTGCGTGTTTTCGGTGTATTGGGAGAGAGATGAATCTGTTCAGTTGCACTGTTGCGTCTCATGTGTATGGGAGTGGAGAGTGAGAGGGATCGCGACACACGATGCGTGCGTGAGATGGGCGGACTGACATTCGAGGTAGTAGGTGAAGGCGGAACAGGGGTGAGCTTGCTGCCAGTGGGGGATGGCGCCATTGCTGCTGTTGCCACGTTTGTCGGCAGTGTGGATTTCGCTCGAACATGTTGCGCCGTGGGCGCTCGGTTGAATGGAGAGGACAGTAAACTTAATCTCTTACGGTGATTATTCTTCTTGGGTCGTATCGAGAGCGTGGTTGCTGCACTATCGTCCTCCTCATCTTGCTCATTTTGCTGCTGCTGTGATTTCATTGGGTTCACCTCTGACATGGTGCGTCGTGTGATGCGCTTGGATTTGGATTTGGATGGCAGCGTCGGAGTGGTAGTAGCAGTAGTAGCAGTGGTGGTAGTGGGAATGAGTGTGTTGCTTTCGTTGGGTGAACGTGGGCTGGCACTCAATATCCTCCTGTGCATAGGAGGGGATGGATGAGTATCAGGGGATGAGACGAACGGCGCTGGATGAGATGGAGGCCGGACAGTAAGAGAACAAGGTGCAGATGGAGAATTTGCTCCCGACACTGTGCTCGCTTCTGCCACATTCCGTTGCACTGCTAAGGGTGTCGGAGAGAGACGCTCATGCAACGTCACTGCTTTGTCGAAAGCAATAGTCGATGTAGTAGAAGTGAGTGAGAGCGGCGTTTCTGTTGCCTTATCGTCCCCATGTTCCGAGAGTGTGTGGAGTGAGAGGATGGATGGGTTGGATGGGTGGCGACGCGGCACTTCCGACTTCGTATTGTTCTGGGTGAGGATGGGAGTCGACGCTGGAGATGGTGAGACGGAGGAAGTTGCTGAAGAAGAAAGCGTGGAGGATGGCACGATGGATGGAGGGGACTGTGTTGGTGAGGTCATTGGCAGCTTCGATTTTGTGGTGGGAGCAGCGATTGTCCCCTCCTTTCCCTTGATTGAAGCTTTTATATTGGCTTGTGCTGGTTTGTTCCGCATTGTCAGTGCTGACGTGATGTTTGCATAGGCTGCTGGTCCAGCCGAGCTGCGTGGTGATTGCATGGGAGTGGCATGCGTCGATTGATTTGGTGATGGCATGAGAGAGGTGGATGGCGTGGACTTGGGAGAGATGCGCGCGTAGGAGAGCTTACGACTGCGAGTGTAGCCATGGCTCATCGGCGTACGTTTTGGTGAAGCCGATGGCGGCGCAGGTGTGGGAGTATGAGTGGTAGAAGGCTGAGAAGATGTGGAGACAGAGGTTGCGGGTCGCTTTGCATTCGCACGTCCAGGTCGTGGTTGTGCGGATGGAGAGTTGGCCGCATGTTTCTTCCGTGTCTGAGTCGGTGTATTTCTACCTGTGCTCCGTTCATCTTGCTTAACAGGTGAAGTTCGGCGCTGCCCATGTGGACTATCTGTTCTGGCTCGACGTGCTGACGATGGTGAGTCGAGTGTGGGAGGCGTATGCATCTCTGTCTGTGTCTGTGTCCGTGTGGCAATATGTGTAGACTGTGTTCTACTGTCATGTGAGCGTGCAGCGCGCGGAGTAGGAGTACGTGTACGTGCCGATTGTGGAGTATTTGCGCCGTGAATGTTAGTTGTGCGTGGGGTACGGGTATGGGTGCTGCGCGGGCTCTGACTCTGACGGCTTTGAGGTGTGAGTGACGCTGGGCTGCGTGGCGTCGATGCACGCGGAGTCGCAGCGGGTGAGTTGGATGCAGCAGCACGTATCGACATGGCGCGTGGATGCATGATAGAAGGGGATGCACGGTGAGAAGGCGAGGCTGGGAGCGAGCGTGGGACTGAGTGACTCTGTTTGCTCCTGGATGTGCGTGGAGTCGAGTCAGATGGTGTGCTCACAGAATGAGAAATATCTGGATGTTGCGCCGCATCCACAGCGATGGATAGAGGCAACGAGCGCTTCGCTGTGGCAACCTCACCTAGATTCTCGCTTAGTGGCGCATGCATACCCTGTTGTACATCGCCGGTTTGTGATATGACAGGTAGCTGCGTATCTGATTTCTCATTCTCATTCTTTTGACGACTCTGGGCGGGAAGGTCACTCTGTTCACCCGGCCTCGCCTCCTCTTCCTCTGGCTGAAGAAGTGATGACTTCGTGCCCTTGCGCTGTTGATCCTCGGCAGCGTCGGAAGAAGGTGCAGCAGCAGCAGGAGCGGCACCAGATGCAGATGTAGGTGGAAGCTCAATGTTCGAGGCAGCCACAGGAGGAAGTGATGGAGCAGCTAGGAGGGCTGCGGCACTTACCTCGACGCTGCTACCAGTCTCGCCATTCTTTGCATCAGTTATGATTGGAACATTCGGAGCCGCAACTGACGGTTGAGATGCTGCATGAATGTCCGCTGGTATGGTCACTGTTGCTTCCTTGTCTTTCCCATTCGTCGGCGCCTGCGTTCTCAGCTTCGACTTTTCATCACGAGTAGTGAGACGCGGCAATGGAGATGGTCGAGATGGCTGGAAACGTGTGTCAGGTGAGAAGGAGACTGTGTGCGCCAGATGGGTTGCACGTTCAGAGGGTGAACTGTCGCCACGCTCAGCTTGCACCTCATTACTCTTTTCCGCCTTCTGTTCTGCATTCTGACTCGTGTTCTCATCGTCATTCACGCCAGCTCCATTGCGCCTCCCTCCATCCTCGCGAGCGTCATCTGCGCCTGTGACCTTCAATGATGCCGATGTGGATTGGGGTAGTGGAGGCGTGCCTGACAGCAGATGGGCGGATGTTGGTGCTGACGATGATGATGGCGATGACATGTTGGAGAGCGATAGCATAGATTGCGGCGTGGATCGGCTGGACACATGAAGCGGGATGCTTTCCACTTTGGCCTGCTGCGCCTTCGACACTGCATCGGGCGTGCTCTTCGTGGATGAATGAGTCGCTCCGATGACGATGGCCTCCATTGCTGAGACATCACTCCGTTTCTCTTCGCGTCGTGTGTTGACCACGGCAGTTGTTGGAGTGTGGCGCGAGTCAGTGCTGGAGCGAGAGCTAGTGGGCACGTTCAGTTGAAAATCAAATCTGAGAGATTTTGGCGGCGTCAACCGCGAGGGTGGCTTCATTGGAGCATCTTGTAAAGTAGAGCGACTTGCATGATGTGAGCGAGAAAGGTGGCGGTAGAATGGATCATTCTTACCCGCTCCATCCAGCTTGCTCCTACTCGCCTCATGTCTGCTCGGCTCTCCAACCATCTCCACTACCCATTCATCTTCATCGTTGCCACCAATGCCTCTGCTCAACATATGTATGGAGTGTTGCTGGTCTTCCATGCCCACACTGCTACGGGGTGAGAGGTGTTGTGGTGAGGCAAAGTTCAACAGGTGAAGGCTCTTGGGGGAATGAGAAGGGGCTGAGATGGCCGGTGGGAATGCCATGCTCCCATCACCAGCAACACCATCATCAACATCAAGTGTTAGGTGAATGGAAGCAGCTGGATACGACGGCGAGGACGGAGATGGGGAGTCTCTCTCAGCATCGGATTGCATGGCTATTGTTGGGCGCAGATGTCGCTCCGCAGCGATGTATCGAACAATAGCTGGTGGTAGTCGTTTCGTGCTGACAGCTTTTTGTAGCTTAACGCTTGCCTCATTCTTGTCAGGTGTGGCTAACAATTGCATCGTCGTCATGAGTTGGCGCTCATTATTGACAGTGACATTCGCATCTTCCATACGTTGAACAAGTTTGAGTGTCGCAGCCGCATTGCCACCACCATGTACAATGAGCTCATCGACCTGACTTCGAGTTAGTGGCTTCGGTGGCTTGAGTAAGGATTTCGATCGCTCACGCTCGAGTCGATGATGCAACTCCAGCCGTGCATGATCCTCATCCTCCATATAGATGGCATGCTCACGCTTCACTGCTGCTGCCAATTCACTCGGTGTGCGGAATGGAGGTTGAGTGACATCACGAGATAACTTCTCCAGATGCCTGGCAAAATATGGACCAACCTGCGTCTCTTCGATCAGCTCTTCGACCAAATCATCTGTGACATCAAATGTACAGAAAGAGTGGCGACGAGACGATGAGGTGCCAACATTGGGATGGTGCAACATATGCTCCTTGTGTTGCGCTTGTAGCTCCTTCTCGAATGCCGCTTCATCGACCACCCACTCCTCGACGAACTCCGCGGATGCATCATCGAGATGTAGGATTTCAACCTCTCGCTCCATCGCTGCCATACGATTACGTAGGGATTGGCGGGGGCTACGCTCACCATCAGACATGTCAGAATCGAAACCGCTGCTGAGCCAATTGATCTCTCTATCAATGCGTGAAATAGTTCGGCGTGATTTCTTTCCCACACTGCGAGATGAGGTGAGACCATGATGGGCTCTACTACCTCCACGCACCACCTTCGCCATCTCCAGCTGCACCTCAGAGTGTTGCAGCACATACTCAACGACACGAGGAGGAAGGTTGGACGGAAGGACCGGATGAGTCGCAGAATGAGGATCATCCACCGGAGATGAATCTGGCTGTTGGTGGCTTCCAGCGGGTGTTCGCTGCTGTTGAGTATTGATATAGCTGACAGCAGTGATAAGTTGTTGAGGTGTGTCAAATTTGAGTTCCTCAACTTCCATCTCCACAATGTGTCGAAGAGTTGCCTGACCACCCCGTCCTTCATCGATGAGTGTGTCGACTTGTGTTGGTGTCATGCGAGTATCAGCTTGATGGAAGAGTGCTGTACGACCGTTCTCCAAACGTAGATGCACTTCGGCTCGAGCAACATCATCGCGCACCTTCTCAACCGATGCCGCACGACTGGCTGTCAGAGACGATGTGTCCATATGGCCATACTCCTCGACATCCATATCAGCATCATCTTCATCGTCAGTCAATGTGACAATGTGCGCTTGCTTCGCATGTTTCTGCATCTGCCTCAGATCGACAGGTACAGGCACATGACCGCTTCGCTCTAAGCCGATGCGATGCACCTGATGCATCTCAAGCTCGACTTCACTATGTCGCATGACATACTCCACGGCTGATTGAGGCAGGCGTACACGACCATTCATCATCTCCGATTCAATACGTTGCAGATTAAATGCTGCATCTTGAACGGGTATGTTGAGCAGCTTGACAGCAGTGATCAGTTGACTCGGCTCATCGAACTGCACATGTTCAACCTCCATCTGCACAATGTGACGCAGCGTCGATTTACCGCCTTTGCCAACCTCGATGAGCTTGTCAACTTGTAATGGTGACATAACAGGGCTGCCCGCACGGAAGAGACGGCCACGTTGAACAGAGGAAGATCGAGAAGATGGAGGCATAACAGTCGGATCATCATCATCGTGTTCATTTGATATGGCAGGGATGAGTCGTCTGTGAACCTCGCGACGAGCCAATTCCTCCTCCAACCTCTGTCTCTCCTCCTCTTGTTCAGTTGACGTCAATGCAACCAACTTCTCACCTGTCATGGACAGTGCATTAGCAGCAGCCTGCACATCATGGTTGTCGACAAGCTCAGCCGTGAGTGAGGACGAATCATCATCATCATCATTGAGTGAGGCAGGAAGTGACATCACGACAGCCTCCTTCGGTACAGAATGACCTTCGTTGCGCTCGAGGCCTTCCATGCTCACAACGTTCTGAATCAATGCCTGCACCTGCTTGGCCGTTCTCCTTCTGATGTTCTTCTCCACTCGATGCGTTTCAATGTCCACCTCCGTGTGTCGTAATACATATCGTTCAGCTGACTCCGGAATGGGCTGATTCGCAAGTTCTGCATTGATGGTTTTCATATTCGCACGATGAGGGTCATACTCAACGGCTGCTGGTAATGCAAGTAGTTCAACAGCCCGCATGAGTTGCGATGGACGATGAAACTTGACCTTCTCACATTCCATCTGTACAACATGACGTAGAGTCGATTTGCTGCCATGTCCAACATCAATCAATCGATCAACATCGCCATCATTCATCAACTCATCGCCATCGAACAAGACATTATTATCCGGTACAGTCAATCGTAAGACTAACTGTGATCGTGCATGCTCATGCTCATGAGTGGCGATGATCATGGATGGAGTACGACCGTGATCAGATGGACGTGAGGCAGAGGCCGAAGGAGCGAAAGGATGCACTGTGCCTTGCACATCCACGATTTCAACATTGATGAGGTGCTGCGTGTCGGTGTCAGCTTGGAGCGGAGTGGATATCGGCTGCTGCTTGGCTTCTGCTCGTTTCATTCGTTTGTGTGATCTGCTCAATTTTAAGACCTTGTACATGTCCAATTCGACATTCGTATGTTTGAGGACGAATTGTTCTGCTGCTCGCGGTAGTTTGGCTGCTTCAACCTTGGCCTTCATTTCATCGAGACTCATATCCATGTTGATGGTGTTGAGTGGCAAAGCTAGGAGTTGGATGGCGGAGCGTAGATGTTCAGGTGTTGAAAATCGAACATCCCGTGCTGCCTCCATACGAACGATATGCTCATAGACTGACACAGGATTATTGCGACCAGCAGAGATCAAGTCATTTACCTGAGCAGATGTCAGATGAATGGAAGGAGAGGTAAAGAGTTTGCAGATTGGAGTCGGAGAAGAGCGACGAGATTCGTTCGCTGATGTCGTTGCCACCAACTTCTCAAGCAACTTAATCCTTGCCTCACGCTCTGCTTCAGCACGCTGTTGTTGTCGCTGTTGATTGCGCTTGGCTTCTCTGAGCTCCTTGATCTCCTCTCCTTTCTCCTTTATTTTCTGCTGCAATTCCTCTTCCTCTCGTCTTTCTCTCGCCTTCTCTTCCTTACTCCTCTCCCCATCTTCTGCTGCTGATGCGGCTTTCCGCTTCGCCAATCCAGCTTTCGCACGATGAAACCAATTCATAATCTTTCGTTTCTGATTCTGTAATGAGAAGGATGCGGCAAGCTGAGCACGATGAAGATGAACAACACTCGAGTGAAGTAATGGTGAGGAGCGTAGGGTCGATGCATTGGGAACACGACGTCGCTGCTTCTTCCCCTTCGTACCAGTGATAAAATGCGCTTCATCCAGGCCAACTTGGTGAATGTCATGGAATGCACGTCTCACCGCCGCCTTGTCCATTTCATCATCACTGTCGCTACTGGAATCCTCATTGGCCTGAAATCGTGTGATGGACTTTGCTAGCCCACGCTGTCTGAGTTGCTTCATTCGACGTGCTGCATGGGCTCGGGCGTGTGAATCCGACCGCGAGTCGGAGTCTGTTGAGGAGTCACTATCAGTGCGAGATGTCGATGCGTCATCGTCATTTTGTGCCGTCATGTCAGCAGTATGACGAGTATGCATGTCTGGGATGGAGGCAGGGCTCACTTGACGTCGTTTCGCTGGAGGTCGAGCAGCAAATGACGCAGAGGGACGAAGCTGGTCGAAGGAGATGAAACCGTCGCCTACCAACCGATGCGGATGCTGAGGAAACACACCAGCACGAAGAGGAAGCGCAGTCGATGCTTGACCATTGCTCACATCGCTCTTGGCAATCGACGAGTGAGCCAATGAGTTTTGATTCTCCTCCTCTGTCAATGTCTTCGCATCGTTATTGATGTTGTTTGAGGGGTGTTGGGAGTCGTGTGATTGTGGCACCGGTTCAGAATCCGTAACATGGCACTTCCCTCCTCCAGATTCTATTTTCTCCCTTGTCTGGCTATCACCGTTATGCTTGGCATCATTTGCGTCAAGGTTTTGTGCAACCTCTGAGGGCGATATGGATGAGACAAGATTGGCATCAGCAGTTGATGAAGAGGCAGTGGCGGATTGGGGCTGGCACTCTTTTTCGGTTTCGTTCTCTTCGCTGCAATGCGCGTGCACTGCTGTCCCTTGCTGCGACAGCAATTTCGAACTTGTGACTGATGATGTCGTTGGTGCCATTGATTGGTTTGCGTGAATATCAGAGTTTGGCGTGGAAGCACTGGGTGCAGACACAGCAGCATGCGCCAGCGCGGATGAGGATTGAAAGATAGATGGCAGGTCAGACCTCTTGCGAGTAGAGGACGAAGAAACAGAGCTGCGGCTTGGAGTGAAGGAGGTGGCTCCACTCGCTGCCGTCATCTTGTTTTCCACTTGCATGCAACTCTCTGCCTGCGTACGTGCATTGTTGTCTTCCCATGTGGCAGGTGGCGGCTGCGAGTTCATGAG
>Ga0256777_1000358_pt1 | contig 10558 bp, 2 predicted proteins | sample MC6MC0928MT_FD_186042 | JGI IMG/M metagenome (GOLD analysis project Ga0256777, IMG submission 186042) | Metatranscriptome of enriched soil aggregate microbial communities from Iowa State University, Ames, United States - MC6-MC0928-MT... | ecosystem: Environmental > Terrestrial > Soil >... | reverse complement strand
GTGAGAATGATTGAACGATGATTGTAGGTTCAGGAAACGTCATACTGAGCTAAGTATGGTACTGGGACAGAACAAGGTGCAGAACGAGCATGGTTCGAGCTAAGGGCGGTGTTGCCTCTGTACATGCTTTTGATTGTTCAGCTTGATGTGATTGGATGAGTAAGGCAAAGCTGTAACACTTCTACTGGTTCATATCGGTTTGAGTCGGCGCCAGATTCGTCAGTCCATGCTGTCATCTCCTGAATCACGCAAACTTATCATATAGCGCCCGAAGTTGCACATCCATGATGCGGCTCTCAATCAGCTTCATCCATTGGCGACACTCACTCTCCGTATCCGTACGGATATACCAAGACTCCAAACGATCGGTATGATTATCAGGATGTTGGACGATTTGGAAGGTGAAGAGCGGATTTCCTTCGCTACTTGATCCACCACTGGATGAATGTATCGATTTCAACGATCCAGACATGAACTTGTCTTCATAGTTGGTTGGTGGTACCAGTGCAACGAGATGCGGTTGGAGTGTTCGTTGATACTTCGCCGGCTTACTCAACAGCTTCTTTGTTGAGACGAGGTGTGCGATGGAGATGGCGGAGGAGGTTGGTGAGAGGGTGGTGACACCCGTACTGGACATCTCCGCAATGGTGCCACTGATGGATGGAGACTCCTGTTGCTGCTCCTCCTCACCACTCTTCTCACGTTCATACAGGACGAATTCAGGCTCATCATGTCGACCATACATCCTTTGTTGTCTCTCCAATACATCCTGGTTGGTGACTACAACTCCGACGGGTGTTTTGAAAATCATGAGTTTGCTTCCAACCAGTACCATGTATCTCTTCTGAAATTTGAGATTGGATTTCGTGGTTCGTGACACCACTGACCCGGAGCCATGGACGCTCGACGATGAGGAGGACTTGCTCAATGCACCATGAGCGAAGTAGATGGGATGCTGTGGTGCACATGCATAATTCGTCAGTTGACGGACGAGTAACTGAGAGCGCTTCCGGCGAATCTTGGCAACAACTAATGCATCGAAGAGGTACGCGTCATATACGGAGTAGGAAGGCAGAAGAGGAGAAGAGGGCGTGGAAGGAGGTAATGGCTCATTGAAGTCCGTATCCGATCGTGATGATGAGATGGAATCCAATCCAGTATTGACAGTCTTCTGCATGATGTCGTCATTGTTCGCGATGGGTGGTTGAGGCGGTGTGAGAATGAGTGGGAGACATTTGGATCGCACATAGACGAAGCTCTTGAATATCTTGGTTCGCATAATGAAATTATGAAGGAAGGTCTGATTTGGCTTCTTCGAGTGAGCCAACAACAGGCGGATGGACAGTGGCGACGACAGTGGGCCGAATGTCGCAGCGGACGATGAAGAGTTCGTGCCTGTAAATTGCACCAGGCCACCAACTTTGCTGCTCAGACTATTGAGGCCAAATGAACCCGATGGTTGATGTGCGTGACCTGGTGCCACAGTAGATAGCGCTGGCAATGGTGCAGGCTCCGGTGGTGGTGGTGAGTTGTTTGATCCTTTATTGATCGCTTCACTCATCCTTTCCATCTGCATGACATCCACGCCCGACTCCTTCAAGATCTCCTTCCACATGCGACTGGTGACAGCTGGATGTGCGGCATGGAGCAGTGCCTCCTCCTTCCAGAATAATCGATATCGATAGAACAATGACACGAATACATCAAGGAAGCCATCTCGGAGAGAGCGGAGGGCCTGGTCTGCTTTCAAATAGGAGGGATCAACCAGCTGAGGTTGCGCTGGAAGCGAGGGAGTCTCGGAGGAAGGCGCGTTGCCAACACCAGAAGCATCGGGTGAGGTCGAACCAGATGCCGGTGACGATGGTGAGTTAACAGCGCTGGATTGTGTCGATGATGCATCGGGTGCGATGGATAGATTGTAATCGAATCGACGAGATGATGCGGCATCAACAGCTGCAGCACGACGAGGGCTGAGTGCAGGCATGGTGGCACGTCGAGGAACGGTGGGATCGACTTGTTTGCGCACCATACTAGTACTCATCGACTCTTCTTCCTTCACGCCATTGGTGAGTGCTGAGGATGGTGGGCGTAACGATGAACGAGGAGAAGATTGTTCCGTACTTTCAAGAATGGTTGCCATTGACATTGCCATACCATCATCAGTGGCTGTGCCAACACCATTCGCTATCATCACACCATCATTGTCTGCTCCACCCCCGATCGAGACGTCGCTTGCCTCTCTTGTCGGTGTATTGTCATTTTCCATGTTATTTTCACTTGATTCCGTCGCTTGTCGTTGATGTCCGCCACTCGCGGATGATGAGTGTGAATCGCTACTGGCGAGCGATGGATGCAAGACTGGTGGCAGTGACATGATCTGATGGGTACATTCGGAGGTCGTACGGAAATGATGAAACACTGTCGTCGTCGTTGTGGAGGGAGCGGATGGAGAGAGTGGAAGGGCTGATGAAAGCATGGAGTTCGGAGCCGCACGTGTAGCAGATGGTGGAGAAGTCAATGTAGCCGCCGGTGTTGGCGAAGTAGCAGGAGCGGCAGAGTTTCCGGATGAACGCCGGGCTGTTGTAACACCAACATCCGTTGGTTTCTCTTGTCCAGCAGTTGCCGGTGCTGTGAATAATGCTGCTTCTTCCTTCTCCATCGAATGTCGTTTCTCTGTTTGTGCATGTTGTTGTGCCGCTGCCGCAGCTGCCGCAGCAGCTGTCGCTCGTGCTTTTGTTTCCAACACAAAGCACACACTCAAGAATCTCATACATATCTTTTGCAATTTAAACTTGATTTTACGTGGGAAGGTGACGAATGAACCAGCTGCATACTTCACCGAGTTGCGATCCAAGTCGACCAACACCAAACCGGGTAGCAATGTTGGAGTATCACGATAGGACGATGATGCCGACACTGCACCAGTCGCACTGCCATCTCGACCGCCTGTTTGCTTCTCATTAGATCCAGATCGTGAGCTGGATTTTGACTTTGGTGAGTTTGGAGTTCCTCCAGCTGCATTCGTTGCAGCTGCCGCAGCCGATGACGACGATGTCACAACATGATGCGCATAGGATGCACCGAAAGGAGCATTGCTCGTCGTCCACGAACCAACTGGCACACGCAACAAGGCTGCGAGTACCGTGCTGTGAATACCGACGAGGAACGATGGAAGGGAAGGAGGGGCCGACGATGAAGGGGAGGACGGTTTGGATGGGAAGGAATGGATGGATAGAGGCATCTTGATCGCACCACTCTCACCTCGCGTACTACGGCGGGTGCTGCGGTTCCTACTACTACCACGACTGTTGCTGCTCTGGCTCGAATGATATTGCAAGCCCGGCACACCATACAGTCCTAACTCATCCCGTGCGCCATGTGTTGGTGGCATCGCCAATGAGTTCGGTTGTTGTATGATGAGTCCTGCAGCCTGTGGATCCAATGAAGGCACGACGAGATGCTCCCATCGGAAAGGATACATCAATCGTGTCAAGCAATGGATGACTGATTGAATGCGCCCATTGGATGAGGAGACGAACAGGATGCGACATTCAGAGAACATGGCAGCAAACACCAATAGAACATTCTGTGGGTCCAGGGAATGAAACATCTCACGAATCTTACCCAAATCCAAACTTGGCGGTAATAACACATCAGCTTCACAGGGAGGAACAAGTAAGGTCTTTGAAGCGGGAGGTGGTGAAGGAGCGGGCGATGATGCACCGAGAGGAATGGCTGGAAGTAATGGAGTGGGGACAAGACCTTGATTACCTGAGGCCTTGTCATGAGTGACATCTGCATGATGCGCCCCCTTACTCCGTCTGGATAACGGCGATATCTCATCCTCATCATCTTCATCATCCGTCACCGCATCAAGGACATCATCATCTCGGTCAGTCTCGCTCTCACCAACGTCATCACTCTCCTCTTTGCCCTTCTCGTCATCTTCAATGTCTGAAGGCTCATCAAGCAGGATATGAAGTGGACCATCCGCATCCTCCGATTCTGCATCAGCAGATGTTGCAGATGCAGCAGTTATTACGTCCTTACTAGTCGCCTCATCCGCAGCTGAGGACAGGGGTCGAGCAAGGTTGGCAGGTGGGACCGATGATGGGTCATGTAGATGGAAGCAATTACGGCAGAAGCCTGGAGTCCAGACATGCTCCGACAGCCATGTGCAACCACACGCATGACATGGTGGAGGAGCCGCATAGAACGACGATAGAGTAGTGGATGCAGTTGTGACATGCTTTCCCTTGTTGCTGCGTCCAGTGACGACATCACCCCATGACTTCGATCGTGCCTCCATGAATCGTTTCCACTTGATCGCCGCCTCTCTCCATGCCTTGTCCTGATGCACAACGGCATGTTTGGGAACGAATGATGTATTGGATGATGGCAGTGTTGGTCTGGTGCGAAGGAAGTCTCTCAGGCCACGCGCAATCAAGTGACGACTTGGGACAGGTGAGGGAGGATAGAGCAAGTAGCTCCATTCAGCTGTGGGATCATTCGAGAAAGAATGGGAAGCAGCACTCGTAGCGTATGGGATGGCCATCATAGAGATACTTCCGTTCGATGGACCAATGCGGAATGGTATGATCATCTTATGACGGAATCTGGGAGCATAGATGATGAGGCTGCCATCGATCGGAAGGATATAGATCAAGTTGCCATACAGTGGATCGCCCGGTGTATGCGAGCAGGAAAGAGTGGAGGTCAGACGAGTGTGAGGAGAAACGACGGCAAGAGCGTTGTCCGACCCAGCTGTTGCAGTAGCCGGTACATTGGAATGGCGTGGCGACGACGATGGAACACCGCCAGTCGCTGAGCTTGCCGTCTCTCCAGGCACTGTTTCGTTGTACCATCCACCTCCAGCTACTCGTCGCATTGTTTTCACAATCTGTTGCATCTTGCTTAATATTTGTGCATTCTTCGTTGCCACCCATTTCGAATCCGTTTCGGCATTGTACGAACGGGAACGAGACGAAGAACCGCCACTGCTGCCACTGTTACTGGCTTTATCACCTCCGCTGCCACTACCACCACCACCGCCACTGCCACTTCCACCTGCCGAGCGACTCTTCGCCGCAATACGCTTCATTTCAGATAGTGAGAAGCAAAGCTTTTCAGAGAGTGCAATGAAACGTGCAATGGTCGCCGCCGATGCAGCAGACACGAGTGATGTCGAATGGGAAGCAGATGTGACTCCAGTCAATGCAGCAGATGGCACACCACCATGTGCACCCACACCCCTCGCACCACTACCGCCATCCGCCAATGCAGCCAAAGCTGAGAAGGGTGACCATGCCGTGAACGCTAATGATGAAGATGAAGACGATGATGATGATCCGCCACTACCACTCGTTGATGATGATGACTGAATACGGAGGAAAGAACTGGATCGACTGCCCAATGCACCGAATGCTAAGCTACGCTGCTCATTCCAGCCAGTGCGCGAGGATGGAGGGAGCGAACTGGACATGCCGGGATGACTGCTCACACCACTCGCACTAGTCGATGATGCAGCAGATTTAGCGGCTCCAGCGTTGATTTCAGCGTTGCCAGCTGTGGCTGCACCATCCTTATCATGCCTTCCCGTTGCTGCACGCCCTGTCTGTCCCCATGTAGATGAGCTGCCTCCACTATTGCCACTCATCAATCCATCCATGCGAACCTCCTCTGACACGACCTCGACCTCATAGCTCTGAAGCAAATCGAATAATTCGATGTGCGTCGAGAGGAATCGAGAGCAGACACCAGGTGAAAGTGTTGGATCACGACGGATGCAACGGAGGGAGAACGGGATGAGTGGGTGGATGGACTGGCCAAAGAACTGAGGGCGGGATGACGGTACGAGCCTATCCATCGGAACGTTGGTCAAGCCACCTTGAGCTCCATTCTTGTTCATATCTTGTATTTGATATGCAACGCATGCACGCACGAGTCGTTGAAGGATGCGATGGACGCTTTGTGCAAATGATGGAGTCGTCTTGTTCAGAAGGAGATGGAAGTAGTTGTCAGAAAGGACAGGCAGGGATGGAAGAGGAATGGAGGATGAGGATGAAGGTGCGGAAGAAGCAGTCGAGGTGGTTGCTGTTGGATTGCTTGCATCAGTATTTGTAGGGGCAGGATTAGAGTGAGCCGTTGATGTTGCGTTCGTTCCATTTGCACTTGTTTCAGCCTTACGCATGCACGCGGGCGCTACGACGAACAATTCCATGACGACTTTGCGAATCTCCTCGAAGTAGCACACACTCTCCCTCAATCGGCCCTGCAACAGCTTCACTTCCATCAGGTTGGCATAGGCTGAGCAGAGGGATAATGGGTGCAGTGTTTGGCGAGCAGATTCGAGAAGGTCGCCACTCAACTCATCCATCGTACGTAAGAATGAATCCAATGGCGCCAGCGATGTGGCTTTCGATGCTCCACTGTTGCCTTCGTCCTCATCCTCCTCCTCCTCCTCCTCATCGTCTTCATCTTCTCCTTCCGCCTCTTCAACCGGGAACTCCGCCATTCTCAGCCAATCAATGAATGCCGGATGATTTCCAGGAAGGTTGCCCAGCGCCAGTAGAGGGAAGACGATGTTGAGATACAACTCGACGATACTTGAGAGACATGAGGATTGGGATAATGGATCGTCCAATAATGAGTAGGAATTATAACCATCGTACAGTGCTTGGACGGGTGCATGAGGATCAGGCATGATCATTCCAACACATGATGCTGGTGCCGATGAGTCGATCATGATGTACTTCAATGTCATGGGCAGTCCTGAAGTACTGGGTGGAGGTGGAGGCCAGAGAGAAGCGGCGGGATGGGAAGTGCGCGATACAGAGGAAGGTGTCGGAATAGAAGAGCGAGGGGTTGACAGCGCTGCACCAGCTGGAGCGTTGAATGTCATCGACTGCGGGATGTTACTTGATTTGTGTTGTTGTTGTTGTTGGGATGGTTGTTGCATATATGGTTGATATGGTACAATCTTCCCATCTGCACCAGTCGCTCTCACCGCCCATCCTCTCGTTTCCAACTCTCCCAAATTCGCTCCACCTTTCGTCAGCTCCATCAACATCTTCGCCAAGATCTTGCCACGTCGATAGTGAAGCTTCGCTTGTAGCTTGAGATTGGGTCCACCTTGCAGCGCACTGGATCCCGCACCTGACCCTGATGCCGCCTGCCACAGTAACTCCGTCCAATGGAGCGCCTCCAAGAAGCGATTGGAATGGAAAGCGATCTTCGAGTGGAGAAGGAGGAAATCTTGATACAAACTGGGATCCAATACATGAACGAGTGGATGAGGCATGACCAATGGAGGCGCGGGTGGAGGGGGTGGGGTGGATGAGGATGCAGCGTTGGCAGAGGAGGAACCAGCGGATGACGCTGAGGTTGCAGACGAAGCTGACAGTGTCATCGCGAGACCAGTACCGAAAGAGAGTGAAGGTGTCAGACCAGATGGTGATGGTACTGGCATGGAATGTTGCGTATGGAATCCAGTGTAGCCATGATGTCCGACATGGCCATGTCCATGTCCATTTTTGGACTTGCCTGCAGTGGTTGAATGTGGATGGTAGAATGGATAATGTTGTGTGTGTGAAAGAACGCCATTCAATTCCGACATGGTCTTCAATAATGATTCCGCTTGAAGATACTTCTTTTTCTTGATGTATGCTGATGCCAGCAGTAAGTAGACTTGGTTGAGTTTGGATCGTGAGAGTCCGCCAGATGAGTCTGATGACTCACGTGATGCAGCCATGCCCGATCCTGATCCAACACCACTGCCATCCAACAATAAGCCAGGATCATGACCAAGCAAGGCGGCCATGCCTTGTGCACCACTCCCACCAGGTGAATCGATAGCACTCCCACCGAATACACCCGCACCAACAACACCAGATGATGCGCCGCTGCCCATTCCACTACCGACAGTTGATGTCAATGCGGATGAACGATGGTGATGTGTATGATGATGCTGATGGTGACTGGATCCTCCTGTCTCCCCCACCCGAATCAACATCTCCAACACCATGATGGCATTGATGACCCGATCCCCATCCAAGTACAGTCTGGCCAATTGTAACAAGATCTGCAACGTGGCACTCCGGAAGTCCGTCGAAGGGAGACGGAGAAATTTACGATGGATCTCAGTGGACAGATCCCAACACGCCAAACCAGCTACTGGAGGAGATTGCGGTGGAGGAACAAGAGATTGGGGTTGGGAAGGAGATGGGATCGACATGGACGCTGTTGGGTGCGAACGGTTACGAAAGGAATGAAGGCCGGAGGATGTAGCGGGAATGAAAGTGGTTGCTGACTCCAACGCACCAGTGCTATTACTATGTGTTCTATCTCCAATCCCAACGCCTGTCACTCCACTCGTTGCACCAACGGCACTGTTGCTTGCCGCCGCTCCTTTCGCTCCAACGGAGAATGGTCTGAGGAAATGCAGTGCACTCCTCAGTTGTTCTTCACTCCTTCGAAAGTGTCCCTGTGACACCAACAACTTCGATAGTTGTCCGGTGAGATAGACATACATCGTCAAGTTGCCATCATGACGCGCCTTCTCTTGAATGGCAGAATGGAAGATGATGGCTCGATCCACATCGCCTTCCTTCGTCGCCACTTCAACGAGCTTACGTACGAGTAGGTCAAATTGGGTCGATTTACGATATTGATAGGAGGAGAGACTGGATTCATAGGCGAGGATGGCATACTTGTACTTGTCCAACTGTAAGAGGATGTCACCATACAGCAAGGCAGCGTTGGTGCCAAGCTCAGAGAGGACAAGAAGGATAGGCAGTCCGCCACAGGAGGATGGGTAGGATGATGAGGAGGAAGAAGTCGGCAATGAACCCGTGAAGCTTACACGGAGCGGCGAAGCCAATGTTGCATAAGATAGATGCTTGCCACTGCCACGCTTGTCGTTCGTCTCTCCCATGATCATATCGACTCGTGGGAAAGGTTGAATATGATCGAGTATATACAGACATTCCATCAGCCATTTCTCAGCGACCTTCATCGAATGTTCTTGAATCGGGAGACTCGTACTGGCTGCACTGTTCGGGCCACTGCCACTGCCGCTACCACTACCACTTGTGCTGCCAAGAGTCGATGATGGAGTATTGTGCGATATGGAGGATGATGAGGAGGAAGAAGCAGTAACACCCATGGCTGACGCTGAAGAAGGCGATGAAGCGACAACAGCTGGTGCATTGGACCCAGAGATGCCAGCTGCAGTAGCGGCTCCGCCAGTCTGATGCGCATTGTTTCCAATGGTTGGAAGAGTGTGGCTGTTACTATTCATCGTTGATGCATTCGACATCGTTCCTCCAATACTTCCACTTGTACATGTATAGTGTCCCAACGCATAGGCCACTCGAGCTTTGATGAACGCACCCTGGCCGATTGCAGGCAACTTCGTATACAAGTCCCTCAACAGCGACATGCGCCATTCAGGCGGACCACACAGGTCCCATGTGAGACGTTCCAATGTGGCAGCAGAGATGGCAGCATTGGCAGCATGGATGGCTGCAGGTGTGGCACCAGCAGCTGGCGGCGACGGCATCGGAGGCCTCTCACCACTCCATGCTCGATCGATCCATTCAAATGGGTGACTGGCTGCATTACTATTCGTGCCAGTTGCAGCGGGTGGAGGAGGCTGAACATCATCACGTCCCTCCCATGATGCTTTGGCGGACAGCACGGATGTATTGAGTGGTGAGAGCCCATTCAGGTAGAATGTTAAATCCACGAGTGATTGAGCACAAACTTGAGCGTAGCCAGAGATGAGAGCAGGGAGAGTGAGTGTGGTCGATGCTGAGTGACGCTTGCTTGATGTTGATGGTGCAGTCGCATTGTTGACGACAACATTGGAGGCATTTGAAGCCATTCCAAGGAACGTTGAGTATCGTTTGTAGATTCCGGCCCAAACTCGTATGAGTCGGTTGGCCTTGGTGGCATCATGATGGGCAACACTTTCGATCTCCAATAGCTCCAAGAGGCCAACACGAAAGTTTGGAAGCATCTGTGTGGGTGGCGATGATGATTCCATCTGTATCGCGACGGGGTTGGATCCAAACATTTTCTTCGCCACCGAATGCATCCAGAAGTATTGTCGGGAACTCTTGGCAGTTGGCTGACTGGGATCGAACAACTTCGAGGCGACAAATAATAAGTGGTAGAGAGAACGGAAGAAATCATCATCATGTGCGTAGATGGAGAGAGGAGAAGGGGTAGACATGGATGATGAGGCAGACATGGAAGATGCAGAAGATGCTGAAGCAGGTGATGCAGGAGATTTGGCCGGTGACAACGGTGAGGGGGATGGTGAAGGCGTGGCAGATGGTGTGCTGCCAACATGTGAGTGCATGAATGAATCCAAATGTGAGAAGACGCTCATCAGCAATGACCAAGCGGCTGCTGCAGGGGATACATTCGCACCCGATGTAGATGCTCCACTTGAAGTTGCAGTTGCGGCCTGCGCTTCATTGGTGCTGTTGCTCATCTGCGCACTTCGCATCCGTGATGAACGTAAAGGGCTCGTTTGAGGTGTATTGCTGCCACT
>Ga0256777_1000355_pt1 | contig 10590 bp, 13 predicted proteins | sample MC6MC0928MT_FD_186042 | JGI IMG/M metagenome (GOLD analysis project Ga0256777, IMG submission 186042) | Metatranscriptome of enriched soil aggregate microbial communities from Iowa State University, Ames, United States - MC6-MC0928-MT... | ecosystem: Environmental > Terrestrial > Soil >... | reverse complement strand
TATCTTCACGGGGAAAGCCGTGCGCGACGAACTGCCGCGCATCGAAGCCGAAACCGGCGCCAAGCTGGGACCCGAATGGTTCGACGAATTCCGCCAGCGCCGCAACGCCGCGCTGGACCGCGACTTGCTGGAAATTCCCGGTGCGCCGGACGCCGTGCGCGCCTTGCACCAAGCGCTGGATGGGCGCATCGCGGTGGCCTCCGGCGCCGACCGCCGCAAGGTGGAACTGCAACTGGCCAAGGTCGGCATCGCGGAATGCTTTGATGGACGCGTCTTCAGCGGCCACGAAATGCCGCGCAGCAAGCCGTTTCCTGACGTGTACCTGGCCGCCGCGAAAGCGCTGGGCGTGGACCCGGCGCGTTGCGCCATCGTGGAAGACACCGTCACGGGGGCAACGGCCGGCGTGGCGGCAGGCGCCACCGTGTTCGGCTACAGCCCCGACGCCAACGGCCACAGCGGCGCCGAAGCGTTGCGCAGCGTAGGCGTGGCGCATGTGTTCACCGATATGAAGCAGCTGCCGGCGTTGCTGGCCGGCTGGCAAGCGGCGGCCCCACGCGCCTGACCGGTCTAGCGCGCGTGGTTCGCGTACTGCTCGCCGCCATCCAGATCGATCACCGTGCCGCTTAAATAGCCGGCACGGGGCGATGCGCCGAACACAATCATGTCGGCCACTTCTTCCGGTTCCATCAAGCGGTTGAACGGCAGGTCCGACAAGGTTTCCTGCCAGCGCGATTCGTCGCCCCAACGGGCGTGCGCGCGCTGGCGCGCCAAGGTCAGCACGCGGTCGGTGCGGGTGCGCGACGGGTTCACGCCAAAGACGCGCACACCGTGGCGCGGCGCTTCCCCGCCCAACGCGCGGGTGAAGGCGATAAGCGACGCGTTGGCCGCCGCGCCGCAGATGTAGTCGGCACGCGGCGCCGAGCCCGCCATGCCGATGATGTTGGCGATGACGCCGGCCCCCGCGTCCCGCATGTGGGGGTAGTAGTGCCGCGCCAGGCTGATGTAGCCGTGCACCTTCAATTCCCATCCCGCGCGCCAGCGTTCGTCTTGCACCTGGTCTAGCGCGCCGCCCGGCACCGCGCCCGCGTTGTTCACCAGGATGTCGATGGGGCCGGTTTCCTTCGCCAGCTTTTCGGCCGCCCCGGGCACCGCCAGGTCCAGCGTGATGGCGCGCGTGTCGCGGCCGCTCTGTTCACGGATTGACGCCGTGGCCTGATGCAGCGCCGCGTCATCGCGCGCCACGAGGATAGGGTCTGCGCCTTCGCGCGCAAAGGCGATGGCGCACGCCAGGCCTATGCCCTTGGATGCGCCCGTGATGAGCACGCGTTTTCCGGCCAGCTGCAAGTCCATGAAAACCTCCTGTTGGTTCACGCCCGCACGCGCGGCGCACTCGATGGTTGTAAACCAGATGCGACTTTCCTGTCAGCCTGAAAGCGTCATGGCGTTTCGCCGCGTCACCCTGCTATGCTGCGTTTCACCTGTGCCACGAGGAAGCGGCGATGACGGAAATCTGGCTGGAAATCTGGTCCACCGTGCGTAGCGAATTTGCGGATATTCCCGACGTCGGCGAAGCCACGCGCATCGTGCTGCGCTTAGGCATGGCGGTGATCTTGGGCGGCCTGCTGGGGTACGAGCGCGAAGTCAGCGGCAAGGCCGCGGGCTTGCGCACGCATATGCTGGTGGCGTTGGGCGCGGCCATCTTTGTGCTGGTGCCGTTGCAAGGCGGCATGCAAGTGGGCGACATCAGCCGCGTGCTGCAAGGGGTGATCGCCGGTATCGGGTTTCTGGGCGCGGGCGCCATCATCAAGCTCAGCAACGAACGCGAGATCCACGGCCTGACCACATCGGCCAGCATCTGGATGACGGCGGCCATTGGCGTCGCCGCAGGCATGGGCCGCGAGGCCACGGCGCTGGTCAGCACCTTGATGGCGTTATTCGTGTTGGCGGTGTTGCGCCGCGTCGAGGCGCGCATTTCCGCCAAACAGGAAAAAAACGTGATCGCGTCTGACGGCAAACCAGTGCGCAATGGTTGAACGGCCTTAGCTGCCGCCGGACACGTCGATGAACGAACCGCTGGTGTAGCCGGCTTCGTCAGAGAACAGCCACATGACGGCGCCCGCCACTTCGTCCACCGAGCCGCCCCGGCGCAGCGGGATCACGTTCTTCAGCCGATCCACCCGGCCGGGTTCGCCGCCGCTGGCATGCATGTCGGTGTAGATCGTGCCGGGGCGCACGCCATTCACGCGGATGCCTTCGGGCGCCACTTCCTTGGACAGCCCGATCGTCAGCGTGTCCAGCGCGCCTTTCGATGCGGCGTAATCCACGTATTCATTGGGCGAACCCAGCCGCGCCGCCGCTGACGACACGTTGACGATGGCGCCGCCTTGGCCGCCATGGCGTGTCGACATCCGCCGCACGGCTTCGCGGGCGCACAGGAATGCGCCAATCACGTTTGTCGACAGCACGCGCATCAGCCGGTCGGCATCCATTTGATCCAGCCGCATCTGCGTTTCCAGAATGCCCGCGTTGTTGACCAGCGCATCCAGCCGGCCCAGCCGGTCGTCCAGCGTGCGGAACATGTGCTCGACTTGATCTTCCTGCGACACATCAGCCTGAATGGCCAGGGCGTTGCCGCCTTCGCGTTGAATCTCGGCGACGACGGCATCGGCAGCGTCGGAATGGGTGCGGTAGTTGACGCCCACGGCGTAGCCGCGGCGGGCGGCGAGTTTGGCGACGGCGGCGCCAATGCCCCGGCTGCCGCCGGTGACCAGCATGACTTTGGACATGATTTTCTCCTGCGTGTTCGTCACGGTAGCAGAAGCGCCAACATCAGATCCAGACGTCATTCGGCGCGCTGCGCTCGCCGCCCTGATCTCCGGTATTGACGACGCCACAGGGTTCGACCAGCATCAGATGCGCATCCTCGACGGCGCAGGGTTTGTGCTCCACGCCTTTGGGAATGACGGTCATGTCGCCGGGGCCAAGATCGATATGGCCGTCGCGCAAGTCGATGCGCAGCCGGCCGCTGATGACAATGAACGTCTCGTCGGTATCGGCATGGCTGTGCCAGACGAATTCCCCCTGCACCTTGACGACCTTGAACTGGTAGTCGTTCATCTGCGCGATGACCTTGGGGCGCCACTGCTCGGAAAACAGCGACAGTTTGCCGGCGATGTTGATGGCGGGAATCGGGGACATGGGCGCACCTGCTTAAAGGGAAGATGATGCAGCATAGGGCGCAGCCAGGCGCGCCGTCTTGTACGTTCTTGCAGGTTTTTCGTGCGAGCCCAGTCTGCGCTACGCGTGCAGCATGCGCCGCCAGCGGTCGGGCGTCATGCCGTAGGTTTGCACGTGGCGGTGCGTCAGATGGCTCTGGTCGGTGAAGCCGGCGGTGGCCGCATATCGTCCGAGAGGCCGCCCGCGATGAACGGCAATGGCCGGCCGCCCAGAATCTGCTGTATCAGCGCGGGCTCAACGTAAATCATGCGGTAGTGAAAGCCGGCGTCGGTGCCGGCTTGCCCGTCGTGGGGCTCGTCGGGATGCAGCACGATGGTGCCGCCGGGCAGGCTATGGCGATAGTCACGCCGGTAGTTGAAGCTTTGCACGCCCGACAGCGTGCGCCCGATGGCGTACGTGTCGTGGCGGTGCATGTCGTAGCCATGGCCGCCGAAGTAGGCTTCGATGCGCTCCACGTGGCCACCAGGCGCGGCGCGGAGTATCCAGTCCTGTTTCAGTGTGGCGGCTGCCATGACGGACGTGCGTAGGGCTTACTTCTTCACCTGCACCAGTACGAATTCGTTTCCGTACAGGTCGATGAAGTGGGCGTAAACCGTGGTGTCGTCATGGACGGGCTCTTTGGTGAAGCGCACGCCGCGGGCGGCGAAGTTGCTGTGGTCGCGCACCACGTCGTCGGTGTAGAACACGCCCACCGGCTGGCCACCGGTCTGGTCGCCGACGCGGTCGCGTTGCGCCTGGGTCAGCGCTTGCAACAGCCAGACGCCCACCGCGGGTTGTTCCGGCAGGCGCAGGTGCACATACCGTTGCTGGCCCACGGGCATATCAACGAACACCTCCATGCCCAGCTTGTCTTGATAGAAGGAAATGGCGGTGTCGTAGTCGTTCACGAGAAGGACGAGACGGCCCAGCGAATGCATGTCAGGACTCTCTTTGAGGTTAAGCGTGCGGCTATGCTAACCCGTCGGGCGGGCTTTCCCTTAATCGGCCTCGCGCAATAGCCGCAGGCCGACCAGCGGGTAACGGGTTTCCTGGGTATTCCAATTGCGGTAGGACGAGCGCGTGTACAGCGCCCAGGTATGCCAGGAGCCGCCGCGCCGCACCCGCACATTGCCGCTGTCCGGACCTTTCGGGTCATCAGTGGGCGAGTGCGCGTAGTAGTCTTCGCCGTACCAGTCCGACACCCATTCCCAGGCGTTGCCATGCATGTCATACAGGCCGAAGGCGTTGGGCGCGTAGCTGGCGACAGGCGCCGTGAAGGGGTGGCCGTCGTGGCGGGGCGAGGCAAAAGCGTGCCATTTCGGCCACAGCGGTTCGGCGTCGGCGTCAAAGCCGTTGCCGGCGTCGGGCATGTTCAAGGGGTCATCGCCATTCTGATACCGCGTGCGGGCGCCGGCGCGGCAGGCGTATTCCCATTCGGCTTCGGTAGGCAGGCGGTAGACGTGGCCCTCTTTCTGGGTCAGCCAGCGGGCCAGCGCGGCGGCGTCGTTCCAGCTGATGTTGACGACGGGGTGGTCGTCCGTCTGCGCAAAGCCGGGGTTCTTCCAGGAATAGCGCCGGTCGCGTCCTTCGAAGGCGTCGCCGCGTTCGGATTTGTCGGGGTCGTAGGCGGCGTTGTAGCCGTAGCCGCCCGTGCCGTCTGCCTCGGACTCGGGCACGTAGCCGGACGCTTCGATAAAGCGCCGGAACTGTCCCACCGTGACTTCGGTGCGCTCCAGGTAGAACGGGCGCGTGATCCGCACGGTGTGCACGGGCGCTTCATCAAACAGCTGGGTGAACCGGTCTTTGGGATATTGCGGGTAGTCGCGGGCCAGGGTCTCGGCCGATTCGTCGCTGCCCATCTGAAACGTGCCCGCCGGCACATGGACGAAGCGCATGCCCAGCGAATTTTCGATCACAGCGGCAGGCTCGGCGGACCACGCCGGGGCCGATAGCAGCAGGCAGGCAAGCAACAGACGGGGACGGGGGCGCAGGGAAGGCATGAGCATGTCGGCGCGCGGGGCGCAGGGCCAAAGGTGCGCCATAGTAGGGCCGCTGCGCGGACGCTGCCAGACGCGGGGAACCCTGATAGTCAACCCGCTTTGCGTAGCGTGAAGTTGATGCGCTGACTGCCCAGCCTGGGGTGCGGCAGGTCTTTCATGGGCATGACGCCGTGATAGCGCAGCCGGTCCACGCCGCCCCAGACCACGACGTCGCCATGAAACAGCGGCACGCGCAGGGCCTTGTCGGCACGGTCGTTGCCGCCAAACAGAAACACGGCCGGCATGCCCAGCGACACGGACACGATCGGCGCGTCATAGTCGCGTTCGTTCTTGTCCTGATGCAGCGACAGCCGCGAACCCGGCTCGTACCGATTGACCAGGCAGGCATCCGGCGTAAAACCCGGAAAGCCGGCTTCGGCTGCCGCCGCCTGGGCCAGCCGCAGGAAGGCGTCGGGCAGATCGGGCCAGGGTTGACCGGTCATCGGGTCGATGCGCGCGTAACGATAGCCGCGCGCATCCGTCGTCCAGCCCAGCCGCCCGCAATTGGTCAGCGCAACCGACATCGTGTAGCCGCCCGGGGTGTCCATATGCCGGAAGGGGGACCACGCCGTGACGTCGTCCACGCCTTGCAGCAGCGCGTCTGCGTAGGGCAGCGCAAAGCTGCGCAGCACAAAGGACTGCGGGCCGATCGCCTCGCGCCCTTGCTGCGCGGTGTCGTCATCGCCAAACAGATCAAGGGTGGGGGGCATGATTATTGGGCATCGTGAAAGATCAGGCCCAGCGTGTGGCGCCGCCCGCTGCGCAAGGCGCTGACGCCGTGCCGCATGGCGGTCTTGCGCCACCCGCGCGCGCTGGGCGCCGGCCGCTGGTTCACCGTGAAGATCAGCGCATCGCCCTGTTGCAGCGGCAGAACCTCGGCGCGCTGTTCGCGGCTGCTGGTTTCGGTCATGACGAACTCGCCACCCGTGAAGTCTTCCCCCGGGCGCGACAGCAGAATGGCGACTTGCAGCGGAAACACATGCTCGCCATACAAGTCCTGATGCAGGCAGTTGTAGTCGCCAGGGCCGTATTGCAGGATCAAGGGCGTGGGACGCCGTTGTCCGGCGTCATGGCAGCGTTGCAGAAAGGCGGCGTGATCGTCGGGATACTGCACGGCGATGCCCATCTGCCGGTTCCAGCGGTTGGCAATCGGCGCCAGCCGCGGATACAGCGACGTGCGCAAGTTTTGCAGCAGGGGCGGCAGCGGATAGGAAAAGTATTGGTATTCCCCCCGCCCGAAGCCATGGCGCGCCATCACGATACGGCTGCGGTAACGGTCCGGCGCTGAATAGCCCGCCGCCAGTTCGATGCATTGCGCCGGCGTCAGCAGCGCGGGCGCAATCGCGTTGCCGTGCGCATCCAAAGAATGGGTGATCGCGGTCCAGTCCAGGTCAGGCAAGTCGGCGGCGGGCAGGGCGGTCATGGGGTTTTGTTGCGGTTTTGCGTGCGGCTTTGATGCGGCAGGTTGGGGCTCGATGCGGCAGAAACGTTCAGTCTACGCCCGCGCGGCTCACGCCGAACTCCGCTTGTTGCGCTGGCTTCACAGCAGCGGCTCCAGCGGCAGCAGCGACACGAACCAGACAGAAAACCGTTTCCACATCGTCGTGCCCGGCTCGGTGTCGTGGCGAATGGTCTTGCCGTCGCGTTGTTCAAGCCAGTAGAGATCGCCCTTGTCGTCCAGGCAGACGCGGTACGCCACGTTGGGGATGTCCTGCTTGAACGCCTGGGCGATGTGGCCGGCCAGCGTGGGGCTGTCGATGACAAAGCCCAGCTCCGTGTTCAGCGTGGCCGAACGCGGATCAAAGTTGAACGACCCCACAAAAATTCGCTCTCCATCCACGGCGAAAGTCTTGGCGTGCAGGCTTGAACCCGAGCTGCCAAACGGGCCCATGCTCTTGTTGCGCTCCACACCCCCCGCCTTGCGCTTCATCTCAAACAGTTCGATGCCGCTTGCCAGCAAGTCCTTGCGGCGCTTGGCGTAACCGGAATGCACCACGGCCACATCGGTGGCCTCTAGCGCATTGGTCAGCACCTGCACCTTGACGCCGCGTTGCGCCAGCTTCGCAAAAGCCTCGGTGCCGGTGGCCGTCGGCACAAAATACGGCGACACCAGTTCCAGGTCGGTCTTGGGCGCGCCGATGATTTCATGCAGCTGATGCGGCAGCATGGCCTCGGGCGGCGCGGTGCCGAGCGTTTTGCGTGGGTCGTCGCTGACCATGCGGGTTGTCGCCCATTCCAGGGTCAGATCGCCCTGCATCAACTGGCGGATGAAGGGCAGCTGCCGCATGGCTTCGGCATAGGCGGCGGCTTCGGGCGAGCGCTCGACCTTGCTGGCCTGTTGCGCCAGGGCCTGTAGCGCACCGGGTTCGGCCGGCTTCAACAAACGATCCACCGGGTAGGCGGAATCGCTGGCCCAGTAGCGGTCGAAATCCATCGACACGTCATTGACCGCCGCGCCAATGGCCAGCACGTCCAGGTCGGTGAACAGCACGTCGGTGGTCGCCCCGAAATACTCGTCGCCGATATTGCGCCCGCCGATGATGGTGGCCTGGTTGTCGGCAGTGAAGGACTTGTTGTGCATCCGCCGATTCAACCGCTTGAAATCCGTGACGTAGCCCAGCGGCTTCGGCCAGCGCAGCACGAAGGGGTTGTACAGCCGCACCTCGATATTGGCGTGCTCGTTCAGCGCGGACAGCACCGGGTCCAGCCCGGCGGTGCCGTTGTCATCCAGCAGCAGGCGCACGCGCACACCACGGTCGGCAGCTTCGTGCAGCGCTTCCAGCAGCATGGTGCCGGTCATGTCGTTGTGCCAGATGTAGTACTGCACATCCAGGCTGCGCTCGGCGGCGCGCGCCAGCATCATGCGCGCGGCGAAGGCGTCATAGGCGTTGGGCAGCGGGTGGATGCCCGACTTGCCGGGGTGCGCCGCCGCCACGGGAGCGATGCCGCGGCCCAGCGGCGTATCCGCCGATTGTTCTGGCGTCAGCGCGGTAGATTCGCTGCGCTTGTCCAGCGGGGGCAGGCTGCACCCGCTTAAAAATGTAAGGCAGAGGGCGGTCATGAGGAGGGGTTTGGCCACAAGCATGCCGTATTGTGCCGAAATTTTCCGCCGGGCCTGGCGCTTGACAGGTTTTCGTATTTGAGAGAAATTCCCGGATATGGAAAATATGAATCTCGACACGGATCTGGACCGCCGCATCGCCCAACGCCTCAAAGCCCTGCGCCAAGAGCGTGGCTGGTCGCTGGATGAACTGGCGGGCGTGGCGGGCGTCAGCCGCGCCACCTTGTCGCGCCTGGAAAACGCCGAGGTCAGCCCCACCGCCGCCGTGCTCGGCAAGCTGTGCGCGGCGCACGGCCTGACCATGTCGCGCCTGATGATGATGGTTGAAGACGACTTCGCGCCCCTGGTGCCCGAACACGCGCAAGCCGTGTGGGTCGACGACAGCGCTGGCTTTCGCCGCCGCTCGGTGTCGCCGCCCGCCCAGCAACTGGCGGGCGAAGTCCTGGCCTGCGAACTGGCCCCCGGCGCGCGCATCGCCTACGAACAATCCCCCCGTCCGGGTCTTGAGCACCATCTGCTGATGCTTGAGGGCGAACTGCGCATCACCGTCGATGGCCAAACGCATGACCTGGCCCCCGGCGATTGCCTGCGCTACCAGCTCTTTGGCGCCAGCCTGTTTGTCACCCCGCCGCAACGCGGCGCCCGTTATCTGCTCTTCATCGTCTGAACCCGCCATGAGCCTAGACCACGCAAGTACTGAAGTGAACCGGACCGCAGTCAGCCCGATTGATGTGACCCTGATGTCAGCCGATGCCGCCCGCGCCAGCCTGAATGAACTGGGCGCCGTGCTGCACGCCTGCGTGCTCGGCGGCGCCAGCGTCAGCTTCGTCCTGCCGTATTCGCCCGAAGACGCCGAAGCCTTCTGGCGCAACAAGGTCCTGCCCGCCGTGGAAGGCGGCAAGCTGTCGCTGTGGGTTGCGCGCCAGAACGGCCGCATCGCGGGAGCGGTGCAACTGGACATCGACACGCCGCCCAACCAGCCGCATCGCGCCGAAATCCGCAAACTGCTCGTCCACCCCGACTTTCGCCGCCAGGGCATCGCGCGCGAACTGATGCGCGCAGCCGAAGCGCGGGCGGTCCAGCTTGGCCGCACGCTGCTTACGCTGGACACGCGCACGGGCGACAGCGCAGAACCTCTGTACGCGTCGCTGGGTTACGTGACGGTAGGCCAGATCCCTGGCTTCAGCCGAGACCCGCATGATGCGGGCAAGCTGGATGCGACAACGATCATGTACAAGCGCGTGTGATCGGGGGGAGGGGGTCGGCGAAGCCACAGAGTTCGTCGATCTCTTTGGGGAAGGATGTGTAGGGCACGTTGTATTCGATGAACTCGGCGAGGCTGTCGGGGAAGACGATGCAGATCAGCGCGAGGATTTTCGCGGGGATCAGCAACATTGCCCATCGCTTGCCCTGTGGCGTGGCCAGATCGCGGCGAAATTTTTCCGCCCAATCGCGGTAGAAACGCAGGAAGGTTTGCTTGCGGGATAGCCGGGCGGGGATGGGTGGCGGTTTTGGCAGGATGTTTGGGCCGTGCTCCATGAAGGTTTGGAGGTAATCCCAGAGCTGTTGGGCGGAGTCGCCATCGTCACGCCAGCCCAGGTTGCCGCAGGACACGCAGATTTCTTTTGGAGGAGATTGGGTCCCGTCGACAGCGATCAGGTAAAGGGGGTAACGGCTGGTGTAGCCTGCTGCGCCGATGATGGGGATGTATCCGGCCAGGGCTTGGAGTTCGTCCCAGTCGAGCGTCAGCAGGCGCTCGTCGCGTGGGGTGACGAAGTAGAGTTTCCGGGTGCCGCGATGAATGCGGATGAAGCCGCCGCGGAATCGACCGAAGACGGTTCGATTGCACAGGTAGATTGCGCCGGTGATTACGACTCCAAACCACGGTAGTACCGCAATCAAGAACCAGCCTGTCGTGCCAGGCGGACGTTCCGGTGTCAGGAAGACGGCAACGGCCGTCAACATCATAGAGACGATGAGCGCCATCACCATGGACACCCCGATGCCGCTCGCGTAAGTATTTCGAATTTGATTGCCGTAGGATTCGAGCTCGATACATTGATCGCTTATCTGACGCACGCCGAGAGATGCATCGATTGGAGTAGGGCCGCTAAAAATCGAACGCGATGCGGGTCGTGCGCGAGCGAGCGTCTTTGCGCCGATCAACAGAGCCCGAGGAAGCCGTTCTACGGTGGGAGCGTGATCATGAATCAACGCGTTCACCATTCAGCCGCATGATCGGAACACGCTTTTCCTCGAAGCCACAGAGTTCGT
>Ga0256777_1000351_pt1 | contig 10655 bp, 5 predicted proteins | sample MC6MC0928MT_FD_186042 | JGI IMG/M metagenome (GOLD analysis project Ga0256777, IMG submission 186042) | Metatranscriptome of enriched soil aggregate microbial communities from Iowa State University, Ames, United States - MC6-MC0928-MT... | ecosystem: Environmental > Terrestrial > Soil >... | reverse complement strand
GCTGAGTGCTTTAGACGTTGATTGGGGTTTATGTTGAGCGTGACAGATACTCGCAAAATCGAGAAAACGGCAGTATTCCTCCTTTGGCAAATCCGTGAAGTACACGCCGTTCTGTACAATCAAACATGCACCAATAAGCCCAGCCTGATCCATAGGCTCTAAGCTACATCTCACTTATTTCCCCGCAAATATCAACCGGAAGCCCTGTGAATGATGGAGCTGTGGCTCGTTGAACATTGCGATTTGGTGAGTCCAGCGGACAAAGAATTTTTGACGATTGCTGAGCTCAGGCTCCAGCCTCCAGAGGCTTTGATCGCGCCATTCATCCGATGACATCCACAACGAGGTCACTCATCATCATCATCATCATCACCCATTCCAGTGGCACACCATAGTGTATGACAGTGGTGCAGGTCAAGTGAAGGAGTAGGAATGCACGTCTGATGGCACGATGGCAGGATGAAGAAAGCTTCGGACTGTGAGAGTCACTGAGACAGAGCAGAGGAGGAATCTCGCGTCGGCCCATCGTCGCCTACTGACACTTAGACGTCTTCTCCTCCTCCTTCACCCATTCACTGCCGTCCTATGCACATGGCCATACAAATGTGGAACGCATTACGTGCGGATGTGCCATCAAGTTGCTGTGCTGCGAGATCATCGTCGAAGCTCCATTTGCTGGCATGCCGTCGCTCAGCAATCCCTGGCTCAAATGCCGCTGCCAGAGCTCATCCCTCATCCCTCATCACTCATCACTCATCACTCATCCGCATACTTCTTTGTTTCATCGTCATTGTTATTGTTATTGTGTGCTGACCGTTGCACGTACTTCCATTTTCTCGCGCAGATCCTCTTCTTGACACTCACAATGTGATCTATCTTATCAACCATGTTGCACCCATCTCCTCATCCTCATCCGTCTCCTCATTTCCCATCCAACTCACCATCCCAGAATGGAAGCTCAGCCTCATCGCCAACGGCATTGCCAATGTCAACCATGTCATCGCCTCCATCCTCCCCATCGTCCACCTGTCCAACTCTAAGTGTGCGTTGGGATGGAAGCCCTGGCCCCGCTCCGGCCTTCTTTCATCCTCCCACCAAGCCCATTCGAACGAGTAGTCACGCACATGAGGAACGACGGCCAATGCGCGAAGAGAAGACACAGAAGAGGGAAGAGCCAGGACAACAACAGCCGCAGCAACAACAACAACAACAACAGACGGCGCAGCCGTCTCCTTCAACAGCTACATCAGGGCTGAGTACTAATGGGGACCTTCATGACGATGGCAAACGTGACAATCATACTGACATCGCTCACTCCCCTCCACCTCCTCCACTCAACACTATCAACAGCGGTGGTGGCGGTCCAGGTGGGGCATTCCCTTCAAAGCCTGCCTTGCCTCATGCTCGCTCATTCTTGTTGAGTGCTCAGAGTTGCATTCAGCCGAGCCGTCGCTTATTGCGGTATACATCAACTCCGAACGACGTCGCTGCCGCACGAACTGTTGGTCCATACCCATCCGCCTCCCCATTGCGCTCTCCTATCCCACTGACCCATCATGTCGCACCGGTTCAGATACAGAGTGCCTACCGTTCACCTCGCCGTTTACCACAATCCCTCCGATACCGTACGACTGCTGCTGGGAAACTCCAACTTCGTACAAGCAACCTCACTCCACTCGCCTCACCGCGCTCATCACCGGATGAACCAAGGTGGGGTGCACTGTCACCGTTCAGTCAAACCAGTGCCGGATGGCAGCCAGAGGAGTACAGCGAGCTGACAGGAGGATTGGTGGCAGATGACGGTGAGGGTAGTGTCGGTGAGGACGGGATGGATGGTCGTGCCATAGATCCATGGTCAGAGCTGCGTGAGTGCCCACTACCGGAGCGTATCGTTCGTTATGCTCTCATCAAATGTATGCAGATGTTCGATCGAGCATGGAGCAGTGTCATGAATGTTGCCGTTCTATTCTCCCTATTCGGCGAGCCCATTCGGCTTGGCTACGCACCACGATCATTGGACGGCATGTTTCTCATGCTCACTCTATTGACTTTCACACTCTTCCTCATTGAGGCGATCATCTATTGGGTTTGGTGCTATGCGCCACCACCGCCAGCAACGAGCACTCAACTCAAGACGACGACGACCAACACTCCACAATTGGAGGCAAGCAAAGGTCGACCCTCACAAACAAACAACTTGGCAACTCTGGGTCAAGGAATGATGCAACCGACATCCACTTCGACTAACCCTTCCACCCATGTACCGACGCCACCTCTATCTCGTTGGTTATCAGTTCGCTCCCTGCGCTTGAGTGGTTTCTTCTCCTCAACATGGACGTTCGAGTTATTGTTGGATCTTGCCTCCATCGCTTCCCTCCTACCCGACCTACTCTCCATCTCGGGCTTCATCCATGTGAGGCGTGGTGCGCGCGACATGTTGCTCTTGCTCAAAGCCGGATTCCTCATTCGGCTCATTGGCATGATGCGCGGCGTGGCCATTGATATCATCACGGTCATGTATCAGGCGAATTGGCAGGAGGAGTTGAGAAAGAAATGGCAGACATGGATGAAGAGAGGAATGGCAAAGGTGGAAAAATTCAAACAGAATGGAATTCTGCGAAGATTGAGTGGGCAAGCCGAGTCCATTCAACTTGAAGAGAAAGAAGGTGAAGTTGAAGCGTCTCAGCTTGTCACCCCGAAACCTGCACCTAGTCAGAGTGTTAATGCTGGCACTCAATCAGGGGTAAGTCCTGCGTCGGCAGCAACATCCGCATTCACATCCCCATCGCGCACTTCCGTACTATCGAGTGCATCATCCAGCTCCACTCCACCATCGCGCATTCCTGCCTCGACTCATTCAGCTATGCGCACAGCTGCCACGCTCCTACGTGCTGCCAGTGTTGGCAACATCCAACGTCCGACATCTGGCATTGGCAAGGATCCGACCAGCTCACCATCTCAGCTCTCCACTTCACCTTCACGACGAATTCTTCTGTACAATGCCAGTCGCACAACGTCACCACTATCGACAACAGATGAACGAGCGGGCAATACACCACCTGACTCATCCAAGTACGCCCAGCTACCACGTCGTAAACCAGATACAGCAGGTGTGGGAGGAGGAGTAATGGCGCGCTCCAGCCCCGTTCCCTTCTCACCGGAACCTTCCATCTTGCAACCTCGACCCGCACAAATGCATCGTTCACCTCTGCTCCTCAACCGTCCTTCGGCGCTCCAAGAGAGGAGTAGCTCGGCCTCATCAGCGGCTGTCACTGCCGCATCCAAACCTCTCCCAATTAACAAGCTCATTAGTCTGAGTGCGATGTCACCACTTGTGAAGCAGCATCGACTCGCCTCTGGCATTCCTGCAATAGCGAGTGAGAGAAAAGAATCATCACCAGGAGCATCGCCAACCACATCGCCTGCTGCATCACCTGGTGCTTCGCCTGTTGGCTCACCTAGACCTGGAGCGAGAGTCACTAGGCCAACTCTTCCTCGAGCCTTCTCCATCTCATCGATGTCACCCATGATAAGCAATCAACGACGGTTAGCTCTGCAAGCGGGTGAAGCTGCACGTCCATCCCCTGTTGCATCATCACGTGCAATGCCCTGTGCAGCGCGCGATCACCATGCGCCTGCAACAAATCGCAGCATCTTCCTTCATGCACAACAACCTCAGACTCAGAGTCAGACACAGCAACAGCAGCAACAATTCGTGCAGCCACATCCTCTGCCTCAACCATCACCATTGGTGTTGGCACCACAGGGTGAGAGCCCACTCAGTCGTGTTCGATCGTTCCCCGCTGTATCCATAGCCTCATGTGCAGGGCGCTCACCCGTGCCGATGCCGATGCCCAGCTCCCGAGCAATCACAGGCATGGCTGCGTTGCGCCACCAACAGCAACAACAGAAGGAAAAACAACTACAAGCAAAGGAGAATAAACAACAAGTACAAGATCAAACCTTGCAAGACTTCTCTCCTGCATTCAGTCCACGCACCAATCTTAGTCCTCCTGCAACATTTGACCTTCCCAAGGCTGCTCTACCTCTTCCACTCCCACCACCTGCATTCACGGAAGGCCCATCTCAACATGCGATCAGTGACCAACTGTCAGCATCGCCCGCCTCTCAATCTACAAGCGCAAGTACCAGTACCAGCACTACAACTTCTCCTACCATCCTTAGTGTGGCACATGAAATGACTCCAAGTCGAACAACAAGTCCGCTGGAGATCGATTCAGTCACCACTGCCGATAAGGATCAGACGACACCACGAAGTGTTGCAGAGCAATATCAGACACAGGACCAGATGCAACCAGAAGCTGGAGATGAAGCAGAGTCCTATGAACCAGAATGGGAGGAGGTCATAACCAATGCAGAAATTGAAACCCCTCAGCCAGAACCTTCAACATCTAAATTTTCCCATGCATCTCATATCGGTCAATTGTTGGCCGATTATACTGCTCATCGCGCACTCATTGGCCTTCTATTCACTCTCTTCATCTTCCACATCACCCATCCACTGCACTGTGATACTCGACCTGCATTGGCACTGGAGCGCATCGATCACCATCTTGAGAGCGCGACGAGTATGAATGGCGGATCGCTGGATGCCATCTTGGACGCGTCTCCAATACTACAAGCGAGCATTCATGAATATGAGCGTACATGGGCCGACTCATTATTACATCTGCGCATCGGGAATCGTACCGTACATCACGATGCAAGGCACATCGCGGCATTACGTGATGAAGAGATCTATCGGTTGCATACTCCTCGTTGTGAGAGTTGGATTAGTGTTCAAGCACGCTCACAACAAGCGGCTCGCTTTGACCTATTTACATTACTCTGGCTCGTTGCCATCCTTCCCATCCTGCTGTGTGTTGTGTATGTGGATGTGCACGCGGTTGTGCTGCCCATCGAGCGCATGGTCTCATTCGTGACGAGTCTGGCGAAGGACCCACTCAATCAAGACTTGGCCACTGTTAATCAAGCACTGTCAGCCACCACGCCCGTCTCGACAACGACGACATTGATTGTGGATGTATCGAAGGAGTTGTACGATCGACAGATGAAATCGAGTGAGGATGAAGGATTGGATGGATTGAGCGGTGTGGGCCTCGCTGCACGATCGAGACCGTATACAGGCACTTCTGGTACTGCCTTGTCCGACCATCCTCAACTTGCCTCGTCATTGGTTGAGTTGACCCTGCAGAAGCTTGCCTTGATGCTTCAAGTAGGTTTCGGTCATGCCGGTGGTGAGATCATCGCGCAGAATATCATTGGTGATTATCTCGATCCCATGATCCCTGGTTCGAAGGTGTTCGCGGTGTTTGGCTTCTGTGACATCAATGACTTCTCGAGATGCACGGAGGTGTTGGAGGAGTCCATCATGGCATTCGTCAACCATATCGCGGAGACCGTACATTCACTCGCACAACACTTCGGAGGAAATGTCAACAAGAATATTGGACCATCGTTCTTACTGGTATGGAAGTTTCAGACGGAAGATATGATGGAATTAAAACAAGCGATGCAGGCATACAATGTCAGTAGTGTGAGTAAACAGAAGGAGAGTATGGATGTGAAAGATATGGATAGTGGCACAGTGGAGGATGGGGGAGATCGCATCTTCGATGTGGTGCCACGTAGTCGTCATCGTCCTCCATCTTCATCTTCACCTTCTCGTGATTGGAGTCGTGCGTCAAGCTTGAAGGGCAACGAGATCGTTCCACTCTCACTCTTACGCAATGTGAGTGATGTGACTGGCATACGCCCACAGTCACCGCAACGACCTTGGCCAGATCGATCGTCCTCACACAGTCAGCGCTCGCCTCAAGGCACACTGTCGAGCAGTAACACTCCATTGCTTACACCTGACACACACTCACCTCATTCACCATCCCAACTGCCACCACTACAGACGAGCGGATTGCTTCCGACGTCTGCCAAACTGAGCCCTCCCAATGAGGAGGATGACAAGAGCTCGGAAGAAAATGATGACAAGCAGCCAGTACAGAATGGCACTGACACTGAGACAGCACTCGTGCCACCATCAGCAGATGGTGACAAGCGGGAAGCCGAAACCGATCAGCATCCATCTCCTCCCGCACCTCCACAGCCGTCCCCACTGACTCTGGAGAATCTTCGATCACATGATGATGTGCTGTCAGAGAAAGCGTCAGCACCGTCAACACGCTCACGATCCACACGTCGACTATCCATGACGAATGAAGAAGAGGATGAGGATGAGGATGAGAAACATGCCGAACGGGGGGGGAAAGTTGAGAAACACATGCAACAAGTAAAAACTGTCCTGTTGCCGGACCAAACACCACTCCAGCAACCAAATGACGAAATGAAAGTCCATGTCACCTCTGTTTTCTCACCAAAGATCGATCTGTCATTGAGGCCAAAGGTAGCAATTGGTGAAGGAGAGTTACAGATGCAGAAGCTTCAGCCGCCGATAATGGATGGGAAAACAATGACTCCTTCACAGTCCGACACTGCCTCCACGACGAGTGCGGCCAGTAGTACAACTGCCTCACCTCTCCTCTCTTCCCACACTCGCTCATCATCGTTTCAGCCATCTGCCGATCGCTCGCCATCATCAGCCGCGCAAGCTCCTATATCCGTATCTGCGCCGATGAGCTCACATGCGACGACTGCACTTAGTAGACTATTCAAACTTGATACGAGTATGAGACAGGATGGACAGGAGGATGAGAGCACAGAGCGGAGTGGCGACAGTCAAACGAGTGGAAACATGAGTGGCATGAGTAGTATCGACTCATCAGGGCGTGATGACTCCAGTTCTCATCGTCTTGTCAATCGCCGTTTGAGTCAGCCCCAATTGAGTATTCCTCCACCTGCCGATCGCCCATTGCATCTCGCTGATGCAGCTGCGCGTGGCGGTGTTGGTATTCTGCAGCAACTGCAACGGCAGAGGCTTGGTCGTGCTGTGGCCACCGGAGCAGTCAAGGATGAGGCCATTGCACAAGTGGTCAAACAGAAGGAAGGAATCATTGACCCGCTGCATCCACGTGAGAATGATGCCATCAAATCGGATGTGACAACTGCTGATGATGTCCGAAGTCTTATGAACGAGATGATCGACACCATCGTGAAGAAAGGTGAGAAGCAGCAAACTGACAATCATGACTACGCTGCAAGACCTCCTCCACCACAAACATCTCGCCATCGCTCCACGTCGTCCGAAACGACGTTGAGAAGATCATCTGCTTCCTTTCTATCGTCTACTGCTGTGCGTTCCGCTGCATCGACTCCTCGTCCTGAGCCCATTCCTCTCACACGCCGTGATTCCATTCCAACGATGAAACGAAGTGATAGTCAATTATCAGCAACCTCGGCTATCTCTGCTCCCGCTAGTCGACGCTCGAGTCGTAGTCTCCCTTCGATTCATGCATCTGGCACGACTGTCCATCGTACGGTCGTACAAGCCTTGTGTGCCTTCCTCTCAACCATCGTGAAGATTAGTAGTTGTACAGCGAGTGAGTGTCATCTGGATGGTGAGGTTCGTACTCGGCTTCAACAAGCATCTGGATTCGAATGTCCAAGTATGGGTTTTGGACTGCATGTTGGCTGGGCGATTGAAGGAGCCATTGGGAGTAGTCACAAGATTGATGCATCCTACCTCTCACCCAATGTCAATCTCACTGCACGCCTGTGTAGTGCCACACGACAATATCGTGTCCCACTCATTCTATCTGGTCCATTCTATCGACTACTGGATCCACGTATTCAACGTCGCTGTCGACACATCGACCAAGTGACGCTCAAGGGAAGCTCACAACCACTCGACCTATACGCATTTGACATTTGCACAAATTGGGAGTTGAAGGATACGATTGATGCTGATTCAAAGTCGAAGCCATCATCGACTCCCTCTCCCACAATGGAAACAAGTACGAAAGACAAGTTGGAGGAACGGTTGGGTGGCTTAGTCGCCGGACTGCTTCAAACATCAGAAGCGGCACCTACAACCACAGCTGCAGCTGTCACTGACTCCAACTCCACTACCACATCTGCTCCGTCTCCTTGCTCGCCTAGGTCTGCTGAGCAACGACGAGCATGGTTAAACGCACTTGCCGCCATTCAATTCAAACCTCCACCCTCACTCCATCGTGAGCATTCATCCACTCCCACTCATCATGGCAGTACTGCTAGCGCTGCCACCCCTGCCAGTGCATCGGGTGATTCAAGTCGGAGAGGGAGCCGCACAACTCTACAAACACACCAACCAACGAGTGGCTCAGAGTCGACATCAACGTCGGTGCCATCGTCTCGCAGACCATCTGCAACTGCAACTAGCATGGGCGTGAGGGAGAGTGGAGTAGGAGACGCCGACAACGTTAGCGGACACAGCAATGATACTAGCGCGGGTCTGACTACGCGAGCAAGCGGGAGCAATATCAGCGGTAGTGCGAGTGGAAGCATGAGTCAAACTAGCGTCGCTGCTTCTTCCACTTCCACTTCTACTGCCGGTCTTCCTCCTCCGCATTCACGTCCTCCCAGCCGTCGCGGGTCTGGTCTCTCCACATCAGGTCATGAAAGTTCAAGCAAAACATCCGGAGCATCTTCTTCATCCTCATCTTCATCGCCTCCCTTTGCTACATCCTCCATCTCTTCCTCCAATACCAATACCTCATCATCCACTCCCCCTTCTCATTCCACCATCTCCGCTTTTCACAGTGCGGTGATGAATGAAGTCGATGCATTGTTAGGTGAGCTTCAAGCCGGCCTCCCGACCTCCTACATTCAATTGTTCAATGCGGCGGTGCGCTATTATATTAGTGGCGATTGGCAGCGTGCCGGGAAGTATCTCGTCAAATTCCAAACGATGCATCGTCAAACTGTGGCGAAAACACGACAGGCCGTCCAACAACTACAGCAACAGCAAGTGAATTCGTCGAAGGAGAATATCAATGTTCCAGCTGCAGCTACTCATGGCGATCATTCTCATTCTCAACCGGATCCGTATGTGGATGGACCATCGAACTTACTCATGCAATTCATGGGAACACATGCATTCCAAGCACCAAAAGGATGGCAGGGATATAGAAAACTACAGAAAAAATGAAACCACAATGCACAAACAGTACACCTCTATATGCGACTGAGAGAGCGCCATGTTGAGTGTTCAACCTAACCTCTACGACACGCTCTTGCAGCCAGTAAGAATTCATTAATGCCGCTGTACAAAGCGAGATCACCGGCAATACTTGTGGCGATATAGTTTAATTTTCACGGATTATGCCTCCTCATACAGCCTTAAATATAACTTGCAATTGGTGATTGCATCATCCACGCTGCATTTTTGTCGAAGAATTCAACGTTAACGAATTCGAATTCCCAAGTGATGACGTGCCAGATTGCGCCGACATTTGAACAGCATGTTGCTTCTTGTATCTTGCTTATAATGGTCTCCAACATGTGCTGACAGATGACCTCGCATACAGGTTGGCGCGGAGGCGGAACTGATCGACAGCTCGATCAGGCAGCAGCCATCGAGTATCCTCATGCTTCATCGGCTGGTGAAATCCACGTGAGACAAAGGTGTGTTGTCATTGCTCCATCCCATCCATGCGTACTGTACTGTACTGTCTAGCAGGAGTCTGAATTTGTGTGATGGCCTGGCCTGGCCTCCGCCTGGCGCCTCTTTCATCCAGCGCCGTTTCCGCATTGGTCATGTAATCATGAGGCCATGATGAATAAAAGATGGCGAGACATTGAACATTTCCGTCACTGTTGCGCCGCCTGGCCTGGTGATGCTCCATCTGAAGCATGTCAACCTGCGGGAAAGGTAAGATTCGATTAGCCCAGCAGCAGGCCGACAGTCAAGTGGCGCGCAGAGCCTTACGTGGTAGATGTCACTCGTCACTCCTTCAATTGATGACAATAGGAATGATGTGGATCCGCCGCTTGCTTACCCTCATCATTCAACTAGCAGGCTCGGTATCACGACTAGCACATCGAGGTTGCTGGGAAGCAGCAATGCCAACGTCCAATGAGTCATCATTCATTCCGGCGATATTGACGCAGCGGGAAACAGTCAAGACCGGTGGGCGTCTGCCCCTCTCGCGCTTGTGGTCAGCCGTCTGCTATCACACATTCATTCTGTAGCAACTGTCCCTTATGTGTGTTTTCGTTTTTCTTCCTCCGTTGCCCTCCTATTCGCTTCCTCTTCTTCCCGTCGTGTCTTGGTCAATGTTGCTGGATCCCATTCTGCATTCTCCTTCCAACTACTTCCATCCTCATACAGCTCCTTCTTCCAGATGGCCACTCGCGACTTCAACTCATCGATACACCACGCGACACTCTCTAATGCTTCGCGTCGATGTGGTGATGACACTGCGATGACCACACTGGCCTCACCCACTGCTACGACACCTGCTCGATGCAAGATGGCACATTTGACGACATTCGGCCATCGCTGCCTCATCTCATTGCACAGCTCACGCATTTGTTTGAGTGCCATGGGTTCATAGGCTTCATACTCCAAGCGAAGGACTTTTTTTCCTTTAAATGTATTCCTCGTTGTTCCAACAAAGACTGAGATGGCGCCTGCCTCAGCCGCCCCAACCAACGACTCACACCCATCCCCACATAATGGCTCCAGTGCATCGCTTTGAATC
>Ga0256777_1000350_pt1 | contig 10660 bp, 10 predicted proteins | sample MC6MC0928MT_FD_186042 | JGI IMG/M metagenome (GOLD analysis project Ga0256777, IMG submission 186042) | Metatranscriptome of enriched soil aggregate microbial communities from Iowa State University, Ames, United States - MC6-MC0928-MT... | ecosystem: Environmental > Terrestrial > Soil >... | reverse complement strand
TGGCATTGCCCATCAGAGCGGGCTACACAGATTCTGTGTCCTGGCGGAATCAGACGTTAAAAGCGAACCCTTAACTTGAGCACCTATGGACACCAAGTAACCCGTTGAATTTATACGCCTTTACCCGATTTCCCCACGTCCATACCGAACAGTTTCAGAACGCCTATCGCCCTTCGATGTGATGCCTGCAACCCGAGTCGGCGAGGGCTCCGCCCTGCCAATGAAGCAAGCGGACAGCGAAGGCCCCGCACAAGGCGCGCCCCGTAGTCGGAACACCTCTTTTCTGAGTTTTTGACAGAACCGACACGCCGCCAGGCAGCGCGGCTCATTGCTGAGCCTCGCTTCCGCACTCGAGCGTTGGCCTGTCGCGTGCTTTTCGGAGCGCATCCGATTTTGGGCATGACGATTTTATATTAATGACAGTGCCCTTCAATCGAGTGATGACCGTTCGGCACCGATCATTCTCCAAGTCGTCAAATTGCCAAATCCGATGCGCTAGCGCCGCCCGCCGCTTCGGCGTCCCAACATAAACGCGCTTTTGTCAAGCTAACGTTAGAACTAAAACATCCGTGTCAAGTACACAGCCGGCACCCGCCTCAAGTCGGCCCTCGTTTAATTCCTGAGATAGCGGCTATACGTCCAAACGACGGGCGGCTACCATGTTCAAATTAACAAACTAAGATGTGTTTGAGTATCGGACCTATGCCAACTGTTGACCATCTCGCCGCGTTCCCCATTCAGGGAACTGCACTTCCTCGACGCCTGCGTGCGCTTCTCAGTCCTATAGGGCTTGACCCCCTGGAGCAAGTAGAAGTGACCAGCGACCTGGAGTTCAACATTCACGGTCCTGACGATGAATACGTACACATGTTGATGGCAGTAGTCCCAGAGGCGGTTGAAGGTCCTGTCCCTGTCTTAGGCGAGGCTGGAAACGGTGCAGTGTCTTACTCGGTCCCTGTTCTCGGCAACAAGGGCTCAAGCGCCGGGTTTTCGCCCAGCATGTCTGGTTATGACTACATAATCGCGTCTTGGGGCGACGGATCGCACTACACGTATGCCCTTGCCGAAAAGGTCTGGATGGCACTTGGATTATCGCCAAGGTGCCTAGGTAACGATCAGCAACGCGTCGTCTATGACGACCTGGGAGTTCCCGAGTTCGCAGTTGCCGAGGGTGAACTTTCTCGCGAATATTATTACCATTCATCCCGCAACGTCTCGTGGCGGATGTCTAATGCATACCTCAGAAAATACCTCTGGATGCGAGGCGCACGAGGTGTTCGGAGCTTTTTCTATCAAGCAAGTCTTCCAGATTCGCCAGAGCTCAGGCAGCTTATGAGCGGTCAGAGACACGCAGACATCAAATCTGATTTGGGCTGGTATGAAATAAATATCCAAGAACAAGGGGCTCGCCTACTGCTTCAAGTGTGGGCATCCGTTGACGCCGTCTCATGTGAAATGTGCCCTGAGCGCACGGCGGATAATCTCGTTTGGCCGGGTGTCGACGGGCCTGTCACGCACGCCAGCGCCAACGCAGATAGAGACCATCATGTCATTTACCTCGATGACCGATTCCTCAATCGATACGAGCAAAGTGGCTTTTACGACACAACCACTACGTTCGCTTACGGACAGTGGCTTTGCAGCCCTTCTTACCGTGGGCAATGGAGCTTCACTAATTGCAGGCGTATTGGCCGAAACTTGATACGTGTGGGACTGCGAGAGTTGTATAAGCCAAAGCCTGACCAGGAAATCCTTCATGCGCATTCGTTCGCGCTTGATCCTACGGTGGCGGCTCAGTTCGACCCGAACGAAGAACACATAGCATCCAAAATCTACAGGTTTGTGTCCGCGATTTTGGCGCTCGGGGAGAACCTTTCCCGATTAGGCACCATTGTGGGTGAGAAGAAGTCGGCCGAAGAACTTGTTGGCTTGTCCAGCACCGAAATTAGAGATAACGGGTGGCTTAATTATCCGAAGCTCAGACGCTTAGCGCAGGTTGCACCGCTGTCCATGTCGGAGCAAGGGTTCCTGAGCCGGTGTAAAAGTCTTCACGAAATATGGCAAAAACTTCCGAACGGCTTCCTTAGGCGAATCCTCCAGACGGCGGGATGCCCAAAGGGAGAGACTGAAAAACTCGGTAGCGTGAAACTCCTTCAGGCCATCCTCAACATTTCGGAGAGCCTGGACGCTCAAGATGAGGACGCGAATGCGTTCAACAGCGCTCATACACCGGAAGGGTGGAACGAAACGAACGAGAGACTGGCCGCTTTGTTCGTGGGCTACGATTTACGCATAGCGGATGCACATGAGACCTTTTCGCTTGCGCTGCCTCGCCTGCAGGACCTGGGTTTTGACACCGCAAGCCTACAACAAGGATACGGACGCGCAATTGATTTTGTAATGGACAAAGTAATTGAAGCTTTTGAAAATATTAATGCGCCGCTCGGTCGGATTCTTGATCGTTGAAAAAGAAAAAAATTAGCTTTCAGGTCGCGCGCCTCAAGCTCGGCGGCACAGAGGTAGCAGCACATCTTCCACTTTACCCGCTCGAACGTTGGCGGGATGCAGCTGATACTCGCGAGCATTTGATATTTTTTATTTCCTAAATAAATCAGACACACAAATCAAGATATAAGCGCCTACGGGAAATAAACATTCTTGAGCTTTCCTCTCGAGTGAGATAAAATTCCGCGATATTTATCTCATGATTCCAAGCATTTACCAATGCCAACCGTCACAAGCAAAAACTCTGACTCCCTACTCGCCATTGGGCATGACATCATGTCACGCCCCCCCTGTGTTATTAGCCTTTTTTGCGGAGCGGGCGGGCTGGATGAGGGTTTTAGACAAGCTGGCTTTGATATCGCCTTTGCTGCCGATTACGAGCAATCCGCCGTAGACACGCACAATTTCAATTTCGTCGGCGCATCCGCCTCGCGCATTGACCTACTTGCGACATCTCCAGATGCATTTGTTTCTCTTGTTCAAGAAAAATGCGGAGATAGAGAACTCGTTGGAATAATCGGAGGCCCGCCTTGCCAAGGATTTTCACGAGCCAACACCCAGCGGAGCTCCTGCGATCCCAGGAATGAACTCGCCAACAGATATGCCAATATTGTTAATGCCCTTTGTCGAACTTATCCTATAAAATTTTTCTTGTTTGAGAATGTACCTGAGATTCTCGCGAAGCAAAATACTGAGTTCCTTGCCTCGCTCAAACGCCGTTTAAACCAGAAGTTTATTGTGAGTACTGCAACGATAAACGCTGCCGATTTCGCCGTTCCTCAGAAACGAGTACGTTTTTTTATGGCGGGTATCCGGCGAGAGGAAAACGCCAGAATTTTCAGTTTTCCCAAAGGTGTCGCCACTCATGTTACGGTCAAGCAGGCTATTGGGAATTTGCCTGAGGCGACCTTATTTGAAAGAACGCTCACACCAGACGAAATCGGTCATCACCCTAACCATTGGACAATGCGTCCTAAGTCGGCTCGATTCTCCGAGACGCAAGTTTCTACAAACCGACCTGGCAGATGTTTTGTGAAACTTGAATGGGATAAGCCGAGTAGAACGGTAGCATACGGACACCGGGAGATTCATGTGCATCCCAATGGCCGTCGAAGACTAAGTATCTACGAGGCAATGCTTTTACAGGGATTCCCCAAAGAATACCGGTTAATGGGCACATTAAGCCAGCAAGTAACTCAAGTTTCAAATGCTGTGCCCCCCCCCGTTGCCAACGCTCTTGCCACACAGCTGATCTCTCATTTGATCGACCCAACCCTTTCAGATAAACCCTAATTCGAGCAACCATGACGGGTACCGACGCAATCACCGGGGACGAGGCCAGCCTCCTCAGCAAGGTCAAAAACGCGCGCGACACCGGCGCCGCAATCGAAGCCGATCTCAAGACAAATGCTCAAGTTTTTGCTCGGATTACCGATGGAATTTACCGCGAGCCGGCCTCCGCAATACGCGAATTAATAGCAAACGCGTACGACGCGGATGCTACCGAGGTCCGAATCTACACCGACGCACCTAGATTTTCACAAATAACCATCCGGGACAATGGTTATGGCCTGTCAGAGGATGCGCTGGTCCACGTTCTAAGCAATATAGGCGGGAGCCTTAAACGCAGCGCACAGGGCGCCTCTTTCAATGTCACATCAAAAGAGGACAGAACACTTAGCCCGGGAAAAAGAAAGCTAATTGGCAAACTCGGGATTGGGTTGTTCTCGGTTTCTCAACTCACCCACCACCTCGTAATCATCACAAAGGTGAAGGATGAGCCCTACCGGAGAGTGTGCGATATTCTGCTTAAGCCACAAAGAGATCTCCAAGAGGGCGATGACACCGAAGAGTTCGTGACAGGCAAGGCTATTATTACGACGATACCTGCGAAGGACGTTGAGAGCCACGGAACTGACATCACATTACACAGCATACGAGACTATGTTCGCCACGAGTTGCGCTCGTCCAAAGGCTGGGAAGCTCTGCGGGTCGCGAATGCGAGAAAATCCGCCTTAGAGCGAGCCAGAGACGGTTGCGCCACTCCTGAGGACATGGAGTTAATAGAAGCGATTGACTCAGAAGAGGATGACGATGGCTTTACTGTAGAAGCCAAAGAGCCAAAATTTCACATCGGCGAGATCTCGCCCGACGATCCAGAAACCTTAATTAAGCCGGCGGCGTTGCCTTGGAGCCCGAGTGATGAACCGGTCCAGCGGTTCAACAAATTAGTCAACGCGGTAGTTAACACTCCGCTCAGTTCGACACGGGAAAAAATAAAAATCAACGACATTCTGGATAATTATTTTCAGATGTTATGGACGATTAGCCTGTGCGTTCCTTTGCCATATATTGAGAAGCACCCGTTCTCTTTGAGCGCAAATGACGGTATTTCCGTATTCGGCATAAGCAACAAGGCTCGTGGTTCAGCCACCCAAATTGAGCTAACAGGCGACTCGACGGTCGCGTCGGCCTTTGATCTGAAAATCGATGAACCAGATGATTTTCGCGTATTTGTAGATGAAGTAGAGCTACGGCGCCCAATCTTGATGCCTCCAGCTGAACAAGATAATCAAATCCCGTTGTTATTCGTCGGTAAACTCAGCTCAGACCTGGCCAGCCTACCTCCTGACTTCAGTGGTGGCCCCCTCGAGTTCCAAGCGTATCTTTGCTGGTCAAGAAGAATAATCCCCGCGGAGCACAATGGGGTAATGATTCGTGTCCACGGAGCTAGTGGAATTCTTTTTGACGAGCATTTTTTGAAATACCAGGTCTCTGAGCAGACTCGTTTACGGCAAATTACGGCTGAGATTTTCGTTACGCGTGGACTGGACGCTGCTCAGAATATTGACCGGGAATCTTTTAATATATCCCATCCGCACTATCAGATACTCTCGAATTGGTTGCACCACGCTCTCCGTCAACTGAACACCAAGCATAAAGCGCTGCAACGCACGCAGTCTGATGTCACTGCGACAGCCAGCCACTCTAAAGCGGAGCAGCAACTCAGAGATATCGTAAGCGCAGCATCAAGAGACGCCAGACCGAGCCAGAAGACTTCCAGCATTCAGTTTTTCGACAGGTCTAAACAGCCGCAGGAACCTTTGTCAGGCAATGTGATTGCACTTGATCGCACCGCCATTTTTTCTTCCGCTTCAATATCCCGTCCTGTAACAAAAAACGAAAAACGAAAGGCTTCGTTATTCGAGTCTCAGATCTTAGCAGTTACTAACGTGCTAAACGATTATGGCCTGCTGTCGTCACTTGAGGCTAAAACTCGCGAGAATTTGATCAAGGCGATCGTGGATATATTTTCGGTGGAAGCTAAAAAATGAACGCCTTCAATCAAAGCACGAAGACTGATGATGATATGGCGGCAGATTTTCTTGAAGGCGCTGTGCCATCATCTCTGGAGCAAATTGATCTATTAACGAAGAAGGAATTTTTGCCGTGGCACATGCCCCGCAAGCAATGGTTGCGCATGTATCAATGGAATAGCTCAATTGCTCATTTAGCGCAGGATCTTAATTTAGCCGATGCTGGTCGTCCGTTAAATTATCTCTCCCTTCCGGGCCAGGACCTGCTAGACATTAGAAGCCTTTCCCCGATTTGCGAAGAGATAGGTATAAAATTAAAATTTTTGGGGTTGAATTTTATAAATCCACAAGAAAAGGGGGCCAAGAAAAAACAAGTTGAGCAAGACTTGTCAGAGAATGAGGTACGCGGAATGATTTCCATCGATCCTGCCTCACTGGTCATTAACGAAAAGTTCGAGGATATTTCACGAGAGGAGTCTGTTACCTACGATAAGCTGATCAATTCCCACGACACATTTGACGTCGTGAACATCGACCTTTGCAATTCTTTTGGCGCAAACTCGCCCGCCGACAACAAGGAAAATCTCTACGACGCGCTGCATAACCTCTTTTCAAAGCAAGCAGACAGCCGAAAAGAGGACTGGTTGTTTTTTATAACAACGAGGAACAGCACTGCAGCAGTGCACGACGATGTCTGGAGAATTTTTGTAAACATAATAAACAAGAAGGCCGAGACTGACGATCAATTTTTGCCAAGCCTTCTCGCCAAAGGAATTATTGCCGCTTCCTCCATAGACAACGGTAAGTTGACCTTGGAAAAACTCTCCAGACGCTGCCGAGTGGGGGTATTTGGGATTTCAATCGGATTTTGGATTGCTCATCTACTTATTGAGCAGCGACCGGCTTGGAAGGTATCAATGTTGCCTTCATACGGCTATCACGTTTATCAGTCTGAGGATGACAGTTCTTGCGACATGGTTTCTTTGGGTTTTCGATTCAATAAGGTTCGTCTTAAGCCAAGGGACCCCCACGATCTAGCCAGAAATTTGGTTGGCGACTTTGTCGATGAGCAGGTGTGCAGGACCGAAAGTGAAAATCAGATCATAGATCAACACTGCAAACAGGTAGATATTGATATCCACCTCCATGACAATCCGGCCGCTTTCACCGAAGCGCTTGAGAGATCGACGCAGTTACTCGTCGCCGCTCGCTACGACATTGATTATTATTTGAGCGAGCTGGATAAAAGGATGGAAAAGTTACTGACGTATCTTGCTGGAGCGCGACTTATCAAAAAGGCCGCCTGAGCGACGCTTGCTGTTTATTGATAACCTTATCAGTAAATATTTATTTTCGAGTGAGCCTGTATTAACCCAGTTAGGACGTAGTCTTGTCATAGTTGAGACAATTGAAGATTAGCACCAGGATGGAAGACGACATCAACCGCAGGACGTCCAAGCGCAAGCGCGCGTTGGTTCTGAACACCATTTGATGCTAGACCAACGGCGGGTGCGGTGCACCGTCTGTACGATCTGTCGCGTTCCTCTGAAGTAAAGCGCTGGGTCGATGACGGTAAGCGTAGTATGGAAAATGCCTGCGATCTAATTCGTGCGACGTGCGAGAACCTTGCGTCGGCTCAAGGATTTTCAAGAGACCTACTGCGAAGCGTTGCTAGAACTGCTCAGTCGTTTGCGTCTAAGGCCAAAGCCTTCACATGCAATCGGCGGCTAACATGACGGCAACCCGTCACGAGTTGATGCGCTGAATGCCGCCAACAGCGCGCGTATGTAGTCGGTCGGCGAGAGAGGAGCCGTTGGCCGGTTAAAGGATTGGAATGCGCCGGGGTAAGCATGAATCTCCGTTGCAACGCTGCCGCGAGTCAATCGCTGCCCATATTCCAAATCCTGATCAAAAAATCCAGTCGAGCGCTCCTGCTGCCACGACGTTTCGTCCAAACGGACTCTCCCGCGTAGCGGTTCGCTTCGGGAGGGATTTGATCATCCTGCCCTGCATGGGCGCGATCAAAGCTTGGCAGCAGAGGGTGTACTTGTTCTCATCGCGCCTACGGGCGGGTGAGAAAGAGTGCTTCCCAGCAGCTAGTGCTGTACTCGCGCAAGGCGAGTTGCAAATGGTACCCGGATCATTCCGCCATCAGATTCGTAAGAGGTGATGGAGTGTTCGGGGTGTCGCCCGAACTTTCGACAGTTAGCCACGACGCATGTACCGCCGACGGAAAAAATCTAGCTCTCGTCTCCTACGGTAATCCCCCCATTTTTAGCGATTGGCAGAAGTAGGAACGCTAAGCGGCCATGGCTAACCGCTGTTTTGGGGTAAATCCGCCCAGAGCCATATTTGGGCGCTCGTGATTGTAGGACCACATCCACTGCGTGGCGACGCGCTGCACGTGATCCAGATCGTCCCAATGATATTGGGATAGCCATTCGTAGCGCACGGTCCTGTTGAACCGTTCGACGTAGGCATTCTGCTGTGGCTTGCCCGGCTGGATATATTCGAGCTTTATGCCCCATGCCTCGGCCCAATCGACAATTGCCGCGCTCAGGTATTCGGGTCCGTTATCGCACCGAATGGCCAAGGGCTTTCCCCGCCAGCCGATGATCTGCTTGAGCGTGCGGATCACGCGCTCGGACGGCAGCGAGAAGTCCACCTCAATGCCCAGCGCCTCGCGGTTGAAGTCGTCGATCACGTTGAATACGCGAATGCTGCGCCCATCGGCAAGCTGGTCATGCATGAAGTCCATCGACCAGACCTGGTTCACGTTGGTCGGCACGGTCAGTGGCTCAAGCGTCTGCCGCATAAGCCGTTTGCGCGGCTTGATACGCAGGTTCAGTTCGAGCTCTCGATAGATCCGGTACACACGCTTATGGTTCCAGCCGAAGCCTCGAACGTTGCGCAGATGCAGGAAACACAGACCAAAGCCCCAGTTGCGGTGGTTGTCGGTCAGACGTAGCAGCCAGTTGGCGATCTCCTCGTTCTCGGCGTCCTTCTTGGCGACGTATCGATAACAAGTCTGGCTGACTCTGAACGCTTCGCAGGCTATCCGAATCGATACGCCGCGATCCTGCACGGCACGTTGGGCCATCTCGCGGCGGCGAGATGGCCTCACCACTTTCTAGCGCCTCCGTCACGATCTCGGCCTTGAGCTTCTCTTCGACGTACATCTTGCGCAGCCGGGCGTTCTCGGCCTCCAGCTCCTTCATGCGCGCCATCAGCGATACGTCCATGCCGCCGTACTTGGAACGCCATTTGTAGAACGTGGCCGACCTGATGCCTAGATCCCGGCACAACTCAGGAACCGCAAGACCAGCCTCCACGCGCTTGATGGCTTCGATGATCTGGCTATCCGTAAATCTCGACTTCTTCATGCAGTAGAACTCCTCAATGAGAAAATTCTACTTCTGACCTCATCGCTTTTGCGGGGGGATTACCGAACGGCCCACTATCGCGATCGTGGAGTTCTTCGGCATGAGCCTGGCCAACGTCTTTGGGTTGGAGGTGCTGCGGGTCATTCTTGCTGGCGGATCCACCAGACTTATGGTTGGCCGCTTTGACTTAACGGCAGAGGGAGACTCTCTCGCGTTCGAAGATATGTGTGCCCTATAGGGAGCTAATGCGTCTGACAAGTTTTCCAGTTCGGCCGAATCAGTCGTCAAAACGATCGAGAGATTTTGTTCGCCGGATTCGAGAGCCTCTTCGCTCGAAGCATTTTTCTGCCAGTATCTGCTTGCCGCAGTCATTCGCAACGGTGATGCGCACCTGAAGAACTTTGGACTGCTTCACGGTGACAACCGGCCGACGACACTCTCTCCGGTGTACGACATGCTTAGCATGGCAATTTATGCCCCGCGTACCAACAATGGTGATGCGCATGATGGAATGGCATTGACGCTCGCTGGAACCCGACGGTGGCCGACCACCACGGCAATCGCCCAGCTTGGAGTCCGTTGCGGCGTATCTCTTCAACGACAAGCATATTGGAGAGATCGGTTACGACACGCCCTTATGAGCGTAAGCTCCGACGTCGTCGAATTCTCTACGCAAACGCTTACGCTCCCAGACTCACGACAGGCTTTGAAGCGGATGCTCGAGCTGTGGTCCCATGGGGCTGCACTGCTTGATACCAAAACCCAACGGGAAATGACTAGGCTCGCCGACGCAATAAGCGTTGATTAAACATAACCACGGTTAGGTGCGGCAGCTGAAGGAAAAAAGCTACGGACGGGATATATCAAGCACGATCCTCGATGTCCACCCCGCTCCTCTGTCCTCGGCTCAGCCACCTTGCAAAGCCAAGGACGAGGCTCTGATTAGACTCCTCAGTCCCGCAGGATGTGCATGGCGAGTAAAGTCAGGGGTGGACGTCCATAGACCCTTACTTAGGGGTAAACAAGAAATTCATCACATCGCCATCCTGCACGATGTATTCCTTGCCTTCCGCGCGCATCTTCCCGGCTTCCTTTGCGCCCTGCTCGCCCTTGTACGTGATGTAGTCCTCGTACGAGATAGTCTGCGCGCGGATGAAGCCGCGTTCGAAGTCGGTGTGGATGACGCCGGCGGCCTGGGGGCCGGTGGCGCCGATCGGCACGGTCCAGGCGCGGACTTCCTTTACGCCGGCGGTGAAGTAGGTTTGCAGGCCCAGCAGTTTGAAGGCGGCGCGGATCAGGCGGTTCAGGCCCGGTTCTTCCATGCCCATGTCCTTCAGGAAGGCTTCGCGGTCGGCGTCGTCGAGGTCGACGATTTCGGATTCGATGGCGGCGCAGATGGCCACGACGGGCGCGTTGCGGGCGGCGGCGAATTCGGTCAGGCGGTCGAGCAGCGGG
>Ga0256777_1000349_pt1 | contig 10667 bp, 4 predicted proteins | sample MC6MC0928MT_FD_186042 | JGI IMG/M metagenome (GOLD analysis project Ga0256777, IMG submission 186042) | Metatranscriptome of enriched soil aggregate microbial communities from Iowa State University, Ames, United States - MC6-MC0928-MT... | ecosystem: Environmental > Terrestrial > Soil >... | reverse complement strand
CTGCAAAAGGTGCGAATGTAGGCACAGTTGTAGCGGGGCTAGACTATCGAGCGCAACGACGTTGCGTCCATGCACAAAATAAACAAAGCTTCCCGGCAAGTGGAATGGAATGCGCTCAATGCGCTTGCATGAAGTTTTGTTGCAGCTGCTGAATCGGCATCGTCCTATCGATGCTGTGCATCGTACTGCTGTTGCCGCTGCTGTTCATCTGTCGATCAGAGAGCGCACCTCGATTCATGTTGGCAGTGGCACTTGTTGGTCGTGCCAGTTTGATTCTTTGTTGTGCTTCTTCAATTTGCATTCTTAGATTGTTGATTTGTGTTCGTTGTAATTCGATCAATTTATTTCGTTCAGCCTCATTCCATTGCTCCTTCTCCATGTCTCTTGCCGCTTGATGTGGTCGTGTGGCCGTATTCAATTCCTTCTGTCTCTGCACCTGATGCATGAGTTTGATCTCCCGTCGAAGCTTGTTGATCTCCTTGATCAACGCCACATTCTCCTGCATCAGACGCATGTTGTCATTCTTCCTCGCGGCGATATCACGACTCAACTTCTTCTTCAATACATCCACACTCTTCTCCAAGTACGCCTTCTGACGTCGATACTCCTTCGCCACATCAGGATCGACCTCGGCCGCATGAATCTTCTCGGTCACGTGACACTGGTAGACACGCTGCACGGCATCCTTCAACAACTGGGGCTCTTGAATGAACTCAACCAACTCAGAGATATCATTGGAGAGGGCCGATAATTCTGCACAGGTCTGTCGATACAATTGGCGTTGTCTTCGGATCGCTTGTTGTTTCATGGCTAATTTATCCTTCATCTCTTGCACGCCATTCTTCAACTCACCATTCTCCTTGTGTACACTCTCCAGACTCTTGTCCATGCGTCTCACCGTCTCTTTCATGTCGGCGATTTCATTTTCGCGTGGTTCAATTTGTCTTTTGAGTTCCTTGATTTGATAATCGAGTACAAATTTAAATTTTTCCAATTCTTGATTATCCTTCTTCAATTCATAGATCGTACGCTCATTGGCACCAATCGTCTTATCACGCTCCTTGATCTCATGCTTGTGTTGGGCAATACGATCCTCCAGCGCACGAATATGCACTAATAGTTGCTCCTCCTTCTCATACATGGCACGAATATTCTCCCCTTGATCATCGATGTCCTTCTGCAGGGCTTTGAATTTCTTGCGCATGATGCCATTCTCACCTTTCAATCGCAGTGTGGCATCACGTTCCGTGGCTAATTTCGCATCAAATTTCTCTTTGAGTTGTTCGACTTCTTTATCGATATCGTTTTCCAATTGCTCCTTCGTCTCAATGTACTCGCGTGAGACGGAGCTCTTGGCCAAGGATTCCGCACGTGCTTCCGCGAGTTCACGCGCCAAGATCGACTCATACTTCTGTTGCAGGAATTGATACTCCGAACGATGCTGAGAGATCTTGGATTGTTTCAGTTGCTCGTATTCATACACCTCCTGCTCAGCTTCAGCTTGGAGCTTCTGATAGCGTGCCACTTGCTTCATGATGGCTTTCTGATGCTCCAAATCATTCAAGTGTAGGACTTGTGCATGGTTGAGTTTGAGTGCATTCAACTTGTCCTCCATCTCCATCTCCAACTCTGCCTTCTCATCACGCATCATATCAATACGGCCAGCATCATGCTCCAATTGTAAGGCATACTTCTCTGCAACTTCCTTCAATTTTTCCGAATGATTGATATCATGCAATCTGAGTTGATACTCATTACTAGCAGTGAGTTCATCAACTTTGGCACGGAGTTCAGCCATGAGTGCATTCTTCTCTTCAAGATCACTCTTGGTCACCAACACCTCTTCACTGAATGGTACACGATCGGGTCGCTCATTCTTCGGCAGCCGACCACTGATCTCCTTCACATTCAACAGGGCCAGACACCCATCCTCACCAGCCGATAACAAGAATGCATCATCCGGTGTCATACGAAGACGAGTGACAGAACGACAATGAGCTTGATAATCTTTGACGACACCAGTCAATGGGAATTGGAAGCTACGAATGACGCCATTCGCTGTTCCGGCAAACATCATTCGTTGGGGTGGCTGACTCACAACAATCTGTGTGAGTACGACACCGGCATCCAATGTCTTACTGATATTCTTATCAACGATCTCCTTCAGTTGCCGATCATCACCCACGGCATAGATCTTATCATCCTCCGTACATAGCGCTGACGAGAATTTACAGCCCTTCTGAACGAGTTCATGTGTGCGAGTGGATGAGGATGAGAGTGTTGAAGCGACGTGTGCACCCGACCCACCACTCCCCGTACTGATACGACGCTCATACACGGCTCCATCCAAGCCACATGATACGATGCGTGTATCATCGAGTGAGAAGTAGAGTGAACGTACAGGCATGGTATGACCACGGAATGTCCACAGCAGCTCAGCTGTATAGGTGTTGTATACTTGGATGAGTCCTCCATTCATCGCGGCCAATAAATGTCCTCCATGACTGAACCTCAACTCACTACATTGCTTGATCATAATCTCCTTATATGCACGAATATCATCCAATAATAGATTCATCAACCTCAACTTATCACTGAATCCCACGGCCATGTGTAAGCCACTTGGATGGAAGGCGACGGACAGGGGGGTCTCAGCGAACTGTGCACGCAGTTCAATCTTGCTCGTCTGATAGTTCCACACACGAATGGTCTTGTCGACACCACAGGATACGGCCAATGGCTTACGAACACATACATCTAAGCCGGTGACGGCACCAGTGTGGAAGGAATCGGAGAGAGGTTCAAAACGGCCAGATGGGGCAGTGGATTCACCGGATGTCCCATCTGCATTCGTATTGCTGCCATCCTTGTCTGTGCTGGATCCTGCGGTGCTGGAGGTGTTTGCTGCAGCAACAGGATCCGCATTGAATTGTCGAAGGATGTATGCTTGACAATCTTCCGTATAGCATACGATATGTTGTTCATCTGGTGAAATTGCCATGCCCCGCACTCGACTCCTGGTCGTCATCAGATTCTCCTCCACGCGCCAACTTCGATGCAGATTGAAAGTGTCTTCATCAACATTGTACACATATTGCTTCACCACACCGCTGTCGCAGCCGATGAAGAAACTGTTGTTGGATGGGATGATACAATCGATGGAGGTTGGGGAGGTGAAGGAGGATGGATCGAGGCGAGGGGCAGCAACGACTGAAGGGGAGGAGTTGGCGGATGCACTCGCTGCTGTTGTGACATGTACATCCGTTTGTGCCATGGCTGTGCTGAGTGTACAACGGAGCATGCCATTTTCGATCAGCAATAATTGTCCATCACCGGTACCGACAACCATGCGTCGTGATGTAGGAGAGCTCGGATCCGATGCCTGTCCCCGCCCTGTCCCGTTGTCCACCCCGACCCATGAATGGCTCAGGTACTCCTCCTCTGCTGGTCGACCGAATAGTTGAAGTTCCATCCGTCGCATGGTTGGGACTCCACCAACTGATTCCAGCCGATAGTGTGCCAACAGGCCACGGCCACTGACACAGACAAGCGGTGGATCATTGGGGCAGAAGGAGCATTGAATGACGGTTTGAGGTGTGCCATCCGCTGTTTCGCCAGTCATGTTCTGTGCGTGCATCACCTTCCCCTTCGCCCATTGCCAATTGATGAGCTTATACTCAGGAGCTGCTCCCTGTGTCAACAATAGTTTGGAGTCCGGTGAGAAGCACATCGAGACAACTTCCCTCGACTTCATCTCCCCACTGGTCTGCAAGGTCTTCTTCTTCTTCAATGTACGCGCATCATAGATATGAATGTAAGCCTGATCCGTGCCACGCTCAGCCATGGCAATGTAGCGCAGGTTGGAACTCACACATACGGCACTAATTTCAGTCCGGCCCGTTGGACCATTGACATCACTTCCATGGATGAATCTTTGAGTTCTTGTGTCCGTACTGTGCAATACGAGACTATGGCCGGCCGGGTAGAGGACGCATTCATCCTCACTCCAGTAGATGCCGAATGGAACATCACCCTTCAAACCAAACACATGTCGGTGTGTGAGAACGGGTGCTCCGCCAGGTGCAACTGCCGGCGCGACTCCCACACCTGTCACTGAAACAGCAGACGCTGCTGCTGCATCTGACGCCTCCATGACGGTAGGTGTGGGTACTTTCAGGTGTTGTCTTCCTGTTCCTTGTTGTCGATTGATTCAGTTCAGTTGAGCTTCAGACCAGCGCCGATCGGCCTCCCTCCGCTCTGCTGTCCTCTCGAACTGTGACTCGATCAAGCAACTCGACCACACAACTCGATTGTCTGCAAGCAGTGTGATGACGAAGCAGTGGTCAGATGTATAGCCACTGTCGGGATGATATTGTGCGGGATCGGATTAGGATTAAGATTAGGATTAGGACCGTGCCCCGTGCAGGCCCGCTTGGGCCGACTTGACCGCGGAGGCAGTTTCAACCAGCGTGCACATACATACTGGCCAACGCAAATAAAACCAACGAATGTAATGCATTCATGCTTTTAAATTTTCATTTGCGTCCGTTTTCTGTCTGCTCGACTCCCACGTCATCGCCATTGTGGCACGTCGATCGATGCAAGTCCTGGCTTGAGTGAGAAAGGAAGCAAGGCAAGCAAAGCAAGGCAAGGATGCTCATGTTCACAAGACTCAACGACAGACAACTCACACTGTTCTGTTCAGTGAGGTCAGCTATGGGATAGACAAGGGATCCATTCAAACTCAGATGTGTAATACTCATTATCGATAGTCAAGAGTAGTTTGACTCAATCCACCATCTCCTAGACAGCGGCATCAGATCAGCCGAAACAGCAGTGCAGTGACATTTTCAGTGACAGAATCCAGACCGGAGGCAGACTCAGAAGCGAGTAGTGGTTGGAGCAGGATGGTGGCGGGAGAAGGCGAAGGCGAAAGCGAAAGTGAGAGGACACGTCTGCTGCCGGGTGTGGCAAGCAGCGTCAATAGTCCCGACATCAATAGCTCAAATCAGCATCAACCAACACATTCAATGCAGACACAACCACCCAAATTCTACTCGACTTATCAACAAGAAGAGGAGTCACAACAGACCCAGTATCAGCAGTCACGAATAAGCAGCCAAAGGGGGCACCGCCAACACCACCAACAATCGAATGGCCTCTCCTCCTCCTCTGACACCGATTCATTTTATTCCACTCGCCAAATCCTCTCCAGCACCGCTACCACCGATGCATCCGATTCTATCTATAATGCAGCTGGTCGTTCACCCTCCCCTCTCATACTCACTTCCCTTCCAACGAATGGTTCATGGCCTAGTAACAACGATGATAGTCTTCTATGTCGCGTCGAACGTTCATTAGATTCATTCTTCTCCATTCGGCAGCGTGGGTCGAGTGTCACTGCTGAAGTCAGAGCCGGTGCTGTGACATTTGTCACAATGGCCTATATACTTGTTGTCAATGCACAGATTTTGTCGAAATCTGGTCCGGATCATCATGGTCGTTGGATGGATTTTGATTCAATCGTCGCTGCAACGGCGTTGAGTGCTGCAATCGGATCGGCATTAGTTGGATTGATAGGGAACCTACCGTTTGGATTGGCACCTGGTATGGGACTTAATTCTTATTTCACGTATGGCATCTGTCTACGATTAGGATTGAATTGGCATGTGGCCCTGACGACATGCTTTGTACAGGGTGTGCTATTCATGGCATTGGCACTCATTGGTGCATGTGATCTCATTCAATTATATGCACCACCATGTATTAAGAAGAGTATCACGGTTGGGTTGGGATTGTTTCAAGCATTGATCGGGTTTGAGCTCATGCGTCTGGTCATACCGGGTAGTCCTGGTGACACATTGTTGAGTATCGGGGATATGACTGATTTGAAGATTTATTTAAGCCTCGGTGGAATGATGCTCATCTGTATCCTTCTTGTATGGAAGATCAAAGCGGCAATGTTAGTTGGAATCATGTTTATTACAGCAGCGGCATGGTCCCTACAGCTGACTCCTCCACCACGCTCGGTGTTCAGCATGCCCAGTCTCGAGGATCCATTGCATACGCTTGACTTCGTTGGATTCTTCAAACATCTACACAGCACACTACCAGTTACACTCGTCATGCTGTTCGTAGCAGTATTCGACACAGCTGGCGTTCAGTACATGTGTGGTAGTGAAGCAGATCTGTTGGATCCAGAGACGGATACGCTGCCTGGTGCGAAGGGAGCATTCTTCTCCGCTGGATTTTCTACAGCCATTGGTGCGATGCTTGGCACGAGTCCAGTCATCATTCATAACGAGACAGTTGCTGGTATCAGTGATGGCGCGAGAACTGGACTTCATTCCGTCACAGTCGCGCTGCTTTTCATACTTTCCATCCCATTCGCGCCAGTTCTTCGTGCCGTTCCACCTATCGCCACTGCCGCGCCCTTGGTCATCGTTGGAATGTGTATGATGATGACGTGTCGGTTTATCGATTGGGAGAGTACCCATGAGGCGATGCCTGCTTTCCTGTGTGCCACTGTTCTCCCTCTCACTTACTCCATTGCGAATGGTATGGTCATTGGCATCGTCGCCTATGCCATACTCAAATCCAGTCACAAATTAGGTGAACACTTCATGCCTGATCGTTTCAAGCGTGATGGCACGTTAACGCCTCCACCTGCTCGATGTACGGCACCACTCAAATGTGGATGTCCGAAATGTCTCCAAGAGCAGATGACATTGATGATGATGGAAACGAATGGACGGGTGGCAACATTTCGAGGAGAGACAACACCTCAGAGGGATGAATCATTCTTACTCTCCCCAACACCCAGGAAGAAGCAGCAAGAATTCTTTGAGGATCCTGTGCCCGGTGCACCAACCTTCCCATTCATCTCCAGTCCCAATCGTGCGCCACGTCGAGCATCCAGTGCTGCATCACATACATCGCGCAGTGTCGACCATACGCCAGCTTTCCCACTACCACTACCAACGGTCATGCCGATTACGACCCCAACGCACACCTCTGTTGATGCGGATCTACAAGCTCAGTGGAAACGAACGAATGGTGAACATGTGTCTCATCATCATCAGCGGCACACACCGACTGGATTGGATCAGCCGAGCCGTTCGCCTTATCTCCATCCTCATTCCCATCCACATCCACATTCGCTCACTCGAGCTCATGATGCAGGAGTCTTGCACTATGAAGGACCAGCCTTGGGACCCAATGGAGGAGGTGGAAGTGGTGAGGCTCATTATCAACAGATGGATGGTAGGACGGAGCCAATGAATTAAGTAGCCATGTATCGTCGCGTTAGTTGACTCGCTCATCGTCGTTTATTGTTCGACAAGGTTGTGAGTGCTGCATACTCTCCGTCTGATCTGTTTGCTTTCATCGTTTACTGTTTTGTGAACCATGGCGCTGCTCCTTCATCCTGTGCATCCGTCACTTCATTGTTGCGATCGCTTTTTGGAATGCATTCTCTCGTCGCATGCTACTGTTGTTTCATCTTGCCCTCCAAGTGTTGCGTCTTGCATGTGGCCGCAGCGCGCCGTAACCTCTCCTTGAGATTCGCACAATGTATTTCGCTGGTACTTTACTTTTGAGCTCCCTCGGGATTGTTCATATCACGATCAGATCATATTCTGTTTCGACTTTTCGAGCATTCATTTACTTGGAATTCAGATCAGCTGCATGTCAAAATGTATCGATATCGTTTCAATTTATTTTTGCTAGCTAGAACTTTTGACATTTTACGAGACAACTGCAAAAGGACGTGCCGATCGCGAGCTGTGCCGCTTCAAAATTAGCAAACACAGCTCCAGCTCTAGCTACGAACGCGGGTAAAATGCGGTCATATCCATTCAATGTGACAACGATCATGGATTAGGTGTTTGATGATGTTTGCGTTGATGTTTGTGTTCTCTCTCCACCTGCCTTCTTTCCTGTGCTGCACTTTCGCCAGGTGTCAACACTGGCACAGGTAGCTGGTAGTTGTGCAATGGCGCTGAATCGAGTGGCGGGGAATGCGAAAGTGTGGTATTGTGGCCAGTAATTCCTGTCGAAGATGCTGTTGCAGGGACAGCGACGCCACTCGTAGCACCTGCTAGCACAGCCGTCGAGGATGTTGCTGTTGTTGAGGTGGTGACAGCGCTCCCAACACCACTTGTTGGAGCCTCCAATGCGCGATCATGACCAAGCTCGGTGACTGAGGCTGCTGTTGGTACTGGTGTTCCAACAGCACCGGGGCCAGCTGGTTCCGTCACACCATCTTCATACAGCTGTTGTTGGCCAGGAGATGCTGCTGCATGTTGTTTCTCCTCTTGTCGCACAGTGAAATGCTTCTCCTCTCGTTCTTTCTCATAAGGCATATAATAATTATGTCCTTCCAAGTAGGATGTGGGTATGGGTATGGGCGGGAGGATGGACTCCTTATTTGTATCTCCACTCTTCTCTTTCGCAGCAATTTCGCCATAGGTCAGAGCGACATCGCCGCCGGCGCCAGCCGTTGCAGCTGTCTTTCCGGCAGGAAGCGTTGGATTGTATCCAACACCCATAGCCGCTGCACGCTGCAACTCCACTAAACTCCTACCTGCTGTTGCATCAGCTCCAGTCAATCCTGCTTCCTTCTGTGCTTCCACGTCTACCTTCATGACCATTTCTCTCTCACGTCGAAGATCTTCCATTGCCTCATCCATGCCTTCAAACCACTTGACCGCTCTCGACATGAAACTTCCACCACTACTCCTCATGCCAGACGTCTTGACATAGTAATGATACGACTGGGCCTGAAGAAAGGCAACGATGAAACCAATGAAGACATCAACGGAGTAATGGAATCGTGTCGAGATGAATGTGTAGTAACAGAAGATGGCATACATCCATGCGAGGAAGTCACCAATCTTGTATCCATCAGGATCCCCGGCGAAATCCGTGTTCGTCGTCGTGCAGCCAGGATGAACACCACAGCAGAGAGCAAACTCCTCGCCACGAGAGTATTTGGTATAGAGGAGAACAATGGTCGTCACTGTGGCAGTGTGACCGCTGTACATCTGATCTCCACACATGGTGACTTGTCCAAATATATAACGGAATGCATCAACCCATATACTTCCATTCGTATTCGTCTGACATGTTGCATCCGACCATGGTAGTGAGGTCATACTGACAGCGAACCCACGCAAGAGGAACAAATTCCCTTGCAACAGGAGCCATCGTCTTGCAACAATCCTAAACAATGCCGGCCGTGTACATGGCCACAGTGGTAAGAATCGCAGTGCGAATGATCCAAGCAATATATAGAGAAGCCAATTTGGGACATTGTGATTCCCCCATCGAGGAAAGGCTTCGAAGCCCTGATCCACTAATGGCGGCATGGCACGACCAGCCTCCAAGCCTTCACGCTGGCCGACTATCGATAGCAAAGAATTGAAGTACATGGTTAACAGGAAATATATGAATACCAGCAGTAGAGGATGGCGGAATGCGATCTTGAGTGATCGTGCTGGATGCTTGATGAGTGCGGAGTACATGGAATGACATTCTGCACCAAGCAACCTCCAATGACGGACCCAATCGGCACAGAAACCCATGTCGACATGCGATCTCGTCGGCTGGATTGCTTCAGAAATCAGAGTCAACTGTTGTTGTTACTGTTGCACCAGTGCTGTCGAGGGGATCCGATGCCACTTGGCACACTGTCACTGTGACACTCACTGACACTCACTGTGAATCAGTGAGATTGTGATCCAATGTGAAGCATGGAAAACAGCAGAGTGAGTGGCAATGGCAATGGCACTGACAATGACACAGACAATGATATTGACAGTGAGACAGTGAGAGTGTGAGTCACTGAGTGTGAGTAGCCAGAGTCATGCGAATAGTTGACTGTTGAGTGCTAGCACAGCAAGTGATACGGCATGTTCGACGCCTATCCATACTTCTGCAGTACTCACGCATCCAATGGATGGCACACTATCAATGCCCTTGCCTGATGAGATCCAATTCTTCATGCATGGATGCGTCACATTGCGTGTCAATCATCAATGTCACAGTGCTCAGCAATGCAGCTTTGGGCTTGGTCGTGCTTGCAAATTCAAGGCAAGGCAAGGCATGCGTGTCAGTGTCAGTGGCACTGTCAGAGGCAATGTCAGCGTCAGCGTCCGAGTCGGTTGCTCACTGCTCAGCATTGTCATTGATCGTGCTTGCAATGCCGCATTGCAAGGCAGCCTTGCCGGCTGGGTGCATGCTGCAGTTGCGTCTGTCTCACGGGGTTGATAGGCCCGCATTGCCCGGGGGAGAATGCCGGCGCCGAGCTTCAGGAGTCAAGACAGGAGTCAGTCAATGTCAATGTCAATGGCAATGTCAATGGCAATCCGAGCCGAGCCGATTGCTTCGTCGCCTTCGTCGTCAGGGCCGTGCACGGTAGCCGGTACCGCCACCATAGCTGGCATAGATGATAGCACCAACGAGGCTGTCAGTGTCTCCACTGTGCAGTGTGCAGTGTGTCCACTGCACTATGCTCCCGCTGCGGCCGCGGCTGCTGTTGCCAAGGATGTTGGTGCGGACGCTGACAGCGACGGTGCTCGTGATGGTGATAGTGATGGGGATGAAGATGGTGATGATGATGGTGATGGGAGGGATGATTGCCTGATATGGTTCACGATGACTCGAAT
>Ga0256777_1000347_pt1 | contig 10687 bp, 7 predicted proteins | sample MC6MC0928MT_FD_186042 | JGI IMG/M metagenome (GOLD analysis project Ga0256777, IMG submission 186042) | Metatranscriptome of enriched soil aggregate microbial communities from Iowa State University, Ames, United States - MC6-MC0928-MT... | ecosystem: Environmental > Terrestrial > Soil >... | reverse complement strand
TCGTAAAATGTTTTTGTTTTTGTATTTGCGCTGTTGCTGCTAATGACAACCAATACACACATGCGAGAGAGTGGGGAAGGGAGTTCATCAACGAACTCCATCAATCCACACAGGGCGGAGGTAGAAATACAAAGAGGAGTGAAACCTGGCATGCTTATTGCATCTCAAGCTCCATGTCATCTGCCTGTTCGATGAGTGAGCGAGGAGTGGATGATGGTGCAACAGCTGCAGGCTTCGTTGTCGTTGTTGTTGCTGTCACAGGAACTGCAACCTTCGTTCGTGTCTGTGTTGGAGCTGCTGGAACAGTCTTTGCTTGTTCATTCTGTGCTGTGGCTGTTGTTGTTGTTGCTGCTCCTGCTCGTGGTGTTGTTCCACATTCTCTCCACCTGAACACAACGTTCTGATGGTGTGGTGTATTCGCCGCCGCCTCAATCTTCACTCGGACCCGTCCATCCTTGCCCGGCGTTTCAACTCGGCGCATGGAGAACAGATCTGACAAGTCTTGACACGAGCGATACTGACCGGAGCATTGCCAACGAGAGAACTTCGATTGGATGAGCAGAGTGGCCAAGCCTGGATTGGAGATCAATTCCTTCGCACCATTGACTTCAACCAATCGATGTTCCATCAAGTAATAGTCCATCAATGATTGACAGGATGGCATGGGCTTCGTCTTACATCCATATGCGTGGAATTGTGCACGCACACCTTTCGGTGCATACTTCGACCACTCTCCATCCGGCAGGTCATACTCATCCGACAATGTCTGACATTCACTGACGAAACTCGTACAATTTTGTTTCAACCATTGTTCATGAAGGTAGGGTGCACTCAATCGAGCAGTTGCCGGAGTGAGTCCATAGATGTTGCTCAACTCATCACAAGTGAATGTTGGATGGGTGGCACATTTCAACACATCATGGAAGGTGCGTGCAATGGCGAAGGTGGCCGCTCCTCGACTGAATGGTGACAATCCATATTGATTACTGAGCTCTTGACATGAGTGTGGACGTGTATGACATTGTTGAGTGGACCATTGGAGGAAGTAGGCGGCGGAGATACGACGAGGACGGATACGCTTGAGAGTGGTGGCATTGTAGGAAACGGATGCAGCCACCTCCATCAAACTGGCTGAAGCATCTGCTGATGTAGTATTCTCCTTCGTTGCAGCAGCGACATGTTGTGCATAGGCATGTTGACCCAAGCTTTCCACCGTGTGTCCATGTACGATCGGGTGTGGATGTCTGGTCTCATCCCCAAACATGAATGAGTCACTCAACTGTTGACAGGTGAGCATTGGACGTGTCTCACACTTCCTGCGTGTAAATTGATCGAAGACAGCTGCAGTGGCCTTACCTTGATGTGTCGGCCACATGGCGAATGCATCCGACAATTGTTGACAGCTTCGTGGGAAGGTCTTGCATTGACCGGCAGCGAATGCTTGCTGGGCAGCGATGGATGGGATGAAGCCTTGATCGACAACTGCACCAGTGGCAACGTTGTTACTGGTTGGTGTTGATGTTGGTGCGGGTGTCGGAGCGAGGACAGGCTGGGATGCCATCTGCAAGAATCGTGCAGACTTTGCCTTGCGTGGTGTAGCAGTGGCAGTCTTCTTCGTCTCTGCTGTCGCCTTCGCCTTCGCCTTCGCCTTGGGTGGTGCGCCCAGACTGTATGCATCACTGAGTCGTCTACATGTGAGTGTTGGCTTGGTTGCACATTCATACGCCTTGAACCTCTGCTGGACACACTTGGGTGCATGGCCAGCGAAGCCACGACTCAGACCATAACGATCACTCAACTGTTGACAACTACTGGCGGGGGCAACATTCTTGCATGAAGCGATGAAGCGTTGTGCGATGAGCATCGGCGCGAATGGAGCAGGTTGGATTGGTGCGGTTGTGGATGCATCGAATGTGACATTGGATTGGCTCAATCCAGCATAGCAATCCACCATCTCCTCACATGTCAGTGACTTGGTCTTACATCGCTTGTTGCCCCATGCTGATCGATAGAGTGCAGGAGTATGCCCACCAATACTGACTCCAACATCCGCGGCGAAGTAAGTGGAGATGTCACGACAAGTGAATCGCTTCGTGCGTCCAAATGCTGTGGATGTAGCAGATGATGCAGGCGACTTGTGGGTAGGTTGGGATGCTTTGGCTGCAAGCTTCAGATCCTTGACTGTCTTGACTCTCTTCTCCTCCGCCAATGCCTTCTGCTCCGCTGCCTTCTGCTCTGCCTCCTTCTTCTTCAATGCTGCTTCCTTCTCTGCTGCCACTGCTGCCGCCTTGACTTGTTCATTTCGTACGGTGGCCACCACCTTCGCTGTTCGACGCTCCACTCGTCGTGCACTCGCACGTGCGGCAACTAATTGATGCTGAAGGGCGAGAGGATACTGAGCGGGGAAATCGAACTGTTGAGACGAACTACGATCACACCTAGAAAGTGTGACAGATGTGCCCGCCTCAATCTTCGATGCTCCACCAACCTCCATACACAGTCTGGAGTCATTGTGCTTCAAGCGCTGCGTCGCAAGATCATACAACCATACTTGACTGGTGACATTGGCACAAGGAGCCGTGATGATACGTCCAGTCATGACTTCCTTCGTCGTATTGGTTGCCGTCAGATTAACTTTCTTCATCTGTGGCTGCGCGCACCATCTCTTGTGATTGTCATCATTGAAATACAAGGTGCCATTCGTGCTCAATTGCCATCGTTGGAATGGAGAGAGTGAGTTGGATGTGGAAACAACCAATGGACGACCAGGTAATCCACCCCATGCACCTTCAATCACCAATCCACCAATGGTACTGAACTCAATATGACTACTCTTGGAGATGGTTGCATTCTGGTTGGCCATCTGTTCAGCAAGTGTTGGAACCTTGCGTCCAGCAATCAATGACTCCGATCGTACACTCTTGAAGGTGGCTGACTTCGATCGCAGGTTCGACTTGGCATCCGCCAACAGACTTCGAAGCTTCTTGACGATCTTCCTCGTCGACTCCTCCGAGCGACTTGACGCACCCAAAATACGGAATTCAACTTGTGTCGCATAGAAGGAGGAGGATTTACCCGTGACAGCCTTGGTCTGCTCCACCTCCACACGCTTCGATGGCACACCCAACGATCGAGCCAAGTCCATGCACACTTGAGACTTGAAATTCGTGGGCAAGTTGGCGAAGTCTGTTTCGAATGTCAAGGTCAAGGAAACATTTCGATCCATCTTCCATGGACCAACCTGTGCTAAGACACTCTTCTCCCGACGGCGCTGCTCCTTCGATACGGATACAACAAGCGTCTTCTTCGTGCCCTTGGCCAGGATACAATCACCGATGGACATGGTGCCATTGACCTTCGCTTCAGGAGCATACAAACATTGGCCGGTGGCAACATGCTTCAATTGCTTCTTCGAACGAGACCAACGGAACAGCTGACCATCATCCTTACGATGCGTGGCACAGCGTGAGATGCCAAGCGTGGACTTCGCTTTCTCACCCTTCTTCACGACTTGTCCCTTCTTGTTCAATTGATCTTGTGTGGCCTTGGTCGTGGTGACTTGGAGACATTGTCTTCGGCCCTTGGATGTGAGGGAGTAGAGCTGACCGGCAGAATTGAAGGTCCACAATTGAGAGGAAGGAGGGTAGGGCCATGAGGGGTTGGTAAGGACCAATGCAGGCGAAGCACCTGGAGCAGCAGTCTTGGTTGCATTGCTGGCAGCATTCGAAGTGCTGTTGCCCAGGGACATGACCAACTCGGATTTATCCTTCGTCACCAAGCGGATATGACTTGGTTGGAAGCGGTAAGATCGGCGGCCATGCTTCTTGCCACTCTTCTTACCCTTACCCTTGCCCTTGCCCTTCTTGCTCTTGCTCTTGGTCGGCATGGTTGGTTTCCCAGCGATGTCATCCTTGAGTTGACGAATCTTCTTTGTGATGGTTCGCATCTCCTTTCGTGCTGCCGCCTTGTTCGCCCGATGTTGGTGGAGTGCATATCGTACAGGTCTCGACAGCAATCGTCCGAAGCTCCTGGCATCGACCATGGATAGCTCACGCTCCTTCGCCAACACTGCTGGACGATGGAGACGATGTCGAAGTCGATCCAATGCAGCGAGCGTCAATCGTTGACGTGCAGTGCGTCCCTTGGATACACCGAACAGTACGACGGCCGATCGATCATCCGATCCACGAACACTTCGAATCGACATGATACGAACACGCTGATGGGACACACCCAACAACTTCGATACACTCTTCAATAAGGCAACACGACGATGAGGTAAACTCAACTGAGCCTTTGATTGACGGAACAGCAATGAGAAGACTCGCATGCTGTCTTGTTTGAAGTCCTTGATGTGCTGCTCCTTCGCTGCCTTCTTCGCTGCTTGACGTGCATCCCTCAATTGACCGATTTGTGTGATGCGCTTATCAATCTTTGATCCGGCCAATGGACGATAGGAGCTGCCTGCAGCGACAGTATGGAAGTAGATGTTTGTGCCAGTTGGAATGAGTGTCCATTGACGGTTAACGCCATTGGGGTCGCTATCAGTCTTCTTCGGCTTGTTGACTGGTCCACGCAAGTAGAGTAGATCATTCTTCGATACGATGAGAACGCTGCCATCCGCTGCCACACCGACACTGCGCACCAACTCCGGTGTCTTAATCTTCTCCCATGCTGGGTCCGTCGCGAACATGTTGTCGGTGTACCATATGGCATGCTTGTCATCAATGAGCCACATGGATCCACGTGGTCCCAGTGCGATATCCTTGACGACGACGCCACGTGGTTCAGGCACATCGACATATTTCGACTCCTTCGTTTGACCTTTGATAGTTCGTGCATTCTCCTTCGCCCAAATGTTGCCACCTTCATCCAACACGGCCAGCACCGGTCCTCTGGCTTCGATGCTCTCAATGGATCCCTTGGCCAGTGCGGGTGTGGGAACCTTCGTCCAGGTCGTGGTCGATTGGTCTGCATGCTCCCTGAAGAAGAGTTGGCCCTTGGCATTGAGACCCCAAAGCGAGCCTGAGTTGAGAACAGAGATCTCGCTCAGCTCACCAACAACTTTACTCCAACCTGCACCGGTTGGATTGCGCTCGAGATTGATATGCTGACGACGAAGAACTTCACCACTCTTCTTCAGTGCATACACGTGCTCACCTGATGGGGATTGCACCACGCTCACATAATCCTTCCCATCATGCTTATGCCACTTGGCATCAGAATGCACACCATTGATACGTGAGTACAGGTTGCCCTCCTTATCCACACTCCAAAGGACCGGCATGCCCTTGCGATATTGCGGACCTTGGAAGCCGACATAGACGGGCTTCTTCGCTGCTGCCGGCTTGGATGACGCAGACTTCTTACCCTTACCCTTACCCTTGCCCCTGCTCTTACGATGATGCTTACGAGAGCGGAAGCGCAGATGACGTGCAGCGAGTGCGCGGATGCCACCCTTCCTTGTGAGTGCGAGTATGCGCCATTGCTTGCGTCGAGATGGAGAGGAGCGATAGAGGACATGTCCAGAGCTCGTCGTGGCCAAGACCGCTCCACCACGGATTGGTGTGACGGAGGTGATCTTGAATACTTCAGGCTCCTTGCCCTTCGGTTGCTTCGCTGATGGGGTACGCAACGGCTTGAGTCGCTTGAACTCAGCCGTCCTCCTTCGGCTCTTGGTCCAAACTTGATGATGTCGATCCACCGCCCACAATCGTCCTGATCGTGAGGCGACCACATTGATGAAAGTGGAATGATTACCCTGATGCTTCATGCGTGACCAACTCTTACCGGACAGCATCCACAGAGGATCCGAGCTGATTCCCCGTCGTCGACTGACATCACCGGTTGCATCGACTGCATACACCCTCCCATGCCCATCCGTCGTGATGGATCGTATGGGTGAGGTTGCATTCGTCACCTGCCGCCATGACACCAATGGCTGACGCGACGAGCGTGGTCCAGTGAACAATACCTCACCCTTGCCTCCAGTCGCCATACTCACTGCCCACATCTCCCCACGCTTACCGATGCTCAGCTGCCTGACTAAGCCGGGGACCTGAGACCAGGTGAGACCCATGGGGTAGGTCGCATTCATCCCCTTACGCTGCCATACCTTGCCCGATGCGTCCACTGCCCACACGCTGCCGCCCCGACCGAACTGCACCGACTGGAAGAGTATGGACTTGGTGGCATTCGCATCGGGCAGCGTAGTCCAGGATGCATGCGGGATGGTGAGGTCATTGAGTCGAGTGAGGATTCGGCCATCGCCATCGACGGACCAAAGTAAGTCAGACGACTTATGTGCGCGAGGCTTGGGAATGGTTGGCAATGGCACGGCTCCACTCGTTGCGTTCAATGCTGTTCCATTCACTGATGATGCTGTTGCATTGACCGAAGCGGTGCCATTGGCAGATGCAGTGGTATTACTACTTGCTGTGACGTGGCTCGTTGCAGTCGAGTTCGCCACCGTTGCCGTCGAGTTGCTCACACTTGTTGCATTCGCCACGGCTGGTTGTGTGGCGTTGGCAGCAGCAGTAGTTGCATTCTGTGGCACCGTGGTCGTGTTCGATGCAGCAACGGTCGGCTTCACTGTCGATGTCGTGTTGCTACTACTCGTTGAGTTCGATGGCACGGCTGTTGCATTTGCAGCTGACGTCGTGTTGGCTGTCTGTGTGGCATTGGCAGCAGGTTGAGTGGTATTGGATGATGACGATGCCGTTGCTGGCTTTGTCGTATTGCTGCTGCTGTTCGTCGTCGCTGCCGGCTGCGTCGTAGTCGTCGTGCTGGTGGTATTCGATTTGCCTGTTTGTGTGGTGTTCGCTGTGGTAGTTGCTGTTGTCGTTGTTGCATTGGCGTTCTTTATTCGCAGGTCAGCACCGAGCTGATGGCTGAAGCGCTGACTGGCCAATGAGCGTGACGCCTCCGCTGATGGAGCCAACGTACAGGCAACCCACAGGAACACCAACAGACATACCAAACCAGGTAATCGAGTCTGCATGGTGTTCGAGTGTTTGTGTGTGAATGCGTGCATGCCGACACTACATCACACAGCACCTCCACCACCTTATCCTATCTCTAACAACACACACAGAGACGGCCAGCTACTGGCTTGCGATGTCCAAGGCCAATGGGCTGCTAGCTAGGCGCACGGTTGACACGATAGGGGCGCTCCCTCTGCGCATGAACGGATTCACTGGGTCGATAGCGGAGCTTAACCAGCGCAATTGTTAAGGGCAAACAGTGTGCCAGAACCTGAGCGTCTTCACGTTCCCCCTGGAGACACTTATGCCGCATAATTCCCCCTTTCCCTTCTTACACAGGAATCGACCGCCGTGGTCAAGCCGTTGCCTCGCCTGAGGTTGCAGGGTTTCAACAACCTCACCAAGGCGCTGAGCTTCAACATCTATGACGTCTGTTACGCCCGCACCGAAGAGGAGCGCCAGCGTTACATCGAATATATTGATGAAGAGTACAACGCCGATAGGCTGACTCAGATCCTGACCGACGTTGCCGAGATCATCGGCGCGAACATCCTGAACGTGGCCCGCCAGGACTACGACCCCCAGGGTGCCTCGGTGACGATCCTGATCTCGGAAGAGCCGGTGATCGACAAGAAGCAGGCCGGCAAGGAGCTGATCTCCGACGCCGTGGTCGCCCACATGGACAAGAGCCACATCACCGTCCATACCTACCCGGAAACCCATCCGCAGGAGGGCATCGCCACGTTCCGCGCGGACATCGATGTGGCCACCTGTGGCGTGATTTCCCCGCTGAAAGCGCTGAACTACCTGATCGAGAGTCTGGAATCGGACATCGTGATCATGGATTACCGCGTGCGTGGCTTCACCCGCGATGTGAAGGGCAAGAAGCATTACATCGATCACAAGATCAACTCGATCCAGAACTTCCTGGCCAAGAACATCAAGTCGCGTTACGAGATGTTCGACGTCAACGTCTATCAGGAAAATATCTTCCACACGAAGATGCACCTGAAGGATTTCGATCTGGACCAGTACCTGTTCGAAGAGAAGGCCAAGAACCTGTCGTTCAAGGAACGCATGAAGATCGAGGCGCTGCTGCGTCGTGAGATCGAAGAGCTGTTCCATGGGCGCAATCTGGCCGAGTAAGGCACTTCGCGAGGTTGTCCGGGCCTGGCCCGGGCGGCCTCGTTCAGGCGGGACGGCCCGCCCTGTGGAACCGGTGTTTGCGCAAAACCTGGTTCCACGGCAGCTACCGACCACGGTCCGGTGTGAAAACACCGGGCCGTTTTGCTTTTGTTAACCCAAGGAATCCCCCCATGCCCTGGATCTATCTTCTCGTCGCCGGTCTGTTCGAAATCGGCTTCGCCATCGGAATGAAGTACTCCGAAGGCTTCAGCAAGCCCCTTCCCACGCTGGCCACCGTCGCGGCCGCCCTGGTCAGCCTGTACCTGATGAGCCAGGCCATGAAGTCCATCCCGGTCGGCACGGCCTATGCGATCTGGACCGGGATCGGCGCGCTGGGCGTGGCGATGCTGGGCATCTTCCTGTTCGGCGACAGCGCCTCGCCGTCGCGGCTGGCCTGCATCGCATTGATCGTGGGCGGTGTGATCGGCCTGAAGCTGGTCTCGGGGTAACGCTCCAGACTCACGGAACACCCATGCCGCCGCTGCTTCGCGGCGGCCCCCTCTGACTCAGGGGGGGGCTTTTCACCAGATGCGCCTGGCGCAGTGCAGGCTTGGCGGTGGAGGCTTAAAGGCGGTACGCGATGGTCTTCATGACCTTGGAGGCCAGCGCCATCACCGACGGGATCGGGGCGGGCAGCCTGCGCGCGCCGGCATGCTCGGCGTGATCGGCGTGGCGGGCCTCGTCGATCTTCATCACCTTGATCACCTCGCGGCTGCGCAGGTCGGCCGGGGGCAGGGTGTCCAGGTGTTCGTCCAGATGCGCTTCCACCTGGCGCTCGGTTTCGACCACGAAGCCCAGGTTCCAGCCGTCCCCGCGCAGGCCGGCCAGGGTGCCGATGGTGTAGCTGCCGGCATACCAGATCGGATTGAACAGGCTGGGACGGCTGTCCAGTTCGCGCAGGCGCTGGGCGCACCAGGCCAGATGGTCGGTCTCTTCCTGGGCCGCATCGAGCAGGTGCGCGCGGGTTTCCGGCTCGCGGGCGACCGCGGCCTGGCCGAAGTACAGGCCCTGGGCGCAGACTTCGCCGACATGGTTGATGCGCATCAGGCCGGCGGCGTGGCGGCGCTCGGGCGCGGCCATCTGCACGTCCGGGGTGCCTTCGGCGGGGTAGGGGCGGCTGGCCGGCGGATTGCCGAACACCGTATCCAGGGCCCGCTGGGCTTCGGTCAGCAGGTGGTCGAGCGGGGTGATCTGGCGGAGCGCGGTCATGGCGGGCGGTGTCGCGGCGGGGGACCCTCGATTCTCGCCCCCCGCGGCCGGTGTGCCAAGCCGGGATCGGGGTCAACTTGCATGTGGTGGGGATGGCCAGTACAATCCCGCCTCTTCACAACGCGTGGCAGAGTTCCGGCCGTACTGCGCCGTAATGAGCCCGACCTACTAGAGTTCTTTCATGAGCACTTTCACTGCAAAGTCCGAGACCGTCCAGCGCGACTGGTATCTCGTCGACGCATCCGGCAAGACGCTGGGCCGTCTGTCCACCGAGCTGGCCCGCCGTCTGCGCGGCAAGCACAAGCCGGTCTACACCCCTCACGTTGATACCGGTGATTACCTGGTTGTCATCAATGCAGAAAAGATTGCCGTCACCGGCAACAAGCTGCAGGACAAGCTGTATCACCGTTTCACTGGCTACATCGGCAACCTGAAGACCGAAACTCTGGCCCAGGCGCTTGAGCGCCACCCGGAGCGTGTCATCGAGACCGCCGTCAAGGGCATGCTGCCGAAGGGCCCGCTGGGCCGCGCCATGTACCGCAAGCTCAAGGTGTACTCGGGTTCCGAGCACCCGCACGCCGCTCAGCAGCCTCAGGTTCTGGATATCTAATCATGGCTATCACGCAAAACTACGGCACCGGCCGCCGCAAGTCCTCCACCGCCCGCGTGTTCCTGCGCAAGGGCGCCGGCAACATCACCGTCAATGGCCGTCCGCTGGACGAGTTCTTTGGCCGTGAGACTGCACGCATGATCGTGCGTCAGCCGCTGGAACTGACCAAGAACACCGAAACCTTCGACATCATGGTCACCGCTGCTGGCGGTGGTACCACCGGTCAGGCCGGTGCGATCCGTCTGGGCATCGCCCGCGCGCTGATCGAGTACGACGAAACCCTGAAGTCCGAGCTGCGCAAGGCTGGCTTCATGACCCGTGACGCCCGTGAAGTCGAGCGTAAGAAGGTCGGCCTGCACAAGGCACGTCGCGCCACCCAGTTCTCCAAGCGCTGATCCATCGCGCCTGGCGTGGGATCCTTCGGGATCCCCCTGGGAGGTACGCAAAAGCCCGGCTTCGGCCGGGCTTTTGTCGTTTCCGGGGGTGCATGGTTCACGCCTCGAGCATCCAGGCCCGTCGCCGGGGTGTCCTTCAATGCTCCACCTGGCAGCGCCCCTCTTCTTTCTGGTGAAACAGCCCCCTTGGAGTACAAGGGGGCGCGCCGTCAGGCGCGGGGATGTGGCAGGGGAGGGCTGGCGCCCACACCTTGCTTCGCAAGGTTGGGGCACTGGGCGCGGCGCGCCCAGTCAGCCGCCCAAAC
>Ga0256777_1000346_pt1 | contig 10710 bp, 2 predicted proteins | sample MC6MC0928MT_FD_186042 | JGI IMG/M metagenome (GOLD analysis project Ga0256777, IMG submission 186042) | Metatranscriptome of enriched soil aggregate microbial communities from Iowa State University, Ames, United States - MC6-MC0928-MT... | ecosystem: Environmental > Terrestrial > Soil >... | reverse complement strand
TTGGAAATCAAAGATTGGCTGCTGACGATAATGCTGATCATGATGCTGTTGGATAGTTGGAGTTTACATGCGATGGAATAGTCGAGCGATGCAGTGGCTCATCTGGATGTCGATGCTGATGCTGAAACTGATGCTGTTGTTGAGACTGATGCTGTTCAGTTCGTTCCAACTTCGTGTCGCGTTGTTGCCAGACATAAGTGACAGCGTGTTGATTCAATGCAGCAGCGCTCGCAACATCATCTCATCCCTTCTCAAGTCACGTCATGGCTCGTTATCATTCCATTGGGCGTGTTCGGAAGGAAGAATGGCAGTGCGTGCAAATGAGAAGGGCACGGGAGGGAGAGGATGATTGCGCGAGAGGTTGGACAGTGCTGCTGTGCTCCCACTTGTTCCTCACTCAACAGCACCGTGAACAACAATTACTGCTCTTGCTTGTTGAAATGTGTGACAGTATGCGATGGATGGTATTTCTGCTCGTTGCTATCCTTCTCATTGTTAATGAGCGTTTGTGTACGATGCGTCATCCATGTGTGACTGGTTGCTTGGCGGGGTGTGATGGATGGGCATGGGCGATGGGTGGCAGGTTCATGTGCTGATGCATGGCGGCATCTGCATAGGCGAGTGCGACTGATGGACGAGAAGGAGGAAGTGGCAGAGCTGACTCACCTGGATGCAACGCTACATAAGATGCGTCTCTGTGAGTGGGATGGGAGAGAATGGGAGCAATGCCTTGGTTCGCTGCACTACCACCACCATCAGCAGCAGCATTATCAAGTGCGTTGGACCCCTCAATCATGGCGATTGGGCGATTGGAGGATGGCAATGCTTGGCCGTGCAATGGTAACGTGGGAGAAATGGATTCACTCGATGCTCCAGATGGCGATGTCGATGGTGACATTGGCGGTGGTGGTGAGGATGCATCACTCTTCTCCACTGCTGCTTCTACAATCCTGTTGCTAGGGAATTGCGTCGGTTGCACCTGTGCCACCATTGGCTGTTGCGTCAGTGTATCTGGAGCAGAGGCTCGGCGTGGTGGAACTTTGTATCGTTTGACGTTAGCTTGTGCTGACGGTAGGCATGGTGTGGTGGAGTTGCGGCGCTTCATGCTTCGACGCGTGGAGGGTGAATGAATGACGCCGACAATGTCCGATGCAGTTGATCCGCTCTCGTCTTCCTCTTCATCATCTATCTCATCACCCACTCCTGCTAGATGCTCAAAACCATCGAAAACATCCAGCTCCTCTTCTTCCTCCATTCGCAACAGTCTCTCTTCCTCTGCTTTCGCCTGCGCTGCTGGCATGTGCTTAATGGTCTCCATCTGTTGACTTCTCTGCTCATGATCCTTGAGTATACTCGCGGTATTGATAATTCTCAAATATTGTTGATTGACCCATCTGAGCACATGCGGTGCCAGTACAGAGCGACTGTGATGCATCAAACGCTCAATGCCACAATGGCTCAGAACCGTCAAGACTTGAGTAGAAAGACCAGTAGTGGATGCACCACCGCCGGACATAGAAGCACCTCCACCAACTACGCCGCTTCCTCGTCCAGCCTCTCGTGGCCTGCTACAGGCATGTACACGCACCTTCTCCCGCTCATCAAAGTTATAGATTGACTTCGCCACGGATCCCTTGCGCTTATGAATGAGAATGCTTACATCCTTCGCAACGACGAATATATCCTCCTTCGTTAATTTTGCTGCTGGTCCCATTACCCGATAGGGTGGGTCTGTCACCATGAATCGAACCGGCACAAGAACGAGTTTATTTTGTTCCTCTTTGCTCATGTGCCTCGCTTCCACCTTCCCAACAGTCCACATCTGTGCGACTTGAATGTAGCATGTGAGGAGTGGATAGCGGGAGATACGATTGCTGATGGCAGTCATGGCATGATGACCGATAAGAGGAGTGGATTTCTTTGGAGAGGGGATGGATGGGAGGGGTAGAGGTGCAACTCCCGCGTCGCTCTTCAGCAACAGCGTTGTGGAGCGTGCGCGTGTACATTGACGTTTGCGAGAGGAAGGTTCGATGAACTCCTCATCACTGCGTTCACCTTCCTCATGAATGACTTCTTGCTGTCTGCCTGCTCCTTGCAACTGTTCCAGCATCACTGCTTCTTCTTCGACTCCCTCACTGTCAGCTTCGCTCTCGCTCTCGCTCTCTTCATCTACATGTTGAATGGTGTGAGATGGAGTCGGCGATGCTGATAATGGCGGTGATGGTGATGGTGATGGCGATGGCGATCCAGATGACAGGACGAATCTCACAGTTCTATTCGTTGCACGTGTTCCATACCCATGCTCAACTGCATCCGCACGTTTAGTAAGCGTATGGATGATGGCTTTGCGACGTGGATGGATGTCACCGCTTGATGCAGCAGTGCGGACGGAACGAGAGCGAGATAGCCGAGGGAGGCTTTTCGTAGCGGCAGTTGCCTCATGATCAGCAGTTGTTGGTAGTGTGGCGAGGCTGTGCAAGAATTGGGCCGCGGCGGATTCATTCGATAGCAGAGCTTCCATCTGCTCATGCTCAACGCTGCCGTCCCCATCGGTGGTGGATGTGGCCACAGCGGGCTTCCTGCTCTGTGTTGTTGGCTTCTTCACTCTCGTGCGAGTGGATCTGCGTACAGCCCTTCTCTCAGTTGGTTGAGTAGTGACAGGTTCCACAGCGACGCCTTCAGACGTCGGTGCTGCCGCGGTCTCCTCAATTTCCCCTTGTAGCGCTGCCAACTCCCTGTCCCTTGCCTCTGTCTCCTGCAGGATGGTTTGAAGTGTGAACAGCAGCTGTGGTGGCTCCATCTCACTGCTGTCAATCTCACTCTGAACCAAACTATTCATCTCCGCAAATGCCGATCGCATCAAGCCATAACCACGCGCCAACCGACAATTACTCGATACAAGCTCTGACAACGCCAGACCCACGTCAGCCTCAGTCTGCATGAACGCCGTCGCGGCTGCCAAACCATTCGTCAAACTCACACCAGATAAGTGTGATGGCACGTACTGCATGCCTCCAACAGGCTCCATTGGCATGAGCAGTGTGGGATGCAACTCCATTGGAGCATGGTCGATGTGTGTAGGCTCAGCCATCTTCATCTCACTCTCGACGGGTCTGGCAGCATTGACGTTCTCATCCGCAAGTTTAACTGACGTCCTTTCCTCTACTTCCTGCTTCAGCTGGCTCTTCGCTTCATCAATAGGGAAGTGATGCTCAAGCGCTTCCTTGCTCTCTTCCATCCTCATTTGCATAGGATGGGCGAATAGCGAGCCATATGCTGTCATCGTTGTTGACACAGGGATATAGCCCATACTGCTGGTATAATGAGTAGGAGAAGCTGCATGCATGCGTGTTGATGGACGCATGTGAACTGGCATCATGGTGTGAGGTAGCGACCGCGCCGCAATTGTGCCTCGCGCTGGCTCCATTGACGCACCGTCAGGTAGGACTCGCGCCATCACTGGCCGTTCCGCCAATGCTTCACCATACGCCCGGAGAACGGAGGATGGAGGCGAAGGAGAAGAAGAAGAGGCGGAGGAGGGTCGACCTTGAACTTGCGTAAACGAAGTGGGAAACGCGAGTGCACGACCAATATGGAGAGGAGCAGAAAACATAGGTGATGGCGTCATGCTCGTTTGCTGCACCGGCATTGTATAGGCGGGACGCTGCCAGGATTGTGTCATGGCTGCAGCGGGTTGAGCCTGCACTGCTTGATGTCTGTCGAATCGTGTCATCGCGGCGTGTGACTGCTGTTGCTGTGCCTGGCTAATGTTGTTGTACTGTTGCATTCTTTGTTGTTGCTCGACGAGGGATGGGGATGGGGAGGATGAGGCAGCTGAGGTGATGGGCACAACATCAGTCGTCATGGGAACAGGGACGGTGTCAGCAGAGCCAGTTGACGAGGTCTGCAAGGTCGCAAGAGGGTTTGGCGCTTCCTCCATGGCTGCTGCTACTGATGCAGATGAATCAGCGGATGCTGATTTCTCTTCCCTATCGACATATGCGTCCTTATTCTTGCTTTCGCTCTCGCTCGTTTCTCCATCAGTTGGTTTTGCATGTGCATGTTCGGGTGCTTGAACTCCGTTTCGAATATGTGTATGAGTCGAGATCGAATGTGGCGGCAATGTGGTTGGTGCAATGTGATCTGTTCGCTCCATTGCCACAGTGGAAGAGGAAGGCGAAGGCGATGGTGACAATGACAATGATGATGATGATGACGGCTGTGGCTCCTCGACCACGCCACCCAACACTGTGTTGGGCTCACCCATTATCTCTCAACTGCCCACGGATGCAATGAGTGGATGGATAGTGAGATGGTGAGATGGATAGGAAAAGCAACGAGTAATGGGGGGTGAGAGTGGCGCAGTGGAGCAGTGGGGCAATGGCAGCAGTCGTACTTGATGGAAGTGACAGCTGATTCACCCAGACTCCGACTCGCCTGATGTGCCAATCAGAGTGGTGGTGTGGTTTGTTTGTGGTATGTGAATGGGGGAAGAGTGGTAGCGATGAGGCTTCGGCTTCGCTCAGCTTAAGCTTAGGGAGTCAAATCTTAGGTTGGCTTAGTGAAAAGCTTAGTCAGAGCGAAGTGAAGACGAGTCTGAGGGATGAACGAGCGAGGACTACAAAACATCGCAAACGTGCCAAAAACAGACGAAATCAAAGCTCACAGTGGCACCGCATGACTCAGAATCACCGACGAGCAGGGGCCCACAGAACAGCAAAAGAAACAGAATATCCATCTCGGCCAACGAAAATTGGTCAGTGCTCGTGGTGGCTGTGCTGCCAGATCCAATTCCACCCCATCTGATTCATGATCAATTGCTGCAACAGGCCTAGGGCATCTGCGCGATGCGCCTTGGGGCAAAACCGATCGCATGCAAACCAGCCGATGAGGCTGACAGCGTTTGAAGCATGATCATTATCCGGCATACTAACTTTACTCGCCATGTATTCAGCATTGGAATAAGCATGACTGTGGATCCATACAGATAACCTTCGCATTAAGCCGCAAGCCAGATGTTTGCAACGGTTGATATGATGATATTCGGCGATAGACTAGCACGTTACGATTGCGCTATATTTCCAAAGCATAGGAGGCATTGGACGCGTGGGGTGGCACCAAGTTCTTATTCTTCTTGCGCATAAAATTCTGTGCCTCCTGCAATATCTGCCATGCCTGTCTTTGGTTGAGTTCATTCCTCTGCTGGGCTCGTCTCTGCTGCGCTTCCACTCGGCCCTGGCCCTGTCCCTGCCGTTGTTGCTGTTGTTTACTCTTTGCTTCTCTGAACTCCTGATGTCGTTTGAATATGTCATATATTAGTTTTGGTGAGTTGAGTGCAGCAATCTTCTCAATGCTATCCAGTCCAGCTTGGCTGAGTAGTCGTGCACGTGCAAGCTTGAGTCCGGGCAGCTGCAACAGAGCGAGAACATGAGCGGGCGCACCGTTGTGTGCGAATCGATCACGTTGACGCTCCAACAACAGACTGAACTCACGCCATTGAAGCTTCTCACATACGACGATGAGTTGATTGCAGAGGCAACATGCAGCAGCCGCCATCTTATGTAGCTCTCCTCTCGCACGGTCACATCCCGCCATCATTCGTGCATCATCCAAACTATCATCCAATAAATCCTTCAGTAGCAATGCATCATACAGACGTAAGCAGGCGAGCAGACGTGGACAGGTAAAGGAGAGACGTCGGCCATTGGACATTGTTGAAGCTGGTAGTGTGTAACGGATGGAGTCGATATAACCAACATCCACGAGCCATGAGATGGAATCACCGCGGCGCTGCAAACCGGATGAAGATGAGCCATGCTCACCAGCGCGGATGGCACGTTGGTAGGCGTCATCGAGCAGTTGAACAGTTTGCATCTCACATGGGTCCGAGCGGAGTCTGTCGAATCGTATGGCCAGCTTCTCCATCCTCACCCTCTCCGCTTCAAGGGACATCTTGGTGTGACTGCTCGGTGTTGGAGTCAGCAGCCAGCACAAATGTAGGTCCGAGCTGAGGCATAGACCCCCGGCTCGCATCACACCCAACTCACGCACGAGTGGAAGGCCAATACGCGGATTGAGGCCAGCAGAGCAGAGAGCGGAACCAAGCAAGGTTGGACTCAGACGACAATCATCCACAAGACTGCGAGATGTAAGGTAGGATAAACAACGTTCAAGCTCTGGTCGTAGGGAGGATGGAAGGAAAGAGGAGGAGGAAGGGGTAGTCTTGTCAAACGTTGTTCCATGATCGGGTTGTCGTTTCCCATTGAGTGTCATCTCCTCCTTTTTCTTCTGATATGTAAGAAGCGTGAGGGAGACAAAATCTTCCACATACGAGCGCGCCGTACACACACCATCACCATCACCATCGGCATCGCCATTATCACGCTCAGCCATGGAGGGACGAAAAACTGTCAGCGTTTCCAACACACAATGACTTAAGTATGGACTCGCCACACAATTTGACAGTGAAGTGAGGGTTGTCGTTGCGCCACGACCAGGGACAGAGGATGCAGACGGTGCGGCAGCAGGGGTAGTGAGTGCTGCAGTAGCACTGCTGCTGGAGACACCGCCATTTCCACTGTTTTCATTCGTCTTCATATCATCCATTCCATCTTGAATGGTTGCGAGCGTCGATTGTAATTGTGGCATCTCTTGATTGAGTGTGCTCATGATATTGTTGAACTCCATCTCCGATCTCGCGATGACTACGCTGCTTCCCTCCATACCCATGCCTGTCCGTCCCGCACGTCCAACCATCTGTTGATACTGTGTGATGGTGAGCGCACTGATACCGATCGTGAAACTGTCAAATATCACGCGCGACACTGGCAGATTGACACCGGTGGCAAGTGTTGGTGTGCAACAAATGACGCACAGCACACCACTGCGGAATGCCGACTCGATCAGACTGCGTTCATCGCCAGTCAAGCCACTGTGATGATAGGCCACGCCGGACAAAACATGCTCAGACAATGGGTTGGGTTCACTTCCACACGATTGGATGGATTCAAGTTGTTGTTGCAACTGCAGTCGAGCGGCCTTGATGTCATCTGCGGATGATGAAGACTGACGCTCTGACGATGGAGATGTTCGACGTGGTGTGCGTGCATGTGTTGGGGTCATGAATGATTCGATCGTTCGTTGCTTTTGCGCAGATGCCGGAGTCGCTGTCCGGCCTCTTGGCGTGACTAGCTTGTATGTGAGATTTCTTGCCTTCTGCCGTCTGCGCATGCCCAGTGCCAGCAATGCAGCCAATCGCTGTGCTGAACGCTTCGATAAACAAAAGACGAGGACGCCGCCAGCATGGACCGACTGCCCGTCGGATACGTCAGCATCAGTCGTCGATGGAAAAGCTGCATGTTTATCGTTGCTTATGGGTGGATCGTGCTGCTTCTCTCCATCCGTCGTCATGGCGCTGGTTGAATGGATGACTTCGTCAATCAAGTCCAATTCGAGTTCGATCATATCACGTTCATGTGCCTTCAATTCCGCCTCGAGTTCACGCGCGTAGGATCTGGCAGAGTTACTGGCGTTCGCTTGCGTGAGGTCATTGTCACGGTGGTGAAGATGAAGTTCGACTTGCTTGCTCAACTCTGATCGTTCCAATCGACGTACGATGGGGAAGTTGAATCGTGGCTGCATCTGTTGCTCCAGTGTCAACTCATCACGGCTGTTTGGTGGAGGTCGATGAGGGTTGGGTTGCTTTGCATGGAGTTGTCTGCGGAATGCCACATATTCGTGCAATGGAACCGGCCGAAATTTGGATTCGTAAATCTGACATGGCTTGAGCCAATGGGCGAAGTCAGACAGGTTGGGCAACGTCGCTGACATACCAACGATTTGGATCGGTTGGAAGGCGTGCGGGGATAGAGATGAATCCGATATGTGATGATTGGGCGCGGTATGGGTAGCGTCAATGCTGCGTCCCTTGTTCCAAGCAAGCACTTTGGTGAGCAGAAGTTCAATGAGATAGCCACGATTCGAGCTGCCATCATCCGGTGCACGTTGACTGTACTCACTGCTCAACTCATCACGCGTCCCAATCATATGTAACTCATCGACAACGACACAGCACAATTCACCCATGCGATTCTCTTGCATCAGATTGTTGATGAGTTGATTCGCCTTCTCGATGACGACAACAGCAATATCAATCTCAGGTGTAATGGTATGCATGTTACTCCGAGCTGTGGCTGCAGAAGCAGCGGCCGTGCCCGGTGCAGCTGTATTGCCATCACCAGCCAATGCATCGAGTTGTACCGCTGACTGCTGTCCATGATAGGCCTTGACACAGAATCCACATCCAGCTAGCTTACGTGTTAGGTCACGACACTTTTCCTCCACCAATGCTACATATGGTAGAACGAAGAGGACTTTACGATTGGTGAGGTGAGAGGCAGAGGATGCGAGTGTCGCCGCATGAGCGGTTTGTATCATTCGTTGGAGCATGAGTATTTCGGCAACGAGTGTCTTGCCTGCTGAAGTACTGGCGGCATAGACGAGATGCTGCTCGCCAGATAGGACACCAGGCAGTTGCAGACAATCGACCTGCCATTCATAGAGCGTATGCAAACCGCACCGGGCGTAACTGTTAAGAATTGGATCGGGAAGATTGTAGGAGCGGAGGGAGCGGAGCGGATGGTTGGCGGAGTCGGAAGGTTGAGCGCTACTCGATTCGCTCTCCTTGCTACCCTCAACACTGGCCTGATCCTTCCGCGCTTTCTCTGTTTGCCTGAAGGATCGATTCTTCTCGTTCAACGCCGCCTCCTCTCTCGCAGCTTTATCATGAGCAGCCCTGCCCGTGTGCAGCATTCCATCCTCTCTGCTGATGTACGCACGGCTGCCATCCTCCAATGTCAGCCATGTACCTCGCTGATGATGGGGATGCTTTCGACTAGTGGCTGTCGAGCGAGAAGCGCGTTGATTCAGGCGACGATTCAACTGTCTGTAGGTGCTCGTTGATGCCGCCGTATGTGCGACGGTGGCTGCTGTTTGCAGTGCCTCACTGCATGTTGCAGCAGTCGAATCATCCTTCTTGCTCTTTTTCGTCGATCGACCCTTCTTATTGTGGCCAGACGAGGTACGACGGCGCTTGCCTGGTGTCATTGCGGCGGATCGCGCCGATGCTGCATCAGCATGTGATGGATCCGTCTGCTGCTGCTGCTCCTGCTCCTGCCTTACGGACATGGCGGGTGAGGTACTCTGCCTCTGCCGTTCATCACTGGATGCAATTCCTCCTCCACGTGGATTGGCCGCAACTTGTGCCCTTCGATTCACACTACTCGGTGTGTTGGATGTCGAAGTATTGGCGCTGGTGTCTGTGAGAGGAGTCATGACAGCGACTGGTGTCGATGGCACACCAGGAGAGCCAACAACACCACGCAAACAGGGAGGTGATACATGGGATGGAGGAGACGGAACGTGTGCAGCATGAACCGCCGCCGAAGAGATGGAATGACATGTGCGTTGTCGAGCGCGTGAAGACACAAGGGTGACAGATGGGGAGGAGGCATGTGCACGGGGAGATGACGGACTTGAGATCGCGCTCGCAACAGCTATTGGGGGCGTGGCTGAAGCTGCTTGATGAGCTTGTGCTTGAGGCCTCGTTCGATTGTGTTCATGCTGCGGATGCACGTGCTGCTCATCTACCTGCATCGGTTTGCTTTGATGCGCCATGAATAGCGAGAATGCGTCTTTATTAGCGTCAGCCGTAGCTTTCCATGCCATTCCGGCCGGTGCCGGTGATGGTCGTTCGAGAGGGGGAGGATCCGACGATACAAGAGATCCCTGTGCAGCAGGAACAGAAGTGTCAGCACGTGCCTCTGGATGTGCTGCATCAAACGGCAGCTTGCGTGCGGCAATGTCCTGTTGCATGGGTGTGACAGGTGCAGCAACGGTTGGTGCGGTGGGCGAGTGAGGGGCGACATTGAGGAAGGATGAAGAGGATGCCATCATCCTGTCAATCGGCGGCGAAGCATTGAGTTGGGCTGCGGGGAGCGGGGATGAGGATGGGGATGGGGATTGACGTAATACGCCCCGGTTGGCAGGAGACAATTGAACTTGTTCAGGGCCAAATAGCTCTGACATCGCTTCTGCGTGCTCAGTCGTTGGAAGAGTGGCATGCGTGGCGCGCAAATGGGAGTGGCGCGATGGAGGAGTGGATGTAGTCATTCTTGCTTCCATCGACTGTCTCGGTTTGAATGTGACCTCAACAATGGATTTTTTCTGAGGAGTTACCGCTGTCTGTCGCCGCGTGTTGAGTTGTTGCTCATCTCTCAACCGCTCTGCCGCAGATTTTGCGTTCGCTGACATGTAACGAGTCATACTCATATCACCCGTGCTACGACGAGAAGGCTTGGATTGGGCGGGACGAATACGAGGGCGAGATGATGGATGCGGATCAGAGGACGCGCAACGATTCGATGATGAGCTTGAGACAGCGGCGATAGCAGATTGAGTGGGACCAGTTGGTGAAGGTGCGGATGCGACAGCAGCACATGGTGTTGTATCAGATGGCCTGCTTTGGTTGGTTGGAGGGAAGTTGAGAATCAACTCGGTCATGGGTATTTTACCTTGAATCAAGTGCTGTTTGATGTGGGGCTGCTGTTCCATCGCCTTGCACAGGTCCTCAGCATAGGATTCATACTCTGCCGCTCCGGCTTGATGCATATTCACCAACAATGCATCGAGCAGGTCAACCAATGAATCGTC